>Ga0182011_10001995_pt1 | contig 17557 bp, 14 predicted proteins | sample 711E1DmetaG_FD_120481 | JGI IMG/M metagenome (GOLD analysis project Ga0182011, IMG submission 120481) | Permafrost microbial communities from Stordalen Mire, Sweden - 711E1D metaG | ecosystem: Environmental > Terrestrial > Soil > Wetlands > Permafrost | place: Sweden: Stordalen | collected... | reverse complement strand
CTGCGAGGGTTCTACGAGAAGGGCGTCGCGACCGAGTACAAGGGCGATGTGGATTTGGTGACGGAGGCCGACCGCGCGAGTGAGAAGCTGATTCGCGAGAAGCTGACGGCGGCGTTTCCGACGCACGGCATCTACGGCGAGGAGGGCACGCGCGACCAGCTCGATAGCGAGTATCGCTGGTACGTCGACCCGCTGGACGGTACGACGAACTTTGCCCACGGTTTTCCGGCCTTCTGCGTGATTCTTGGGCTGGAGAAGCGCGCGCCGGGGCTGGCCGCCGACCAGGACGGCGAGATTATCGCAGGGGTGGTCTACGATCCGCTGCGCGACGAGATGTTTTCCGCAGAGCGGGGCAAGGGCGCATACCTGAACGGCAAGCAGATTCATGTGTCGAAGACCAAGACGCTGGCCGAGTCGTTGACGGCGACCGGGTTCCCCAGCCGCAAGCGGCACAGCTCGCCAAACGTCCACTTCTATCAGGAGTTCACGCTGCGCTCGCATGGGGTTCGGCGGGTGGGTTCGGCGGGGCTGGACTTGGCGTACGTCGCCTGCGGGCGGCTGGACGGATTCTGGGAGTTCAATCTGAATCCTTGGGACACGTCTGCGGGAGTCCTGCTGGTCGAGGAGGCGGGCGGAACGATCACGCACTTCGACGGAGGCAAGTTTACGCTGGACTCGCGCGAGATCTTCGCCACCAACGGGCTGGTGAAGGCCGAGATGCAGCGCTTCTTCGAGGATCTGTTCGCGGGGCGCGGGCTGACGCCGATCCCTACTCCTGCGGAGTTTGCGGCCAAGCGGGCAGCGGAGGCTGCGAGGTAAACGCGCGGATTATGGCAGGGCTTGGGAACTGGCGTGCTGCTGGAGCTTGCGTAGGAAGAGGCCAATGGTGCTTCCCTGCGCGAGGATCGAGAAGACGACCAGGATATAGGTCGAGGTGACGATCCAACCTTCGCCGTAGTTGCTTGGGATGGTGAAGGCGAGGGCGATGGAGAGGCCGCCGCGCAGGCCTCCCCAACTGAGGACGGCGAGCGAGCTGTCCGTCCGGGTGCGGACGAGCTTGAGCAGCAGCAGGACCGCCGCGACCGAGGCGATGCGCGCCAGATTCACGATGAGGACCTCAGAGAAGCCGAGCAAAACTGCGCTGCGGTGGAAGGGAACAACCAGAAATCCGCAGCCAAGCAGGACGAAGAGAACGGAGTTCTGAACTTCGTCGAGCATGGACCAGAAGTGGTTTAGGTCGTGATGGGCGATGAACTCCTCTGGCGCGGACTCGGTAAGAGTGCGCAGGACGAGCGCGGTGACGACGGCTTCAAGCGGCGCGGAGATGCCGAGGTGGTCGGCGATGACGTAGCCGCCGAGAGCGAGCGCAAGACTGAGCAGGATGTCGACGTTCGGACTGGTGGAGCTACGCATGAGTCCCGAGATGGGCAGCGCAAGGATAACGCCGAGAAGGATGCCTCCGCCAGCGGAGATCAGGATCTGCGCGGCGATGTGGGCGGGGGTGGGCGCGATGCCGCGCGTGGCAGCCAGAAGCGAGATGAAGATGACCGCGCCTACGCCGTCGTTGAAGAGTGATTCGCCAGCGAGTTGCGCCTCAAGATGCTTGGGGGCGTGGACGCGTCGCAGCATCTCCAGCACGGCGATGGGGTCAGTCGGAGAGATGAGCGCGCCGAAGAGAAGGCACTCGAGGACGGACGAGTGAAACCCGAAGAGGCGCGCGGCGTAGAAGGTGATGCCACCAATGGCGAGCGTGGAGAGGATCGTCGCCAGAACGGAGAGGACGGCGACGGGGAGCATCTGTTGGCGGAGGGTTTTGAGGTCCAGAAGGAAGGCTCCGGCGAAGAGCAGCAGCGAGAGCATTCCATGCAGGATGAGCCGCTCGAAGTCGATCTGACGCAGGATGCCAACGGCCCAAAGATGCGGCTGGGGCCAGATGGGCGCAAGCGAGACCAGCGCAATCGAGGTGATTGCCATCAGCAGCATGGTGCCGATGGTGTTCGGCAACCTGAGGACGCGCGCGCTCATCCAACCGAAGAGTGCGGCGGTGCCGATCAGTACGCTGATCAAAAGAAGCATGGGGATAGAATACCGGGAATCGAGGCAATTAGGTGAATCGTTGAGGACGACGCGCGAATCTGTATCTTGCAGACCGCGCGGAGACTGGTAGTATTGTGACCGAAGATGTTGCGCAGCGGAGTTCTTTGTCAGCCGCTGATAATTTTGTTGCGTATTATTTTGAGATCGAACGGCAAGGGAGATGAACGATGGCTTATGTGATTGCAGAACCCTGTATCGGGACCAAGGATACGGCTTGCGTGGACGCTTGTCCGGTGGATTGCATTCATCCAAAGAAGGACGAGACGGGCTTCGCCGAGGCCGACCAGTTGTTTATTGACCCGGTCGAGTGCATCGACTGCGGAGCTTGCGTGCCGGTGTGCCCGGTCTCGGCGATCTATCCGGGTGACGACCTGCCGGAGAAGTGGGCGGCGTTTGCAGCCAAGAATGCGACGCACTTCGGACGGTAATTTTTGCGAATAGAGCATTTTGGGCAATGGTGTAGACCTCCGTCGAGCGAGAAAAAGCAGATTCCTTCGCTTCGCTGCGGAATGACAAACAAAATGGGTCTATAGCAATTCAGAAAACGCTCTAAGATTTGAAGCAGAGATGCGCGGCCTGTCTGGGCTGCGCATCTTCTGTTGGTGTGGAAAAGAGCAAAATGTGGGGATTCCTCGCTCCGCTCAGAATGACAATCCATGTTGATTTGAATGACACTCTGATTTGATCTGACAGGTGTGGACGGGGCGGGGCGATGACGCAGCATGTGGGCGAGGCAATTGTGCTGCGGACGTGGCCCTTTCACGAGAGCGATCTGGTTGTTAGCCTGCTGACGCGCGAGCAGGGTAGGGTGAAGGGCGTGGCGCGTCACGCCATGCGCAGCCAGCGGCGATTCGGCGGCGCGCTGGAACCAATGACGCACGTTCGCGCCACCTACGTCGAGCAGCCACGGCAGGAACTGGTGCGACTGGACGCATTCGAGATTCTGTCGTCGCCGATGTCTCGCCCGGTCGACTACGAGCGAACGGCAGCGCTGCAACTGATCGCCGAGGTGATCGAAGAGGCGCTGCCCGAGGGCGCTGCCGAGGACACCGTATTTCGTCTGGCACTGGCCGTGCTGGACGAGCTACAGGTGGGTCGTGTATGGCTGCCGGTGACTTACTTTGCGCTGTGGATGCATCGGCTGATGGGGTGGATGCCGGAGCTGGGGCGATGCGCGGCTTGCGGGCAGGGCCTACGCGGGAGGACTGTGTGGACCTCGCCCGCCAGCAACGGAGTCACCTGCGCGGAGGATCGCAGCGGCGACAGCGAGGCGTTGTCGGCCGATTCGGTGGCGCAAGCGGGAAGGATCTTTCGCGGCACGGTGAAGGGGCTGGCCGCAGAAGCGTGGCCGAGCGAACGGGCCGCAGACCTGCGCCGCTTCGCCATCGCATCGCTCGAGCGACACTTGGAAGGACGGCTGATGACGGCTCGGGTGCTGGGCCGAGGATCGCTGCTCGGAAGCCCTTCGGCGTAGGCTAAACTGGGTTCTTGGACAACATCGGAGAACAGGAAAAATCCGGCGTCGAGCGACCAGCGGGCGCAGAGATGAACGTGCAGCCGTCGTGTGGTTCTGCGCCGAAAACGCCGGGCGCTTTGCCCAAGACGCTGCGCTATTTCTGGGCAGGATCGGCGGCGACCTTCTGCCTGATACTGCTGATCGGAGAGATCGAGCGGCGAATGGGTTTTCCCTATACGCACTACAACCCGCTGAGTTTTCCCCTCTTCGGCGATCTGATGGAGTACATGGGACCCTTTCAGTGGTTGCATTCCTTGGTATTTTTCTACAATGTTCCCGGTAAACCATTGATGTTTCCTCTGTGGACTTCGGTGGCTTATCCGCCGTTTTCTGTGGTGGTGCTGGCGGCACTGTATTCGGTGGCAAGTCCGGTGTCGCTGTATCTGGGGATTGCAGCGGCGTGGTTGACGGCGGCCGTACTGGGCGTGCGTCACGCTCTGCTGCGGGACGGAATTGGAGCCACAACGGCGCTGTTGTTTCCTCTAACGCTGACGCTGATGTCTTTTCCCATTGCACGGCTTCTGGTCGAGGGAAATCTGGAACTGGTGCTGTGGACGCTGACGGCAACCGGGGTGTGGGCGTATCTGCGGTGCTGTGGGCTATGGCCGGAGCGATGAAGCTGTATCCGGCGATTCTGCTGATTCTGCTTCTTCCGCGACGAAAGTGGCGCGCCTTCGCCTTGGGCGTGACGACGCTGGTGGCGGCAACGCTGCTTTCTGTGTGGTGGATTGGGCCAACCTTCGGCATTGCCTTGCGAGGATCAATTGACAACGTCTTCGACTTTCAGGCAAGCAGATCAGCCCAATGGAACATCGAGCAGTTGGCGTCCAACCACTCGGCCTTCAGCCTGGTCAAGCTGGGCGCGATGTTGGGTGGCGTGTTGCCGAAAAAGCTGATGCTGCCCTACTACTTCTGCGGAGCGGCGACGCTCGGTTGGGCCTTCTTTGTCCGGCTGTGGAGGATGCCCGCGATCAACCAGTTGCTGGCAATTATTCTGTTTATGCTGATCTTTCCTCCGGTCTCCTACGCTCACGTTCTGGTGCATCTCTATGCTCCTCTGGTCGCTCTATTTTTTCTAGCCATTCGCGCGGACCGTGCGAGTGTGACGATCCCCGGCCTGCGCGCAACCATCTTGCTGTTTGTGCCTCTGTTTGCCGCCTATACGCTGTTTACGTTTCGCCGCGTGCTTCTGTTCGACGGGCTGGTGCAGGCCGTGCTTCTGCTGATCCTGTTTGCCTGCGCTCTGCGTTTTCCCTTTGAGATCAAGGATGCGAAGGGGAGTCTATCGTGAAAACCGCCGTGCGGCGTACGTCCGATGAGTGGCTGTGGCTGGCGCTGTGGTCGGCGATGCTGCTGATTGCAGCGGACAATCTGCTGGGATATTTTTCCATCCACACGGGCAAGTGGGGACTGCTGGCGAGCGCTCTGCTGGCTCTGGCGGCGGGCGTGCAAGCGATGGGAGGCGTCCGCTTTTTGCGCCGTCGCGACGCAGGGCTAGCGGCGCTGATGCTGGTCGTCTTCTTCGCAGGGCAGGCGATGCAGACGTTGCGCATGGGTTCGGGCGCGCAGAATCGGGGCGTTGACTTCAGCGCGTACTATCTGGCCGGGAAGCTGGTGTCGCAGACGCCCGCCGAAAGCCCCTACCATCCTTCGCTGTTCGCAGATGGCAGGATGAACCTGAATCTGACGGCGGCGGCGGCGATGGACCCGGACTGGCAGGCCGCCTCGATTCGCTATCATGCGCCGCTGTCCGCGCCGTTTCTCTACCCGCCATTCTTCGCGGTCTTGATGAAGCCGTTCGCGCTGCTCTCGTTTGTGGCGGCCTATCGCGTGTGGAGCTTGCTGTCGGTGCTGCTGGTGATTGCTGCGGCGTGGCTGGCACTGGACGTGGGCGGGGTGAAGATCAGCCCCAAACTGGCGCTGATTCTGGGCGTTGGCATCTTCTCCTTCTACCCGCTGCTGGACAGCCTGTTCTACGGACAGATGGGCGGGGCGATTCTGTTTCTCTTCGCGGCGAGCGTCTGGCTACTGGCGCGCGGGCGGGATTGCTCGTCGGCGCTGTGTCTGGCGGTGGCGACGCTGGTCAAGCTGACGCCCGCGCTGGCTGTTCCGGTGCTGGTCTTTCATCGCCGATGGCGGTGGCTGGCGGCTTATGTTGTGTGGTTGATCGCGCTGACAGCTTTTTCCGTGCAGCAGGTGGGATGGACGATGCACGGGGAGTTTCTGCACCGAGTGCTGCCCAGCATCTCCTGTGGCACGCCGGTCTGCCAGAACTCGTCGGTAGCGGCGGTGGTGCAGGAGTGGTTTATGGGGAGGGTGCCGCTGGCTCAGAACACGCCCGCCAGCCTGCCGCCGTATGCCTGCGCTGTCTCTCGCTCGGTTGCCTTCGCGGTGTATGCGTGGATGCTGCTGCGATGCTACAGGCGGCGACGCGAGGGGTTGGTGGTGAGCGACATCATCGCGATGTCGCTGCTGGGGATTGTGATCTCGCCGATTAGCTGGTGGCACCACTACACGCTGGGGCTGCTCGCGTTCTTGTGCCTGCTGGGCAAGAGGCCGGTGCGAGGAAACGGCCTGCTGCTGTTGCTCTTCTTTGCCGTGGCAACGAATGTGGTCGGCATCATTCGGATTCTAGTGACGAACCACGTCACGCAACTGCTGCTGGCACCGATCATTCCCGCGCTGACGATTGCGGTGGTCTACGCGATGCTCGCGCCGATGTCAGAGACCACGACTGGAAGTTCCAGAACGGTCGAGCCATAAGGTGCCCGAGACGCATCTTGCTGTGCGAATGCGGGCCGAGCCGTTTAGACTAAGGTAGTTCGTTTGTACAGAGGGATTGATGCAGGCTATCGCGGAAAAGAAGAAGGCGTTGACGTTTCAGGAGCTGTTGTTCCGGCTGGAGAAGTTCTGGGCGGATCGAGGCTGCGTGTTGCAGCAACCATACGACGTGGAGGTGGGCGCAGGCACCATGTCGCCCGACACCTTCCTGCGCGTGCTGGGGCCGAAGCCGGTGCGCATTGCTTATGCGCAGCCGTCGCGGCGGCCAGCCGATGGACGATACGGCGAGAATCCCAACCGGCTCTATCGCCACACCCAGCTACAGGTGATCCTGAAGCCACCGCCGGAGCGGATTCAGGAGATGTACCTCGAATCACTGGAAGCAATCGGGATCAACCTCGCCGAGCACGACATCAAGTTCGAAGAGGATAACTGGGAGTGGCCGGTGGGCGGCGCTTGGGGCGTCGGCTGGCAGGTGATGCTGGACGGCCTCGAGATTACCCAGTTTACCTACTTCCAGCAGTGCGGCGGCATGGACCTCGACCCGATCTGCGGAGAGATTACCTACGGACTGGAGCGCATCGCGGGCTTCCTACAGGACGTCGAATCGATCTACGACATCGTGTGGGCCGTCGAGCCAGACACCAGTAGGCGCATCACCTACGGGCAGATGCGGTTGGCCGAGGAGGAGCAGTTCTCTGCCTACAGCTTCGACTACGCGGACGTGGACAAACTGTGGAAGCATCTGGAGCTTTATGAGGCGGAGTGTTTGGGGCTGCTTGCGGAGTGGCCAAACATCGTAGAGGGCGGCGTCAAGTACAGGCAAATAGTTGAGGGAGCAGGTGGGACTTACTCGAATTCCCAGATACGGCGGTTTCCGGTGCTGGGGGCGTATGAGTTGGCGCTGAAATGCTCTCACGTCTTCAATCTGCTGGATGCGCGCGGAGCGATCAGCGTGACCGAGCGTGTGGGCGTGATGGCGCGCATTCGCACGTTGGTCGTCGGCGTGGCCAAGGCATACGCGGCGCAGCAGGCCGCGCTGGGCTGACCCATCGAAACAACGAGTCTCGAGCTGTAAGCTGAACAGCTTTAAGCTTACAGCTCGAATCATGTGCTTTTGATCTTAGGAGGAGCGATGCAGGACTTCCATCAGTTGAATGTTTGGAAGAAGGCTCATAGCTTGGTACTGCGCGTCTACAAAGCATCCAACGGACTTCCGTCAAGTGAGAACTTTGGTCTGGTTCTGAATCTGCGGCGCAGCGCTGTTGTCATCGCACGCAGCATTGCCGAAGGGGCGGGACGCGATTCCGATGCGGAGTTTGCTGCCGAACTGAAGAAGGCACGAGCGGCTGGCCACGAACTCGAATACCTCCTTCTCCTGTGTCTGGATCTGGGATTCATGGCAAAGCCGCTTCACGACGAACTGAACGTCGAGGTCGTTGAGGTGCGCAAAATGATCTCCGGCCTGGTCAACCGTATCTATAACCCAACTGAAACGCTACGATAGGAACACATGGATTTTCTCTTTGAGATCGGATTGGAAGAAGTTCCGGCGCGGATGATCGCGGCGGCGCAGGCGGAGTTGCAGCGGCGTGTGGTTGCGCTGCTGGAGCGCGAGCGGTTGGTCGAAGCGGGCACCGAGAGCAAGAGCTTCTCCACGCCGCGGCGGCTGGCGGTTTGGGTCAATAATGTCGCCGCCAAGCAGAAGGACGCGGCCGAGGAGCTGGTCGGCCCGTCGGTAAAGATTGCCTACAAGGATGGCGAGCCGACTCCTGCGGCTGTGGCCTTTGCGCGGAAGGCGGGCGTCGATGTTGCCGCGCTGAAGACTGTTACCACGCCCAAGGGCGAGTACATCGCGGCGACCTCGGTGAAGGCTGGGCGCGCGGCGGTTGAGGTGATCGCGGACGAGCTGCCGAAGGAACTGGCGGCGATCTATTGGGCCAAGAATATGGTGTGGCGCGCGGGCAGGCCGGAGCGATTTGTGCGCCCCGTGCGTTGGCTGCTGGCGCTGCTCGGCGAAGAGATTGTGCCGGTCGAGTTCGGGGGAAAGACGGCGGGACGTACGACGTTTGGGCATCGCGTGTTGGCTGGCGATGAGGCGATTCCCATCGGCTTTCCCGATGAGTACGAAAAGTCACTGCTCGATGCGAATGTGATTGCCGATGTCGAGGAGCGGCGGCAGACGATTCGCAAGGCGCTGGACCGTGTGACACATGCGGCGGGTGCGGGGTTACGCTGGCGCGAGGACGCGGCACTGGTGGACAAGCTCACCCACCTGACCGAGTGGCCGTCGGTGGTGCTGGGCAACTTCGAGCCGGAGTACCTGACGCTGCCCGAAGAGGTGCTGGTCACGGTGATGCGCGACCATCAGAATTATTTTGCGGTGGAGGACGCGCAGGGCAAACTTGCGCCACACTTTCTCGCGGTGTTGAACACGGCAGCCGATGCGGCGGGCGAGGCAGTGATTCGCCATGGCAACGAGCGCGTGTTGCGCGCACGATTCAACGACGCGCGATTCTTCTGGGAGTTCGATCAGCGAACGCTGCTGACGGCTCGTGTGGCGTTGTTGGAGAAGGTGACGTTCCAAAAAGATTTGGGCAGCTATGCGGCAAAATCCACGCGGGTGTGGGAGCTGGCGACGTCGCTGGCCTCGGTGGTGGAGTCGCGCGGTCTGGACCTGGACGTTGCCGCGCTGGACACGGCGGCCAAGCTCGCAAAAACCGATTTGACCACCGATCTAGTGAAAGAGTTCACCGAGCTGCAAGGGCAGGTAGGCGGTCTCTACGCGCGCGCGCAGGGATTTTCGGCGACGGTGGGGGACGCGATCTACGACCAGTATCTGCCGAAGTCGATGGAGGACTCTGTGCCGCGAACGGTGGAGGGATCGCTGCTGGCCATCGCCGACAAGGCCGACACCATCGTGGGAATGTTTGGGCTGGGGTTGGAGCCGACTGGGTCGAAGGACCCCTTCGCGTTGCGTCGCGCGGCCAATGGAATTGTGCGGATTCTGGGCGAAGCTACGCCAGCGCTGCCGCTGACATTGGGCGATGTGGTCGACGCGGTTTCGACCAACGAGAGGTTGCGGCGGTCGGTGGAGACCTTCTTCGCCGAGCGGCTGGAGTTCTATCTGCGCGAAGCCAAAGGGCAGGCATACGACGTGGTGAAGTCCGTGCTGGTGGCTGGTGCAAACGACGTTCGCGATGCTGTGGCGCGCGCAGAGGCTGTAACGGACGCGCGCGGCAGCGAGGACTTTGCTGCGGTCTGCGCCGCGTTCAAGCGCATGAAGAACATCGTGGCGCAGGCCGAGGAGAAGGGCTTACTGACCAAGGTTGAGACTCCCGCGTATGTCAAGCTGGATCTGGCGCAGGGCGCGTTGCAGGACGCCGCGATGCGGATTGGCGCGGAGTTCAAGAGCCTTGCCGCAAGCCGCGAGTACGACACTGCGCTACAGTTGATCGCGACGTTGCGCCTGCCGATTGACCTGTTCTTCGAGAAGGTGATGGTGATGGCCGAGGATCCGTATCTGCGCTGGACGCGGTTGAGCCTGCTGAAGAGTCTGGTCGAAACCTTCTCGCAGGTCGCGGACTTCTCGGAGATCGTAACGGCGGGATAGGTGGATTAGAACATTTTCTGATTGCTGTAGACCGATTTGTTTGTCATTCCGCAGCATTTTTTGTTTGTCATTCCGCAGCGAAGCGGAGGAATCTGCTTTTACTCGTTGCTTGTCGGCATACACCATTACGGAAAATGTCCTAGCCAAAGCGCGGGGCGAGTTGGATGTGTTGCTCGATGATGCTTTGTTCGAGGACGGACTGGTCGGGGTTGGACTGTTTGTAGCGGACTTGAACTCGCTTGTCTCGCATATTGCGGACGAATTCGTCAGCATCTGATTCCTTGGAGAATTCGTGGGTGTACTTTCCGGTGTGGTATTCGTCCAGGAAATAGATGTACTCAAGGGTGGCGAGAAAGCGGGAGGTTTTGGGGATTGGCACGACCTTGCCGTTGGAGACGCGGGCCTCGATCAAGGGCCAGCTCTGAGCGCTCTCCTCGCTGCGACGCTTCTTCCATCTACGGAAATAGAGCCCGCCCCATGCTGCGGCAAACCCACCCACCCATTTGATGGGCAGAATCCAAAGGCGCGCAAGGCGGGTCCAGTCGGATCCATGATGGAAGGAGACTGCGATCATGATTGGTAAGGTATCATGCGCAGTGGTGCGTGAGGAATGGGCGCGGCAAAGAGCATCATAACGGACGACTCGCAACGAGAGTATTTTTGCCTGTGGCGTAGACTGCGGCGCAGCGGAAAAAATGCGGGGATTCTTCGCTTCGCTCAGAATGACAATCTGTATCGTGATGACAATCTGTATCGTGGAATTCTCTATGCTTTGGAGGCGAGGCGCATTAGGTGGGTCTGGGCGCTGAAGGGCGGGCCGTTGTGCGGCGCGCGGTTGTAACTGCCGTCGGGTTGTAGCAAGCGCGCCTTGATGTTGTCGGTCAGATACGCGGCGAGAATCTCGTTGCGCAGGCGGTCGGAGAGCGCGGGGTCGGCAACTGGGAAGACTGCCTCGGAGCGCTCGAAGAGATTGCGCGACATCCAGTCGGCGCTGCCGCAGAAGACCTCGGGCGAGCCGCCATTGGCAAAGCTGAAGATGCGACTGTGCTCCAGAAATCGTCCGACGATAGACCGCACGCGGATGTGCTCGCTCAGCCCATGCACACCGGGGCGCAGAGCGCACATGCCGCGCACGATGAGGTCGATCTCGACGCCAGCGTTCGATGCCTCGTAGAGCGCTTCGATGGTTGCGTGGTCGAGTAGTGCGTTCATCTTGGCGACGATGGCGGCTGGGCGACCGGCGCGCGCGTGGGCCGTCTCGCGTGCGATCAGCTCCAGCAGCGCAGGGGCGAGCGTCAGCGGAGAGACGAGCAGCGGCGCGTAGGATTCGGCTTCGGACTCAGCAGTCAGGTAGCGGAAGACGCTCTGCACGGCGGCGGTGATCTCCGGACGCGCGGTGAGCAGACTGATGTCGGTGTAGAGGCGCGCGGTGACGGAGTTGTAGTTGCCGGTGCCCAGGTGCGCGTAGCGGCGAATGACGCCGTCGGGATCGCGCCGCACCATCAGCGCCAGCTTGCAGTGGGTCTTCAGGCCGAGGATGCCGAGGAAGACGCCGACACCCGCGTCCTCCATCTCGCGCGCCCAGCGAATGTTGGAGGCCTCGTCGAAGCGCGCCATCAGCTCGACGACGACGGTGACTTCCTTCGACTGCGCGGCCTCGGTGAGAGCGGTGTACAGCGGCGAATCCTCGCTGGTGCGGTAGAGCGTCTGCTTCATGGAGACGACGGCGGGGTCGGCGGCGGCTGACTCGATGAACTCCTCGACCGTGGCGTAGGAGTCGTAGGGGTGGTGCAGCAAAATGTCGTGCGCGCGCAGTTCGTCGAAGAGGTTCTTGCTTTTGGGCGCTAGGGAATAGTGGCGTCCGTGGAAGTCGGGGTACTTCAGGTCGGGCCGTGCAATGAGGCTAGGCATCGACATCAGTCGTGTCAGGTTCACCGGGCCATCGGTGCGGAAGACCTGCCAGGGGTCAAGCTCGAAGTTGGTGCGCAGTCGCTCGACGACCTCGGGCGTGGCGGAGGACTCGATCTCCAGGCGCACGGCGTCGCCCTTGCGTCGATTGTAGAGCTCGGCGCGCACACTCTCCAGCACCGAGCGCGACTCCTCCTCTTGCAGATACAAATTGCTGTTGCGCGTGACGCGGAAGGCGGTGCGCGACAGTACCTCGTAGCCGCGAAACATGCCGACCACCTGCGATTCGATCAGCTTGTGCAGCAAGATGAAGTCGTAGTGGCCCTCTTTGCTGGGCAGCGGAATCAGCCGAGGCAATGCCCGCGGAACGGTGACGACTCCCAACGCCGAGCCGGACTTAGGGCCGGACTTGGCCACGGACTTCGATTTGCGTTTGGAGCGCAGCAGAAGTGCGATGCACATTGCCTTGTTCAACACGCGGGGGAAGGGATGCGAAGGGTCGATGGTGACTGGCGTTAGCAGCGGATCGACCTCGGTCTGGTAGAAGTGGAGGGCGTGCGCGCGGGCTCGCTCGTCCAACTCGCGCCAGTTGAGCAGGCGAATCTTTTGTGCGCGCAAGGCGGGCAGCAACTCGTGATTCCAGCACTGGTACTGTGCGTCGACGAAGCGATGCAACAGCACGCTGAGGCGGTCCAAACGCTGCTGCGGCGTCAGTCCGGATTCGTCGGCGCGTAGGGGCTGGTTGTCGCTGTCCTCAATGCGCTGTAGCAGGCTGGCCACGCGAATCTCGACGAACTCATCCAGATTACTGGCCGTGATGGCGAGGAACTTCACCCTCTCCAATAGCGGATTGGTGGCGTCCTCGGCCTCCTCCAGAACCCGCTGGTTGAAGAGCATCCATGACTCGTCGCGGTCGAAGAAACGCTCTTCAGGAAAGGGCGCGGCGGCAGGCTTCTTTGTGGAAGATTTTTTTGTCGAGAGATTTTTTGCCACCGACTTCTTCCCCGTTTTATCGGCAGACTTTTTAGCAGCAGGTTTTTTGCCGGTGGGCGTCTTGTCGGCGGAGTTATGCCCGGCGGAGTTGTGGGTAGCGCCAGCGTTCTCGACGGATTGTATTTTCTCGGACATACGACACTATGAGACTAACGCACACGCGGTGGAATGGAAATAACGGGAACGTCAATTCTGCGGCATGGATACTGGTGAGATAACGGAGCGGAATGGCTCTTGCGACTCGTTGCTATGTGCGGCTTCACGACGCTGCTGCGTGGTGTGTGTGGCGTCGCGTGGTCTGGCGCGATACTCTCAAAGGCGATGCTTAACTTCTGCGACGTTGCGCTGCCGGTGCCGCTCGACCAGTCGTTTACCTACGCGGTGAACGGCAACGAGCCGACGGTGGGCGCACGCGTGTTGGTGCCCTTCGGCGGGCAGCGGCTGATGGGCGTCGTCGTCCGCGTACACAACGACCGACCAGCGAACACGGGCGCGATCAAGCCAGTGCAGCAGGTGTTGGACGACGCGCCACTGCTGCCTGCGGAGTTGATGCAACTGGCGAAGTGGATTGCGCAGTACTACGTTGCGCCGCTGGGTGAGGTGCTGCGTGGCATGATGCCACTGGCCGCCGAGGTGCGACGCCACTTCGTCTATCGCATTGCGGAGGCGGGTCAGCGCGTCTTGCGTGAGGGAACGACGCTGTACGGCGTCGAGGCGAAGGGCGCAGCGCGACGGTCGAAGCTGTCGGCTGAGGAACAGAATCGCGAGTTCGCGGTACTGAATTATCTGGTTGAAGGCCTTGGCGCAAAGGCGGCGGCGATCCGCTCTGCGACCGAGGCTAACAAGGCTCTGCTCGACGGTATGGTGAAGAAGAGGTGGCTCACCCGCGAGGCCGTCGCCGAAGAGCGCGATGCGCGGCGGACGGAGCGCGTCGCCGTGCTGGTCGAGGACGTGCGCATTCCCAAGCTCAACGAGAATCAGACTGCGATTCTCGCAGAACTTGCCGCGGCAGGCGGGCGAATGCGCGTCGCAGATCTGCGCGAGTCGGAGGCTTTGTGCGCGGCGGGCGTTCCTTCCACCACGTTGGCGACGCTGGTCAGGCGTGGGTTGGTTGCTATCGAAGAAGTAGCGGAGGATTTTCACCTCGGCGGACTGCCCGCAAACGGCAAGAAGTCCGCGCACGAACACACGCTGAACGAGGCGCAGATGGAGGCGCTGTCGTCGATTGCCGCCGCGATGACGCAGGGCGGATTTCATCCTATTCTGCTATTCGGCGTTACGGGCTCGGGCAAGACGGCGGTTTACGTTGCGGCGATGCAACGCGCGCTCGACGCAGGGAAATCCGCGCTACTCCTCGTCCCGGAGATTGGCCTGACGCCTGCGATGGCGGGGCAGATGTTTGCGGCCTTTGGTAAAGAGGTGGCGATGCTGCACTCGGCGCTGACGCCCGACGAGCGCGCCGAACAGTGGCATCGCATTCGGCGCGGCGAGGCGCGCATCGTCATTGGCACACGCTCGGCGGTCTTTGCGCCGATGGCCAACCTCGGCCTCATCCTGGTCGATGAGGAGCACGACGGCAGCTACAAACAGGAAGAGACGCCGCGATATCACGGGCGCGACGTCGCCGTGATGCGCGCGAAGTTCAATGAGACGGTGGTGGTGCTGGGCTCGGCGACGCCATCGCTGGAGAGCTGGGCCAACTCCGTGCGCGGGCGCTACCAGCGCATTGAGATGCGCGCGCGAGTGATGGATCGCCCGCTGCCGACCGTCGAGTTGGTCGACATGCGCACTGAGTTCAAGGAGACGGGTAAGGAGGAGATCTTCTCCCGCCAGCTCGTCACCGAGACGCAGGCGACGCTCGACCGTGGCGAGCAGGTGATGATCCTTCTGAATCGGCGCGGCTATTCGTTCACCGTGCTGTGTCGAAGCTGCGGCGAAAAGATCGAGTGCGAGAACTGCGCCATCGCGATGACCTACCACAAACCCTCGACTGAGAGCGACCTGCACGCCCACGCGGGTGACCGGTTGGAGTGCCACTACTGCGGCTTCCGGCGTTCCGTTCCCGAGCGTTGCCCGAAGTGCCAGAGTGAGCATCTTTTCTATCTCGGCGCGGGTTCGCAACAGGGCGAAGAGCGGCTGCTGGAGTTGTTCCCCAACGCGCGCATCGGGCGCATGGATCGCGACACAGTGCGCGGGCGCGGAGACATGGAGCGGCTGCTGACTCGTCTGTACTCGGGCGAGATCAACCTGCTGGTCGGTACGCAGATGATTGCCAAGGGCCACGACATTCACGGCGTCACGCTGGTCGGCGTGGTCGGCGCGGATTCGGCGCTCGGCCTGCCCGACTTTCGCGCCGCGGAACGCGTCTTTCAACTGCTGACGCAGGTCTCTGGCCGAGCCGGTCGCGGCGAGCTTCCCGGGCGCGTTTTGGTGCAGACCTATCACCCCGAGCACTACGCGATTCAGTGCGCCATGACGCACGACTACACCAGCTTTGTCGCCAAGGAACTACAATTTCGTCGCTGGATGCACTACCCGCCGACCGGCGTGTTGGCGAATGTTTTGGTGCAGAGCGAGACGATGGAGGAGGCTGCTGCGTGGTCTGCGACGCTAGGTCGGTGGTTCGAGTCGCAGCGTCTGGACAAGGTGCGCGTACTGGGCCCGGCGGCTGCGCCCATTGCGCGGATCAAGCGCATCTATCGCTTCCACTTTGTGCTGAAGGCTGAGCGGCGCGACGCCCTCGGTCGCACTCTGCGCGCCATGCTGGCCTACGCGGAGACGCAGGCCATCCCGCGCCGCAACCTCATCGTAGACGTCGACGCGATCCACCTGATGTAGCGTGAGTAGTGGACTTCTGCGCGGTTGTCTTCGCGGGCTGTTATGCTGTGGCATGGTTTGATCGAGGAGGAACTTCATGCCTGAATCTGTGAAGATTACGGTTCGTCCGAATGGGTCGCTGCGGGTTGAGGGACCGATTGTGCTGTGTGATGCCGAGGGCAATGCGTGGGACTTGACCGGTAAGACGACGGTGGGGTTGTGTCGTTGCGGAGCCAGCGAGAATCGTCCATTCTGCGATGGTGCGCACAAGCGGATCAGCTTTCAGGCAGCGGACAGCCCCAAGCCCGCTGCGTAGAGCCTTTCCCAATCGAGGTCATTGACCGCGTGAAATTGTGCGATCCCACCCTTGCGGCAAGAACAAGGTACTTCGTACCGTTCTCGAATACGCCGCAAGATGGGGTACCCACTTCGGCACAATAAGCGGTCTGAAACTTAGCGCGCGGCTGCTGACTACTCCACGTTGCCGGGATGGACCTTCTCCGGCGCGAGGAGCGTGGTCTTTATAGCTGGGCCTTTGACATTTGGGGTTTTGTCCTTTGTCTTAGGCGGCTTAATGACGTTGAACTTTACGTTGACCAATTCGTGCGCCGAGTCTTTGCCGTTGGCGGGCGCGTTGAAGGTGGCGATGTAGGTCTCGGCGAGTGCGCTCTGGAACTTGCTGAGGAATGGCGCAGTGGAGACGGGGCTGCCCATTCCCTCCCAGTAGTTGGTGCCGCCGGTGGCTTGCGTCAGTTGGGCGAGGTAGTTCTGACCGCTGAAGTTCGCCGAGCCGCCATAGATACCCGCGTCGGAGAAGTAGATGGCGTAGACGGCGACCCCGGCGCGCTGCGAGTCGGTAATGGCGGAGTCGACGTAGGGGCTGCCCTGATTCATCACGCTGGTGCTGCCGTTGTAGGGATCGACTCCGTTGGTAATCATCAGGACGAAGCGCGCCTTGTGTCGTGCCACGGCGGCGTTGCTGGACGAGACCGCGTTGGGCCAGTGTCTAACGAAGTCCGAGAGGCACAGGTACGGGCTCGCGCTGGCGCCGGGAATCCCTTGCGGCAGGCGCAGCGTGGTGGCGGCCAGCGCGTGGTCGGCGGTGAAGGGCTGTGCTACGTCTATGGAGCCGTGCTGCATGAAACCGACCAGCACCTCAACGCCCGGTGGCAGCGTACGTACAAAGCTGCGCAGGTTGTCGATCTCGCGGCCGACGCTCACGCGCAGGCCGTCGTCGATCAGTAGCGCAACCTGAGCGCCCGTAGGCTCGACCTGTGTCCAGGCGTCGAGCGGGGCGGCGTGGTCGTTCACGGTGAGCGCGAGTGCGGAAGAGGCAATTGGGGCGGGCGAGTTGGTGTCGACGTGAACCAGCGCCTGAGTGGGGATGGGGCCTTCCACCTGTGCGTGTGCGGTGAGCCCACAGGGAAGAGCCAGTGCGGTAAGCAACGCGAAAATAAGCGGTCTTGTCATGGCGATATATTAGACCCAAATGCGGCCCGAGAGTTGCCTTTCGCAATCGAAATTGCTGGGCAATCGCTCGGGCCGCTCTTTGGGGTCGCCCCCACCTTCGAGTTGTTTCGATGAGTTTATTCCCTGCGGCGGGACTTTTCCGCAGGGAACCTGCTTGGGGTCGATTGCTCTGCCTCAGTCTCCGCCGATGCGAATCTTAACCCCCGCGCGCACGGTGAACGGCAGCCCGGGGTAGCCAATCGGCCCGATGTGCTGCTGGCTGAGGAGATTGCCCAGTTCGGTGAAGACCGTTGCACGCTTGGCGACGGCGTAGGTAAGGTTGGCGTCCAACTTAGCGTATCCGAAGTCCAGATCGCGGTTGG
>Ga0182011_10001994_pt1 | contig 17557 bp, 11 predicted proteins | sample 711E1DmetaG_FD_120481 | JGI IMG/M metagenome (GOLD analysis project Ga0182011, IMG submission 120481) | Permafrost microbial communities from Stordalen Mire, Sweden - 711E1D metaG | ecosystem: Environmental > Terrestrial > Soil > Wetlands > Permafrost | place: Sweden: Stordalen | collected... | reverse complement strand
TCGGACGACTCGGTCCAAGGTGACGAGAGAATCCGTCACGACGCGGGAGCTGTCGGTGATGAAGCGGATGGGGTTCAGGCGCCGGTCCCGGATCATCCCTTCCATGGTTTCGATCTCGCCCTGGGCCTGGCCGACGATGCCCGGAGCTGTTCCACCCGCGGCACTCTGGGTCGCGCCGCCCTTCGCCGGAGCCGCCGTCCCCGCTTCCTCCTCGACGTAGCCGCTCGACGTGGAGAAGACGGCCGTCTCTTTCTCTCCGGGCCCGCCGAACCGGGTCGAAACGGAGAACAGGTGAGACCCCGTCCCCTGGCTTTGCAGGTCGAAGGGCACTTGGTACGTGTAGTCGAAATTCAGGTCCCACGAACCCGGCATGGTCATGCGGTAGCCGAACCCGAAAGACATCGCGTGGTTGTTCCAGCCGGCCCGGAAAGCCGCCCGGCGATCGAAGAACCAGTTTTCCCACCCGATGTGGAACCGCTTGTCCGAGGCTCGGATGGAATACTCCGCGGATAAGGTGGCGTCGTCGAAAAAGAGGATGTTTTGGCGGTAGGCCGTCCCGATCCGCCAGGTCGTCGGCACCCGGTCCGTGGCCTGCAACCCGACGTTGGGCCGGGTCACGTCCTGCGCGGCGGCGCCGAAAGAGAACCGGTCGAAGAATCCCAAGAGGCCCAAATCGGCCGAGGCCGCCTCCTTGGAGGATCCGCCCGCGAACACGGGGTCCTGGGCGGAACGCTGGTCCAAGGTGAAGGACGAGCGGAGGTATTTCACGTTCAGCCCGCCGTACAGGTAGGGCCGGGAGCCCTCATCCGACACGGTGAAGGGATAGAGGCCGCGCGAATAGGAAAGCACGGCCGCGTCCTCGCGGTAGATGCTGGACGCCGTGAGGTTGGTCCATCCCAGGCCCAGGGCGCCCGAGGCCTGGTTCAAGAAAGGATGGGCGTAGGAAAAACTGTTCTTCGCGATTTGAACGGATTCCATGCCGGTGAAAGGCATGGAGTGCATGAAGCTGTACTGGGAAAGCTCCAAACGCGCGGGGGCCGCCGGGTTCCAGAGGAACCCGTCGGAGTCGTCGGCGACGGCGGTGTAGGCGCCGCCCATGGCCGCCCCGCGTGCGCCCCAGCCGTCGTCGTTGAAAGCGGCGAAAACGGGGGCGGACATGAGGAGGACCGCCAACCCAAAGGCAGCCGCACGCCGCGCCTCCTCAAAACACCCGATCTTCATCGCGCGAGGATTCATTGGGGATCCACCCTGACGCCGATGGTGATGGTCTGCGGCTCGGTCTCGGCCTTGGACGAAATGGATGGCGCCATAAAGTCGAACCATAGGTTCCGGATGCCCAGCGGCGGCACGTTATAGCCCGTTTCGTTCGAACCGGAAAAATAATTGGTGATACTGGTGGCCGACCTGGCCGTCCCGATGATGGCGTCGTTCGACGTGACGAAAGTGGTCGTGGACGGCTGGGTGCTGTTGAATAGCCCGTTCAGCACGAAGGTCCCGGGCCCGGGGGCGGTGGACGAAGGAACCCAACCCACCGGCGATGCATTGGAGCATGAAAGCGAGAAATAGACGGGAATATTCCCCGTATTCTCGAAGTCCAACGAGGTAAGAGTGTAGGTGCTCCCCAAAGGCGGGGCGTTGAAAAGCCAGAAAGACGTCGTGTCCAACGCCAACCCCTCGACCGACCATGTCGCGCGGGCAACCACGTCATCAAGGTAAAAGGTGGAGACGGCGCCCCCCGACGCCGCGCCGAAGATCTCGACCCCGATCCGGCGGATGTCCTGCGTGTTGGTGATGGAGCTCCCGTATGTCGTTTGCTTGGTCACGCTGTTGATGCACTTGGCGGCATGGAAGTCCACGCTCACTTCCCGCCATTGGCCGGAGCTCAACCACCGCGGGGTATCGCTCTCGCACCAATCGTAGCCCGGGCCCGTCTGGAGCACGAGGGACGCCTGCAGGGGGTTGTTCGCCTCGTTCGTCACCACGCCGCTGGGAAGGAACACGTAGGCCTTGAGCCCCCTGTATCCGCTCAAATCCGGGCGAATGTAAGGCTCGACGTAGGCGAAATCCTGCACGCCGTAGGGCCCTTGGTCGGCGAAGGACAAAGGATAAGCGAGAGAGTCCACCCCGCCGTGCGGCTGGGAGGCCGAATCGGTCGGAATGCCCAGGTTGTTCAAGAAATAGGTGCTCGTATCCACGGTCCAGGCCTGCGAGGACCCTTCGAAATTATAGTGGAAGTTGTTCCCGACGTTTTCGCCCCCGTACATTTGAGTGATCGTCTGGAGGACCGGCTTGTCGTTGGGAACGTAATAATTGTTGTATTTTCCCCCGCCGTTGGGATTCGGGTCCCAGTGCCACCAGAACAACCCATTGACCCACGGCCGGTGGTTCCAGGCGGCGAAATCGGCCGCGTAAATGTTTTGTTGTTCTTGGAGGTCCAACGTCCTGGTGCTGACATAGGTGGCGGGGGCCGTGTTGGCGCCGGCGGAGCTGGCCGCGCCGATCTCGGTGATGAAGACCGGCATGCCCGTGAACGCGTGCCAGTCGGCGGCGGATTGGAGGGGATCGAAACCCTGATAGTTCGTGGACCAGGCGGCCTCGAGAGCCGGGACCGACGGGTCCCACCCGTACGTCAGGCCCCACCAAGCGTTCAAGCCCACATAATCCAACTGGTTCCAAAATTCGATCTGGGCGAATTCGTCCTGGGCATTGTTCGTGTTGGCCGCGTAGGTCAGGGGGCCGGTATAATGGGATTTGATCCCGCTGATGACGGTCTTCCATTGGTCCGAAATGTAGGTGGTCGGCCGGAACGTGGTCCCCCACGTCTTGTTGTCGGTCATGGTCTTCAGTTCGGTGCCCACGCAGAACAGCTCCACGCCGTTGGCCTGGGCGATGTCCGCGTAATGGTTGATGAAGGTCTGGTAGCTGGCGAACCACGCCGGGACGGTGATCGGGGTGATGGATCCCCGCCAACTGCCGCCCAGCACGTCCACGTGGGGCTTGAGCATCACCTTCATTCCCCGGGCGTGGATGTCCTGGATGGCCTTGGCGACGGAGGCGTCGGTCGGAGTGGGGTGGGTCGAATCCTGGCTGAAATAGTCTATGTTCGTGTCGGAGGCGGTCGCCATGTATCCCGTCACGACGAGCGCCACGTAGTTCGCTCCCGTGCTCATCAGGTCGTCCAGGGAGCTTTGGGAATCCACGGAACTGTAGGCCCCCGTGGACCACGCCACGTAGGTCATGGCCTTGTTCGGAAGGTCGTACGTCGAAGGCCCGGAAACCGGCGAGCTGAACTCGGAGGTGGGGGGGCTTTCGTTGCCGGCCTTGTCCACGGCGGTCACCCGGTAGTAGTAAGTCAATCCGTCCACGACGGACACGTCGGCGAGGGAGGTCGTCCCCGCCGGGATGGACGTCACGAACGTCGTCGTGGAGAGGGAGAACCCGGACGCGGCGGAACGATAGAGGTTGTAATGGTCCAGGTCGAGGTCCGAGACCCCGGACCAGGACACGTTGACCAGGTTCCCCGACCCGGCGTTCGAGGCGGAAGGGGAACCGGGGGTCGCGGGAGGCGTCCGGTCATCGGCCAAGCCCCCGACCTCGTTCTCGAATTGGTCCAGGTAAACCGTGGTCTCGCCGCTGTCGTAGTCGGCGCCGAGGAATTGGACCCCGGCTCCATACGTCAAATTAAGATTCGTAACGGCCACGTGGGTGCTATTGCTGGCGCAGGGGGTTGTTGTATTCGTGGTGGCGCAGTAGGCCGAGGAAAAATTGATATTCAACCGGGTCCACTGGTTGGGCTTGATATTCACGGTTTCCCCGTTATACCAGTCGGGGGTACCGTTGCCCGTCTTGACGTAAAACTTGGCTTTGAGGGGATAGGCTGGGTTCCCGCTCGTCGGCGTCCCCCTCACGTACACGAAAATGGAAAGGCCGGAGCCGGGGGACAGATCGTAGGGAGGGAACGTGAAAAAGAGCGCGTCGCCCACGCCCCAGTAATTTGCGTTGGTGGTGGGCGCCCGGTTGTTGTAGTTCAGGCCGACCTCGAGCGCTCCCAGCCCGGAATACGTGCAGGTGCTGGGCATGACCCAGTCCGTTTCGCCGGTGCCCGGGAAGGAGAAGAAATTGCTCTTGTAATAGGGGGGGCCGCTGATCCCCATCATGACCGTTTCTGGCGGACCGGTCGTGTCGAAATTCATCCAGGTGTTGGCCCGCAAAGGCGCGGCGCCGAGCAGGAGCAGAAGCGGGAGAAAACGCGCGCGTTTCATTTGGCCACCCCGATCATGCCGCTGATCCATTCGCTGGAGCTGTCCGCCCTGTATTGATAGATGTAAACGCCGTTTTCCACGATTCTCCCGTTGTCATCCTTCCCGTCCCACAACTCCGTATCCCGGATCGTCCGTATGCGCCGCCCCGTGACGTCGAAGATCCGGATTTCAAAATCCTTTTCGCTAGAAAGGCCCGAGAAATCGGCGAAATCGTTGATCCCGTCCCCGTTGGGCGTGATGAGCTTCTCCAGCGGACGATAGGCCGCGGCGACCGGTTCGCTTCCCGCGGACGGGAAGAGCGCGTAGGTGGAGAAGTGGCTCGTCTTGGCGGTCACGGTATGGTTGACGAGGTCCACTTCGCCGCCGATGAGGCGCCACGCGAACCCGTCCCACCAAAAGACGCGCAGGGTGCTGGCGTCAATGGTCGTTCCGTCCACGACACCATCGGGGATTCCCTTTGGCCCGGTAACGTCGAGATAGCGAAGGGTCAGTTCGATGGGCTTGTTGAACTGCCGGACGCTGGCTTCGAATTCATAAGCGGCCACGGGACCGGCCCCTCCGTTCGGCCGCGGGACCCGCGCCGTATCGGCGGGGTCCAACTGCTCGATATAAACCGAGGAATTGCCCGACACGGCTCCGGCGGGGAAGGTGATCCGGGTGGAACCGACCGTCGGGCCGCCGTCCGCCAAGGCCACCACGCCGCCCGTCGAAGTCATCGGGGCCTCATAGAGGGGAATGAACGGAGTGGAGAACGGAGTCAATCCTGCGGCGGTATCGGAAACCCACTTCGCGCCGCCCTTAAGACCCTCGTAGAACGTCTTGCCGCTTTTCATGTTCACCTGCAAAACATAGTTGACCCCTCCATTCCGATAAACCGAGGCGGGGACGATGATGTTTCCTTTATAGTAGGTGGACGTCCCAGTCAACGGAGGAGAAAACGTCCCGGTGGAATAGGGTAGGTCCGTGCTCAAGTTCGTGATGGGGCCGCGCGGCGCGGAAAGCCGCGGCGCGCCGCCGACTACCCCGCCGGTTTGCGGATCATAAAGAAGGGTCGCGGAGCCGATCTGCTGGCCTTGCCCGTCCAGAGTGACGGGAATCGTCATGTAGTCCAGGGAAGCCACTTCCGTGGGCGCGGAGATATCGAAAGGGGGAGGGGGGGGCGTCGTCGAATTGGTATCAACAACTATCACGAACAAACCGATGGTCGCGCTGTTGTCGGCCAAGACGGGGGCGCGCAAAATTAGGCAAAAAAGGACCGCCGCCGAAACTCCCGAGATGACTCTCAGGAGTTTCGCCGTTATCATCCTTTGAGCCGCGCGGCCTATTCCCCTCATCGGGGCCCTCCCTTTATTCAGTGACTACGGACGCGTATGCACGAAAAGGCCCCCATACTTCGTCACGGGGGCTCTCTTGTCTTGGTTCTCAACGGCTATGAAATACATGTATTTCTTGTTCTTATATCCGCCCACGTCGGGCAACAAAATGGATCCCTTGATCTCTTTGGCGCCGTGAGGAGGAATGACGATCTTCCTCGTGGAAAGCTTCAGGACCTTCTCGGGGTCGGGCCCGGGCTCGCAACCGGCGGGGAGGACCGTTTCCGTCTCCTCATAGGCGGCGACTCGGACGGAAACCTTGGCGGGATAGTCGCCGTCGTTCCTCACCAGCCAGCGGGTCCCCGAGAGCTTCTTGAACGGAGTTTTCCGGCCCAGGGGAACATTGTCCGCCCTGAGGCCTCGAGGGTCCGGGCGAAACTGGACGCCGAACATCTTGTCCTTCTTCTCCTGATTCGACCACTCGACCGGCTTGTCATAAACGGTCAGGAACGCCCGGCCTCCCATGCCGAGCTGGACGAATTGGCCCTCTCCGGCCGTCTGCGCGACGAAATTGACCTGGAACTTCCGGCCCAGGAGGGACTTGTCGTTGGGGATGGAGACGTAGAAATCGGCCCCTCCGTCCTTGCCGGCCGGCAGGGCGAAGGAGTCCCGGGCCGGCGTGATCCAGGACGCGTCCGGAATGGGCTCGGCACCCTCCCTCAATTGGTCCTTTGCGGGGACATAAAAACTGAGGGAACATTTCAAAGGAATTTCGGTGCCGTTGGTGAGCGTCAGCGGCGATTTCAGAATGTCTCGGGAGGCGATGTACACCCGGCCCAATAGAAGGTTGTCAACGTTGAAAATAGGCTGATGGAGGGAGATCCCGGCGCGAAGGGTCCCGGCTTGAAACAGGAGGCCGGATAAGAGAGCAAAACGGACCCCGGCGCCCAATAAACGGAGCGTCTTGGACCGCCGTCCCATGACCGGAACCTTTTTCATCGCCGGAAGATTCATGTCCGCGCCCCCCTTGACGACTCCCCGGCTTCTCCCCCCTCTCCCGGATGGGAGAGGGGGGAGCAAGCTCGGGAATCAAACCTTAGCTCGGATCTGCGACAATGCTGACAGCGAGGTACCTGGTTTGCCAGTCCTTCTTCACCGAAGCCTGGGTGGCGGGGATGAACTGGAACCAGAGATTCTGGTTGGTGTTGGGGGCGATACCAACACCCGTTTGGTCACCCTTAAACAAGGTGCCGTTGGCTTGACGGAAGCCTTGAGGATCGTTCAAGCTTGGAGGAGTCGTCATATTTGACGTCCCGGCCGAACTGTCTTGGTGAACCCCATGTCCGTAAGGGTCGTTGTTCCAGGTATGGCTGACCAAGTTGAAGTTGCCCGGGTTCAAGTTGAACGTGGCGGTCGCTACCGCAACCGTATTGAATATCGCACGTACGACGCATTCGTCCGCCCCAGGGCTGTAGGTGAAGTTCGTGGTGGCGACGCCGACGGACCAGTCGGAGTCATCGTTGGCGGCGAGCCGATAGGTCACGCTCAGGACGCTTGTAGGTAGATTCTGCACCACCACAGCGCTCAGAGAAGCGACTCCATTCGCATCGCCCAGGTTCACCGGGTTGAAGGTCGTCCAGGTTGAACCGATAACCGCGATGTCATACGACGCATTGACCGTCACGTGCAAGTCAACGCCGGCGAAGTTGACCGCGTGGGCCAGCTTTACGCTCGAAACGAGGAGCACTCCGGCAAGTAGGCCTGCTATCTTTTTGAACTTCATTGGATGGATTCCTCCCATTTTTGATCTATTGTCTTCGCTGAGCAGAAGCAAATTCAGAAGTGGACCGCCTGTTGCTCGTTTTGGATCGGTGGGGCGTCGGGAGGCGAGACGTAGAGACAAGGAGATCCCGGTTAGTACCCATCGTACCGAAAAGATCACGGCCGCTTGGAGCCACTTCCATCTACTGTCCTCATGATACCACGATAGACCTTAATTTTTTCTTAACAAGTTGTAAATTTATAGTAAAGATGTGACGGGTTTGACGAAATAAATGGGTTATACCACCTTTTCCTCCGCGCGACACCCGTTTCGGCGAGGGACGGCTTCAACCGGGCAAGGCGAACAGCCGCCGGGCGTTGCGGGCGGTGGCGGCCGCAATCTCGGCCGCCGTCGAGCCCTTGACCCGGGCGAGCGCGTCGGCGACGGCGGGAAGGAAGGACGGCTCGTTCCGCCCGCCGCGATGGGATTGAGGAGGCAAATAGGGACTGTCCGTCTCAAGCAGGAGAACGTTCGCCGGAAGCTCGCGCAAGGCGTCCCGGAGCCCTTCCGCCTTGGGGTAGGTGACCGGCCCGTCCACGCCGATCAGGAACCCCAGCTCGACGAAGGCCCGCGCGAATTCCGCGGTCCCCTGGAAACAATGCATGACGCCCCGCCCCGCGCCCGGCCCGGGGAACGCGCCTTTCAACACGGCCAGCATGTCCCGCTGGGCGTCGGTTGAATCCGAACCGGATTCCCGGCAGTGCAAGACGAGAGGCTTCCCGGCCTCGGCCCCGGCGCGGGCCAGCTTTTCAAAGACTTCGCGCTGGAGGGGTCGGCTCACGTCACAATGCTTGTAATAGTCGAGGCCGATTTCACCGACGGCGACGGCCCGGGGATGACGCAAGGCTTCGGCTAGGCGCCGACTGAAATCGGGATCAAAACGGTCGGCATGGTAGGGATGGAGCCCGGCGGACCACCACACCCGGCCCGAGGGATGCTCCGAAAGGGCGCGGGCCTTGGCCCAGCCGTCCTCGGAATCGGCGATTTCGACGACGGCCGACAGCCCGGCGGCCCAAGCCCGCTCCAACACCGCCTCCCTGTCGCCGTCGAAGGCGGGGTCGCACAGGTGGCAGTGGGTGTCTATCAACATAGTGTAGATACCAAATTTATCGTTCGTTTTTACGCACAAGCCGATTCAAAAAGCGCCCAATGAATTGGGCAACTACAAATCGGGCTTTGCCGGATTCGATTCTTTTCGCGGGAACAGCGGCGATCCTTTGGCGATCTTCTGGCCGGGGGCGAAGCGGAGGTCCCCGTGGTCGAAAATGAGCTTCGCGGCGTCCGGGATCGGGCCGGCTTCACCGAGCTGTTTCCACATCTCGACGGCGATGGTCGGCATGACGGGGGCCAGGGCGACCGCCGCCAGTTTCAGGAGCCGGGCGACCTCGTACAAACAACGCGCCGCGGCGGCAGGGTCCGTCTTGACGAGTTTCCACGGCTCTTTGGCGTTGACGTGGCGGTTGGCCGCGTCCACCAGGTCCATGACCTTTTGCAGGGCCTCGTGGAACGCCAGGCGGTCGTAGGCCTCGTCCACCGCGCGGGTCCAAGAGTTAAGCGCCTGGGCCCCCATCAGCTCTTCGGACGGAGCCAGGTCCGGGATTTGGCCGCCGTGGTTCTTTTCCAGCAAATTCAGTGTCCGGTTCAACAGATTGCCCAAGGCGTTTGCCAGCTCGGAGTTGTACCGGCCGAGGAGCCCCTTCCGGGAGAAGTCGCCGTCGGAACCGAAGGGGACCTCGCGCAGAAGAAAGTAGCGCAGGGCGTCCACCCCGAATTCGTCGGCCTCGCGGGCCGGGTCCACGACGTTACCCCGGGACTTGGACATCTTCTCGCCCTCCACCGTCCACCAGCCGTGGGCGAACACCTTCCGGGGAAGCGGCAGGCCCATGGACATGAGCATCGCGGGCCAGATGACCGTGTGGAACCGAAAGATCTCTTTCCCGACCAGGTGGACGGCGCCGGACCACTTTTCCTTGAAATCGCCGGACTGGCTCTCCCAATCCTTCGACGGGTCGTAACCGATGGCGGACACGTAGTTGATGAGGGCGTCGAACCACACGTACACGGTGTGGGCCGGGTCCGAGGGCACCGGGATCCCCCATTTCACCTTGGTGCGGGAGACGGAAAGGTCCTTCAATTCCTTGACGAAGTTGACGATCTCGGCCGCGCGGTGCGGCGGCTGGAGAAATTCGGGGTTCTCGCGGTAATGCGCCAGGAGCCGGTCCTTGTAGGACTCCAGCCGGAAGAAGTAGCTCTCCTCCCGGAGCTTCTCCACGGCCCGGCCGCAGTCGGGGCACTTGCCCTCCTTGAGCTGAGACGTCGAGAAAAAGGTCTCGTCCGGGACGCAGTACCAGTCCTCGTACACCCCCTTGACGATGTCCCCCTTCGCCTTCATTTTCTCGAAAATCCCCTGCACGACTCTCTCGTGCCGGGACTCCGTCGTTCGGATGAAATCGTCGTGGGAGATGTTGAGTTTCTTCCAAAGGCCCCGGAACCCTTCCACGATCCGGTCGGCGAAGGCCTGCGGGGTTTCCCCCCGGGCCGCGGCCGCCTGGGCGATTTTGTCGCCGTGCTCGTCGGTCCCGGTCAGGAAGAACGCGCGCTCGCCGCGCAGGCGCTTCCAGCGGGCCCAAACGTCGGCCGCCACCGTCGTGTAGGCGTGGCCGATGTGGGGGACGTCGTTGACGTAGTAGATGGGCGTCGTGATGGTGGAGGTCTTCATTCTCGTCTTTTCCTTTCCCGGCGAAGCCTTAGAAAAAGCGCGGTCAGCGCCAAAGAGGGGCTTGCGAACCGCCGCACGCGGGTCAAGGCCGCCAGCGCCCGGTCCATGTCCTCCGGCGGGCGGCGCCCGTCCAAGGCTTCCTCGCGGAAGCGGGCCAGGAGCCTTCTCAAAACGTCCTCCGCCGCTTCCCGGCCCAGCCGGGGCCTTCCGAATTGGTCGCACCAGGCCAAAAGCTCCGAGAGGGGCGCCGCTTCCCAGTCGAAATCGAGGGACTCCGTCTCGGACAGGATCTCCAGCGCCCGGCCGACGGACCCCTCGGCGGCCCGGACCGCCTCGTCGAACCGGGAGCGATCCAAAGGTTCCCCTCGTCCGGCGCGGTCCTCCAGGACCGCCAATAGGTCCTCCCGGGACAAGGGGCGAAACCGGACCACCTGGCAGCGGGAGCGGATCGTGTCCAGGAGCTTGGAGGCGTCCGTCGCCAATAGGACCAAATGCGTCGCCGGGGGCGGCTCCTCGAGGATCTTCAGCAGGGCGTGGGCCGCCGCTTCCACCAGGTCGTCCGCCGGGTCCACCAACGCGATCTTGACCCGGCCCTCCAGGGGCTTAAAGCGCAGGGCCTTTTCCATCTCCCGCACGGTGTCTATCTTGATTGATTTCTGCTTCTCGACGGGCTCTTTCAATAAAGCCGCCTGGGTCTGGAATCCCGCCCGGAACACGTCGGGATGGTTGCTCCCCGCCGCTTTCCGACAGGCGGGACAGTCCCCGCAAGGGACCGCGGGCTCCAGGGGAGCGGTGCACAAGAGCGCCTGGCACCACTTGAGGAACGCCGTGCGCTTCCCCACGCCGTCGGGCCCGACGAAAAGATAGGCGTGGGGAACCCGGGCCGCCGCGAGCGCCGATGACAACGTGTCCGCCGCCGCGCCCTGGCCTCGGAGGTCCCGGAAAATATTTTCCGCGGCGGCGACGGTCACGGCTTCCCCGAAAAGAAAGATTCCGCGATCTTCACCACGCGGGCGTGGACCCGTTCCGCCCCCTCCGCCCAGGGAACGACCTTCACCCGGCGGGGTTCCCGCCGGGCGATGGAACGGTATCCGGCCTTGACCCTTCGATGGAAGTCATGCGATTCCCGCTCCAGCCGGTCGCCCCCGCCCCGGGCGCGGGCCCGGCGGAGGCCGTCCTCCACCGGCGATTCCAGGAAGATCGTGAGGTCGGGTTTAAGGCCGCCGGTCGCGAAGCGGTTGGCCGCCCGGACGTCGGAAAGCGGAAGCCGCCGTCCCCAGCCCTGGTAGGCTTCCGTGGCGTCCGTGTATCTCTCGCACAAGACGGTCTTGCCCGCGTCCAATGCGGGACGGATCACCTCGGCCACGTGCTGGGCCCGGGCGGCTTCGTAGAGGAAGAGTTCCGTGAGGGGAGACACGCGCCCCCCGGGGCGCAGGAGGACGCGGCGGACGGCTTCGGCGATGGAGGTGCCGCCCGGCTCCCGGGTGTGGATCACGGACCGGCCCCGGCGGCGCAGCCAAGCCGCCAGGAGCCCGGCCTGGGTGGATTTCCCCGAACCGTCGCCGCCTTCGAAGGTGATAAAAAAGCCCCGCCTTTTCACGGGGCCATTCAACCACTTCCCGACGGACGGGTCAAACCGGGGTCAGTAAAGATCCCTCGCCGTCGCCAAGAGGACGTTCTGGAAGGACATCAGTCCTTTGAAGTTCCCCTGGGCCGTCATGACCAGCCGCACGAAAACTTGCCGGGACGAGGCCGGTCCGACGATCATGACCTCCATTCCCCCCGGGAAATCCCCGGTCCAGGAGGTGGGTTTGTAATAAGCGGGCACACTGTGCTCCTGTGAGAACCCGTTGCGGGACACGCCGTAATAAAACCCTCCGCTCGCCGCCCCCTCGATGATTCGGATCATGGGCTCCGGCTGAAGGATGCGGTCCGTGGCGGTTTGAAGGGTGTAGTTTGCCGCCGCGGTAACGATGCCGCCGTCCGGAGTAAGCACGTAAAAAGCCGTCGCCGGCGTGTTGGAGGAAGAATCCCACGCCATGGACACGCTCTTTTGGTTTTCCAGGGCCAAAACGGTGGTGGCGCTCTTCCCCCCTGAAATGAGAGACAACTGTTGGTAGTCCGCGTAAGGGATGCTGTGCCATTCTCTCAGGTCCAGCACCGGCTTCCCGGCGATGGACATGGAGGGGTTCTCGGCCAGGTAATAATAGTTGAACATGAAAGTATCCACCCGTTCGATCGGGGCCGTGGCCGAGGTCGTGTCCAGGGACAACGCGTAGGTGCCGTAGGTGCTGGCGAAAAACAAGCTGTCGCCGACGCACGTGGAAACGAAAACGCCGGAACTGATGGACAAGGACATGTTGGAGTTGATGACCGGAAGACTCCCCCAGGCAACGGGCGTGGGGGACAAGGTGGGCAATTGGTTCATATAGAGGGCGCCGACGGAGGTGCTGTCGAACAGGCGGCGGCTCTCCACGATGCGGTTCTGTATCCCGCTCAAGGCCTGCTGGGTGGCGGCCGGCAAGACCGTGCCCGCCTCCATGCTCGTGAAACTGCGGTGGAGAAAGGTGAAAAGCGGCACCACAACCGCCATGAGGACCGACATGATCGCCATGGTGATGATCAATTCCACCATGGTGACGCCCGAGCCGGAACGCCGCGGGCGGCTAGGTGGAGCGCTTGATGGTAACGAGTCGCGCATGATAGCTGTAGTGCTGTTTTCGGCCTTGGCGATACGCTTCAACGACCAACAGGTATTGCCCCATCGGATATTTCGTCGTGTCGCTGACGCTCCACGAAAAAGGGCTCGTCTCGACGCAACCCGCGCTGTCGGACTCCAGGCCTTGGTAAACATTCGGCACCGAGGGGTCCCCCGGGCAAAACCATGTCGCGCCGTTATCAGGGGACACTTTGACATTATAGACGACGGTGGCCGCGCTCGTATAATTGTTGGGATAATCGGTCGTGTATTTCTGGTTGTCCCACCGCGTCCATGAGGACGTCCACACGACGTTGATTGACGTGGGGTTGCTGAACTCCTGGGTGGCGGTGGGCGTAGCGATGGCCACGTTGGGCAACTGAGGGTAATCGCCGGGGGCGACGCCGGGAGCCCCCATCTTCATGAACCCCCGCAGAAGGCCCGCCACGCACAGCTTGCCGATCGCCGGGAGCTCGAAACCGCCTTGGGCGGCGACGCCGTTCACGACCAGGCCGGCGTTGGCCCCGCCTCTCTGCATGTTCAGGAGACCGCTGCTGAGGAATCTACCAGTGGTGGTGAGGTTATTCGGGTTCTCGCCGGACTGGTACCAGGCTTCCACAAATGTGGTGGTGGTCCTCTGGGTGGAGTAATGCGTATCCGTGAGCCAGCCGGCCGGCACGATGCCGCCCGGGACGGCCGTCTCCGACGACGTGTAACAACGCATCACGTTGACATCCGAGGTCAGCGCCGGCGGGGTGAGGCTCGCGAGCAAAGGAATGTTGAAGTCGCCCGCCAAGACTGATCCCGCCGCCGTCAGGTTTCCGGTCCTGTTCTGGCCCCAAACGAAGAACGCCCCGTTTGACTCTCCGCCGTTGGCGAAGGTGAGAGCCCCCGACTGATACGTGAAACTGCAAACATTCGACATCATCTGGCCGATCTCACTTTGCACGCCGGTTTGGACCGGCCCCGACGGAGGGTTGCTGTTGAAGGGCCTCCGGTAAAAAAACCCGGCGCCGTCGGGCAGGTTGCCGTTTGTGGTCCACGCGGTGTACTGATCGTCGGGAAAAAGTTCCCCCAGCCAGTTGATCCCCCACCAGGACCCGTCCGTCCTGGAGATGATTCTCCGGCCGTTGTAGCCCGTAAAAACCGTGGGCGAGTCAAAACCGGAATTCTTGAACTCCATCACCCGCCGCGCGGTGGTCGCCCCGGTTTGGCTGAACGGCGTTTCAACGATCGGAATGCTGTCGGGGGACCCGTTGATGGCGTCGGAGCCGATCTCTCCCCCGTACGCGACATAAGTTCCCAAACCTCCCGTGATGGAATTGAACAACGTGCGGGAACTCAGTTGCGCGTCCCGAAGCAACTGCATGAACCGAGGCACGTCCGTGTTCTGCGTGCCCGTGACGCCGGTGGTCCACCGGGTCGTGAAGAGATTGGTGTGCATGTCGAAACCGGGCCAAGTCCCGCTGCCGGACAAGGAATACCCGTTGTTGAAATACCAGTTGTAGCCGTCATCGTCCGCATTCCCAGAAATCCCGTCCACACCCCAGTTCTTCACGTCGGCGTAGGGCATGTGGCGGGGGTCGCCCATGAATTGATAGCGCTCGGACTCCGGCGGGCGGGTGCCCACCCACATGTAGGTCCTCGAAAGGTTCACGGGGACGGCCGAGGTCGGGCTCGGGCCCAGCCTGGTTTCGATGGAGTAGGGCTTGCTTTGGACGGGCAGGGCGGTCGGGGCGATCTGGATCACCCAGCGGGCCGTGTTCTTGGGATAGTTGGAGGTGTCGGTCAAATCCCTTGTGCCCTCCATGAAATACGTCGTATTTGTGAGCAGACAGGGAATGTATTCCAAACCGTAGAGCCAGTTGGCGGCCGGCAATCCCCGACCAGAAGCGTCCTGCCTGTGGCGCAGGGGACTGCCGTAGATCGTAAACGACGTCTGGGTCGAAACGGTCGCGTTGTCCGGCACGGAATAGTCCGCCCCCGAGATTTGTGTCCCTTGTGTCGCCACCGCCCAAATGGTGCCGTAATTGGCCGTGGCGTTGCCCGTGCATTTTTTGATGGTGATATCGCCCGGATTCAAGTGCGCGCCGATGGTGATGGTCACGGGGACGACCGCCGAATCCGGCACCGGATTGCCGGGAGCGTTGCAGTAAGTGTAAACCCGCAGGCGCTCTTGCGAGCCGCCGGGGTAGTAGATTTGCTCGGGGTGGGTGACGGCGCGGGGATAGCCGTGCTTGGTGACGTCTTCATAGCCCGCCACGGGCCCGCCCGACACCGGGTAGCCGTTGTCGGCGGCGAGGGCGGAGGGGTTCTTGGCCGGGTCCGAATAGTTGCGCATGGGCGGCATCGGGAATATTTCCCCGTGCAAGTTCACGATGATGGCGTTCCGGTAGTCGTACGGGGTCGTCCCGTCCGGCTCGGTCCCGGTCCCCAAGCCCGTGCCGTCGGGATCGCTCGTCATCCGGTCCAGGAGCATCCGCCAGCTGACTTCGGGCTTGTTGCTGGGGGCGGCGGGCGCGGCGTTGTATTGGGCGGCGTACATCGCCTCCTCGTCCGGCTCCCGGACGGCGTTGTTGTATTGGTCCGCCAGGCTGTAAACGGGCCCCTGGGTGGGGTCGTTGTTGTTGACCGCGCCGTCCACGTTAATTTTGCAGTTCATGACGCTGGGATCGTAATAGGTCTGTCTGGCTCCCCCGGGATCGGGAACGGAAATCAGGCCGGGATAGAAATAGACGCTCGGCGAAGCCCCGGCGGCCACGTCGGCGACGTTGGCGGCGTTGATGAAGGGCGTGTAATAAGGATCCCGCCCGAACGCCAGGCGGGTGATGTAGTGCTGGCGGAATTGCATGCCCGGGTTGCGGAGCTGAAAGTCGGTGATGACGTCGCCCATGACGATGCGGAGGTTGGCCAAATTGACCCACCACCCGGGGATGTTTTCAATTTCGACGAGGAACACGTCGAAGACTTGGGTGGGGGGAAGCTGGCCGCGGAGGGTCCTCAACACGCTGGCGGTTTCGGCCAGGACTTCGTTGTTCGACGCGCGGTACACCCGCACATAGACTTTCCGGGCCAAATCCTCGCCGGAGATGCTCATGACGCGGATGTTCCTCTTGTATTTCCACGAGGGCCCTCTCTGGGTGTTGCCGCTCAACTGGTCGCCGGGGCGGTCGCCGGGATCGGGCGCGTTCCCCCCGGGAACGCCGTTGACCTCGGCGCGCGTGGAAAGGGTGTATTTGTAGCCGCCGTCCATATTGTCGTAGTTATCCAACACGGCGACATTGTTGGCCGATTCCATCAGGCCCCGCAGTTCCTCCATCATCTGGATGGCTTTCTGCGTGGCGAACGCCTGATCGCTCACCCGGACGTTTTGTTTGGCTATGAACTGAAAGGCTTTCATGGCGGAGGCGGCGATGATCGCCAGGAGGAGGGTCACGATGACCACCTCCACCAGGCTGAATCCCGAACCTTTTTTCCGAGTCAAGGGACCCATGGCAATCTCCTCTCTACTGCTTGAAAGCCGAAAAGACGTGATAGACCGCCTTGTCTTCCCTGTATCTTGCGGCATTCTGCTGGGCCATATTCAGGGCTTGCTGGTCATACTCGACGGTGGCGCCGGCGGTGCCCGTCGCGGCCAGAGTCAAGTTGCCTAACACAACGAGACAACCCGTGATGGTCGCCTGTCCCGTGATGTTCGCGTTCCCGGAAACGTGGACCAACCCGCTGAAGTAGGAATTGTTGTTCCCCGAGATGGTGAGGTTCCCGCTGACGACCAGAATCCCGCCCCCTTTTAAGGGATTGGAGGCGTTGAACGTGGCGTTGCCGTTGATGTAAATGAGGCTCCCGTTGACCTGGGGGGGAACGACGGTGGCGTCATTGCCGGAAAAATCCGACATCTCCCGCAATTCGTAGGGCGACACGCCGAAGATGTCATAGACTTGAATAGTCGCCGTCGTGGTGCTTTGGATTCCGCCGCTGATCCCGGCAAAGGGCCCCGTCGCCCCCGTCATCCACGTCGCCCCTACGCCCGACCCCGTCCCGCGCACGTAGCAACTACTGCCGATGGAAAGAACATTCGCCCTGTCGCTGATGATGAGGGCGGAAGGGACCTTCGGTAACACGTTGAGCCGGGAAATTTCTGTCGCCACCCGGGACCGACCCACGATCACATCCATCGACGAATCGAACTGTGGGCCCGTGGATTTTTTCCGATAAACGAACCCTTCGCTTTCAATGTACCAAACCAAGCCTGCGCCGTCGGTCTGGCCGTCTATGCGCTCGCCGGAAACGTCGTGGACGGCGTCCGGGTCAAATTTCCCGGCGGTGGTCCCGTCGCCCTGCCTATGGACCTCATACCGGTAATACAATTTGTTCTCGGCCGCGTAGGGGGACAAGGCGCCTTCTTGGACCAAGCCGATGGACGAGTCAATGGTGTAAGCCCCCTGCGGATTGAAAGCCGCATCCGGATAATTGGCGGCGCCGGTGACCCCGGATCCGGGGCGCGCCAGGCAAACGGGCGACCCGCCGTTTTGCGCCTGGAACCAGGCGATGGCGTCCACCAATCCGGCGCGGGCGATGTTGACACCCTGGGCGTCGGCATTCGCAAAGCGGCGGACTTGTTGACGGGAAATCTTCAAGAGCTGGGCGCCGATGGGGATGAAAAGCAGGAGAGAAATAAGCATGGCGACCAAAATGAGCATTGAACCCTTTCGGTCGAAAACAGAAAATTTATCGTGGTTCCGA
>Ga0182011_10001993_pt1 | contig 17557 bp, 18 predicted proteins | sample 711E1DmetaG_FD_120481 | JGI IMG/M metagenome (GOLD analysis project Ga0182011, IMG submission 120481) | Permafrost microbial communities from Stordalen Mire, Sweden - 711E1D metaG | ecosystem: Environmental > Terrestrial > Soil > Wetlands > Permafrost | place: Sweden: Stordalen | collected... | reverse complement strand
GTGAATAACCCGGTCGTGGTGGACACCCAGTCGCTTGGCGGGGCTTACAGCACGTCACCGGTCCTTGATGACCCAAAAGCTCTCCTCTTTGATAAGGAGAAGGACCTCCTTGTTCTGCCGGTCCAGCTGCAGGGCGAATATTCCTGTGCGCCCGGGGGCTCCTGCACGCCGCCAACCACCTGGGGCGGGGCCTATGTCTATGGCGTGAACCCGGCAACCGGCTTTGTGCTGAAAGGCACGGTCCGGCACTACAGCAGCAGTTATTCCCCGTCCGGGAGCGATGTGCGCCGGGCATTATACATCGAAAACACGCTGTACACAATGTCGGATGCGAAGATTATCATGAGTGACCTTTCCGATTCGCTTGTGCAGATCAACGAGATCGATTTCCGGTAATTTTTCCCTTTTTTTCTCTCCCCGGCCTCTGGCGCCTGCGCGTCAGTCCTCCTGGTTTTTCTGCCGGAATGCCGTACGGCCACCGGCAGCCGCACAAAAAACCACGGCACTGCCCGCGATAAAAACCGTCCCGCTCCTGCCCAATGCTCTTCCCGGGCCCAGCCGGGCGGCAGGTATCCGGATCAATTTCCAAACACGTATTATCTCCCGTGGTACAAAGCAGGATATCCAACAAGAGGTGTGGTGAATATCGCATGGCAGAACAGGCGGCAGTACCGGACGCATTCTCCTCAGGCTGGTGCGGTCTCGTTTGGACATCGTGGGTGCCCTTCAGCACAACCAGCAGGACGCTGGACAATGTCCCGGACACCCCCGGCCTGTACCGGATCCGTCCGGCCGGGCAGGACATCCTGATGTATATCGGCGGGACCGGCGGGTCCCTGCGGCAGTGCTTTGCCGGCACACGGCAGAACGCGACACGGGTCGTCATGCCGTGGAACGACCCCTGGCCGGTGGCACCGGCCCTCTGGGCATGGAAGGACGCCAAGGGCTATGCCTACGAGTTCTCCTCGGCTCCGTACGGGGATGGGCCCGCAGCACAGGAAGCAGCGGAGTGCTATCTCATGTACCGCTACCGGCTGGAACGCCACGAGTCCCCGCTCTGCAGTTTCGGCCGCTTCCACCGGAAGTACCGCAGGCCCTCGGACCAGAAGGACGGGGTTGCCGGGGGGAAACTCGGGCCGGGTGAGCCCCTCAACCCGGCGGGCGGCCCGAGCGCCTCGCCGCTTGCGGTGACCGGAAAGCCCGGTGACCCCGGCTGGATGGGGCTTGCATGGAGCCCGAAACGGGCCCTGAAGACCCACACCACAACCGTTGTCCCGCCGGACCCGGGCTACTACCTCATCTTCGACGCCGTAAAAGGCGATCTCCTTGCCATCGGGAGGTCGGAAGACTGTGCAAAGGCCCTGTTCGGGATCAGCAGGGACCCGTGGGACGGGAGGGAACTCGCCTACTTGTTTTTCTGCGAGCCAAAACCCGTGCCCCCCCATAACCTCAGGGAGCGGGAGAACGACCTTATCGGGAACTTTGTCGAGCAGTACGGGACCGTGCCGGCGTACCAGTTCCGGGACGGGGTGTAACACCTCCCGCACAGGAAGGAATTTTTTTTCCGGGGTGTTTTCGGCGGAAGTAACAAGCCGTGAAACATGCACCAATATTTATCGGGTACCCCGGCACAACCGGCAACTATGTCACCGCTCTTCCCCGCCCAGAAACAAAACCTCCTTGCTCCCTGTACTATCGGCAACCTCACGCTGAAAAACCGGATGGTCATGGCCCCGATGACGCGGTGCCGTGCGATCGGCTCAAACGTCCCCGGCCCGCTCGCGGTCACCTATTACACCCGGCGGGCGTCGGCCGGCCTGATCATCACGGAAGGCTCTCAGGTGAGCCCCCTGGGCGTCGGGTTTGTCCGCACGCCGGGGATTTATGCGAAAGAACAGGTGGAGGGATGGACCGCGGTAACCGAAGCGGTCCACGGGGCCGGGGGGACAATCTTCCTCCAGCTCTGGCATGTCGGGCGGGTATCGCACCCGGACTTCCTTGGCGGAGAGCTGCCGGTCGCCCCCTCGGCACTCCCGGTGGACGAGGACCTCCATGTCCCGTCCGGGAAGAAACCAATCCCGGTCCCCCGTGCCCTCGAGACCTTCGAGGTTAAGGATATCGTGCGGCAGTTCCGCACCGGCGCGGTGAACGCAAAGAAGGCGGGGTTCGACGGCGTCGAGATCCACGGGGCCAACGGCTACCTCCTGGACCAGTTCCTGCGGGACGGCTCCAACCACCGCACCGATGCGTACGGCGGCAGCCTTGAAAACCGGGCGCGCCTGCCGCTGGAAGTTGCCGAAGCAGTGACCGCCATCTGGGGCATAGGGCGGGTGAGCTACCGGATTTCGCCGCACCTCCTGCTCCATGCAATGGCGGACAGCAACCCGCAGGCAACGTTTTCGTACCTTGCACGGGAGCTCTCGATCCGGGGGATCCGGTTCATCCACCTGGTGGAACCGGTGGGGGGAAAACTCGGGGCGGTACCGCCCGCATCCCGGATGGTACCGCTCATCCGGGAAAATTTCAACGGGGCGCTCATCCTCAACGGAGGGTACGATTACGCTTCTGCGGAAACGGCGGTCCGGGACGGCACTGCCGACCTGGTCTCGTTCGGGACCCCGTTCCTGGCAAACCCCGACCTGCCCCGGCGGTTTTTACAGGGCGCCCCCCTGAATACGGCCGATGTTGCCATGTACTACGCCGGGGAGGAGAAGGGGTACACGGATTACCCGGCCCTGGACGGGTGAGCGGGCCCGGGCCGGGGAGGTCCGGCACCGGAGCCGTGCACTTCCCCGCACCCGGGAACGCCCCGCACCGCCCCATGGACACCTGCTGCATCTCTCATCGCAGTGCATAAATAGGGCCCGGTGCCCTATCTTCCCATGGTGGCACCATGCCTGAGCTGAAGATACAAAAAACCACAACAGCCCTTGTCGTCATCGACCTGCAGAAGGGGATCGGGTCACAGCCCGCGGAGCCGTACACCGCACAGGAGGTCATCAGGAATGCGGCCCGGCTCGTACAGGCGTTCAGGAAAAACCAGATGCCGGTCTTCCTTGTCCATGTCGTTACCGCACCGGAGACCATGCTGAAGGTAGAGAGCGACCAGTCGTTTGCCCGCACCGGGCCGATGCCCCCGGACTGGTCCGAGTTTGTTCCGGAGATCGCACCGGTCCCTTCGGACATCGTGATTACCAAGAAGCAGTGGGGGGCATTCTATGGCACCGACCTCGAACTCCAGCTGCGGAGGCGGGGGATGGACACGATCGTGCTCTCGGGGATATCCACGGATTTTGGCGTCGAGAGCACGGCCCGGTTCGCGTACGAGTACGGCTTCCAGCAGGTCTTTTGTGAGGACGCGATGTCCTCGAGGTCCGCGGAGCAGCACCATGCTGCGGTCACCTTCATCTTCCCGAGGATGGGCAGGGTCCGGAAGACCGACGAGATACTCAGAGCGATCGGGTAAACGGCCCGGGACGGGGGGATGTCCCCGGGATTGGTGTCCATGGGGACCGATGACCGGTTTTTTCCCCAGAGATATACCGGGGCCTGACGTGCACCGGGAGGACAGGCCGAAAATACTACCAGAACATAATTTCCGGGATATTCCCGTTCATCAGAGAGAGAATCAGGAAAATATTCCGGATAAGAAATTTTTGCTCTGGAGAAAACCTATTTCAAGAGATATGATCGCCCCCTTGCGCCTCCGACTGGTTCATCAGAACCAGGAGGATGAGAAGATTTCCCGCAGGGAAATCTTCGAATAGGTCCTGCCCCCATAGGGGGCGGGGGCGCATATGATGCCTCGGAATTACCTATACAGAAATTCTCTGCCCTTTTGTGTACGGGTAATACGGCACTATCGCAACCGGGGCACCTCAGCGGCGGGGAAAGAATCATCGCATCAGCAAAGATTCTTTCCAGAAGAATTCTTCGAATTCTTCGGGCCGGAGCCCCCGAGAGCGTCAGGTTACACTAAATGATTTCTCCAGTACAGAAATTTTTTGAATTATCTCCCGTTTACCGCAACGCCCGGCGCTGCCATCCACTCTCCCGGGCGACCAGCATATCCGGATTCATGTAACCCGCTGGTATGACAAAAAAATTTAATTTAAAACCTCAGAACGCTAAGGAGAGGTACAGGGCCGGTAGTTTCCTGCTACCGACATACTATGGTGATACACCTTGGATGACGATACCAACGATATGCTCCCCGACCAGCAGCCGCTCGGGGCAGTAACTTTTGCAGAAAACCCCGAGCCGCGGTGCCCCTGTCTTTTGCTCCTCGACACCTCCGGGTCGATGGCGGGACAGGCGATATCCGAACTCAACAACGGGATAAAAGAATTTTACCAGGAACTGCAGAACGACTCGCTTGCCATCAAGCGCGTTGAGGTGGCCCTCGTCTCATTCGGCCCGGTCCGGGTCATTTCGGAGTTCAATACCGCAGACGTTTCCCTGGACCCCGAGCTCGAGGCGGTCGGCGACACCCCCATGGGCGAGGCGATAAAAAAAGGCATCGACCTCATCAGGGCCAGAAAGGAGCAGTACCGGGCAAACGGCATCTCCTTTTACCGGCCCTGGATCTTCCTGATCACCGACGGCGCCCCGACCGATGAGTGGCAGAGCGCCGCGGCACTCGTCCGCGAAGGCGAGGCCTCCAAGTCCTTTGCCTTCTTTGCGATCGGCGTCCAGAAGGCGGACATGAAGATCTTAAAACAGATCGCGGTCCGGGAACCGGTCAAGCTCCAGGGCCTCAAGTTCCGGGAGTTCTTCCAGTGGCTCTCCAATTCCATGAAATCGGCATCGCGGAGCAACCCCGGCGATAAGATCATGCTCGCTCCACCCCGGGGATGGAGCGAGATATGAGGTGGAAGCACGCCTGTGCTTCCGTTACCGGGAAATCGCATAATAACCGCGGCACAAACGGCCAGGACGCCTGCAGGGCAGGCACCGTGCTGTTACCCGACGCGGATTTCTTTATCGGGATCGCCGCCGACGGTGCCGGGAGTACAACGGACGGCGGGCGGGGGGCAGAGATTGCCTGCGACACCCTTTTTGAAAAGATTGCCGCCACGCTGGAGGGGCAGGGCGGTCTTGGCAGCGTCACGGACAACGATGTCCGTACCTGGGTGACTGCGGCGCGGGAGGCCATTGCCGCCGAATCGCAGGAGAGCGGGAAGCGGCTGCGGGAATATGCCTGCACGGTCCTCTGCGCTGCAGCCGGCAATGGCCGGGCGTTCTTCTTCCAGATCGGCGACGGGGCAATCGTGACCGGAAAGGATGGCCGGTACGAGGTCATCTTCTGGCCGGAACAGGGAGAGTACGCGAACACGACATTTTTCATCACGGACGAGCAGTACCTCGACCGCCTGCATATTTTCCCGGCGGAGGCCCCGGAAGAGATCGCGCTCTTCACCGACGGCTTGCAGAACCTCGTCCTCTCGTTTGCGCAGAAGAAGGCGCATGACGGGTTCTTCGTGCCGCTCTTTGCTGCACTCAAAAACAGCCCCGCTGATACCTCGCACGCCTTCTCTTCCCAGCTGAAAATCTTCCTTTCCCGCGACGACATCAGCACGAGAAGCGATGATGACAAAACGCTCATCCTTGCCGTGCACACAACGGGTTGATGCATGGCGCCGGTCCAGATAAAGCCGCTCTATGACAGTGCCGGGGGAAGGGTCCTGCTCACAAAAAGGATCGGGGGCGGCGGCGAGGGGGACGTGTACGGGGTCCACAGCCCGTTGCACCACGACGTTGTCGCCAAGATTTACCACAAGCCGCTCTCGGCCGAAAAGCAGGAGAAACTGCTCCTGATGGCAAGGGGGTGCAACGATGAACTCAAGGCGATATCCGCGTGGCCGACCGATGTGCTCTCTTCCCGGCCGGGCGGGCCGGTGGTCGGTTTCCTCATGCCGAAAATCGAGGGCTGCGAACCCGTGCACAAGGTCTACGGGCCCACGCACCGCAAGGAGATCTTCCCCAATGCGGACTGGCGGTTCCTGGTGCGCACGGCAAAGAACCTCGCTGCCGCGTTCTATGTCATCCACAAGTTCGGGTACGTGATCGGGGACGTGAACGAGGGCAACATCCTTGTTTCCGACAAGGCCTGCGTGCGGCTGATCGACTGCGACTCGTTCCAGGTCAGGAACAACGACCGCCTCTTTTACTGCGAGGTCGGCGTTGCGCAGTTCACCCCGCCCGAGATCCAGAAGTCAAAGAATTTCCACATGGAGCGAACACCCAACCACGATAACTTCGGCCTTGCCATCCTCATCTTCCAGCTCCTCTTTTTAGGAAGACACCCCTACTCGGGCGTGTACGAGGGAAAGGAGGACATGCCCCTGGAAAAGGCGATCGCCGGGTTCCGGTTTGCGTACAGCGCAAAATCCCGGATAAAACAGATCGCCCCCCCGCCAAACTCCGTGGGCCTCGCCATTGTCCCGGGCCAGGTTGCCGGGCTCTTTGAGGACGCATTTGCCGAGAGCGGGGTGGGGCCCGGCAGCCGCCCCGTGGCCGGGGACTGGTGGGACGCGCTGACGCTTCTGGAAGCGCGGATGCGGCAGTGCAGCGCGGACTCCGTTCACTACCACTATTCGGGGCTCGCCCAGTGCCCGTGGTGCACGCTCGAGGAGAAAAGCGGCCTCCTGCTCTTTTTGAGCACCGACCGGATCTCGAAGATCGACCTCCGGCGCGAGTGGCAGAAGGTGGAGGCCATTGTGCAACCGGGCCCGCTCCCCCGGGTCAGCCCCGACAGGTACCAGCTGCCGCCGGCGCCCCTTCCCCGGGGTATCGAGCGGGCCCTCGACCTCCGGGTCCTCCGCCAGTTCGCGGGTGTAGGAGTCATCGCGGTCTGCATTGTCCTGACCCTCGGGGAAGTGATCACCGATTTCACCCTGCTCCTGCCTGTCGCCCTCGTTATTCTGGTCCTGTTCCTGTACCCGGGAGGAGCCGCTGCCGAGATGAAACGGCGGCGGTCAGGCCTCAGGACCGCACGGCACATCTGGGAACTCTGGTACAGGAAATGGACGACCGAGGCCGGCGATGTGGCGTTCAATAAGGAGCTCAGTCACATCCGGGAACTGAAGCTGAAGTATGAGAGTATCGACCGGGAATACCGGAACGAGCTGGTCGCGCTCGAAAAGAACAAAAAAGATCGGCAGCAACAAAAATTCCTGGAGCACTGCAGCGTCGATGACTGCCCGGTGCCCGGGCTCAGTGCCGACAGGAAACGGGCCCTCAGGGCCGCAGGGATCCTGTCTGCTGCCGACATCACCCAAAAGAAGCTGTACGGTATCCCCCAGTTCGATAACACCCTGATAAACCAGGTGCTCGCATGGCGGGACCGGATGGAGAAAAATTTCCTGTTCAACCCAAAACTGGGCATTGACCCGTCAGATCTCTTGTCCCTTGTCCACAAGTACCAGCCGATGGTAAAACCCGTGGAGCGGGACCTTGTGCAGGGGATCCGGAAACTGCGACGGGTCCAGGACGATATCATAAAAAAACGTGCCCTCCTGCAGCCTACGGTCGAGCGGCGGGCAAAGGAGCTTGCGCAGGCCGAAGCGGACTTCGCAGTGTTCAGCCGTATCCCCGAAGAACTGGTCCGGCGGGATATCGACTGGATCCTCCACCCCGGATCCTACCGGAGATAAGCCCGAAAGTCCCCGCAGTCCCGGCAGGAGCCTGCCGGGGCCGGCCCCAGAGCGTCATAATTGATGTCAAATGATTTCTCCAGAGCATGTTTTTTTATTCCCCATCTGAAGCCTTCTTCCGGTTCAGGTACATCCCGACCCCGACCGGGATCAGGAACATCAGGACATAGTATACATAAACGTCCGGTGCGTAATAGGCCGTGGACCCAAAGAGCGTCACGATGAACAGGTAGTCGAGCACGACTGCGATCAGCACCCAGCAGACCCCGACACCCGCGTAATACTGCAGCGGGAGGTGCTCCCGCTGCCGGAACCACCACCAGGTAATGAGGATGGTGACCGGGGTAAAAAATACGAAAATAATCCAGCCCATGCTGCTTTTGAACGGCGTGAAAAACAGGACCATTCCCGCAAGGTACCCGATCAGCCAGAAAAAGGTGCCAGGGCCTGCGGTGTCTTTGAAGATCCTCTGCATACCGTTTGTTGGGGGTAACGGGGTTATGAATTTTTGGTAAGGGAAAATAGGGTGGTGGGGCAGCGGGGGGCAGCCGGAAGGCAGGTGTCCAATTCCGAAATCATTTCACAAAAATATTCAATACTATGAGCAAGCCCACCCCTTCGGGGGTCGCTCGGCAGCCTCGTCGGGGCCTCGCTGGGCAAGAATGTTGTTTGAAAACTTTAATTTTTATACGGGGGTCAAGGGGGCGCACCCCCTGGGCCGATTGAGGAGTCATCAGGCTCCGAAATCGAGAAGGTCATCAGACCTTCGCTGCCTCCCCCTCCGGGGAACCAACCGTTTCCGAAGGGAAGGGCTGGTTGGAGAAGAATCAATCAGGATTCTTCGACTTTGAGAGAGGGGGTCACCCTCGTAAATCTGAAAAATCGAAGGCATCAGATAGGGTTTTACCCAGCAGCAACTGAGTGAAATGAATTTAGAATATCACACCGCGGGGGCAACGGAACCCGTGCTGAAAGATATATAACCCGACCCATTAAAAAAATCAACCGGCATGCATATCCGGTCGATCCACCTGCTCCACGACACCTTCCCGGTGGATAACGCCTACCCGTTCAGCCTCGGGGTTTTCCGGAAGACGGAGGTGCCGGAATTCCCGTGCCCCGTGACCTTTTTTATCGGGGAGAACGGGACCGGGAAGTCCACCCTGCTCAAGGCGATCGCCCGCTGCTGCAATATCCACATCTGGGAGGAGCGGGAGGGGAGGAGGGACTTAAAAAATCCCCACGAGGACCAGCTGCACCAGTGCCTCCGGGTCGAATGGGTGGATGGGAAAGTCCCCGGTTCCTTCTTTGCCTCGGAGATCTTCCGCCATTTTACCGAGGTCCTCGACCAGTGGGGCATTGCCGACTCCGGCTGCCTGCACTACTTCGGCAACGGCTCCCTCATCGTCAAGTCCCACGGCCAGTCCCACATGTCATTTTTTGAGAACCGCTTTAAGAGAAAGGGGCTGTACCTGCTCGACGAGCCGGAGAACGCCCTCTCGCCAAAAAAGCAGCTCGAACTGTTACAGATGCTGCGGGAGTACAGCCAGCGGGGGGATGCCCAGTTCATCATCGTCACCCATTCCCCCATCCTCCTCGCGCTGCCGGAGGCGGAGATCTACAGTTTCGATGAGGTCCCGATCCGGAAGCTCGCGTACGAGGACACGGACTATTACCGGATCTACCGGGACTTCCTGGACAACCGGGAGAAGTACCTGGAAGGGAAATGAAAGACCGGTTCCTGTACTGCAGATCAGTACCCGAACCTTCGCTCGTATTCCTTATGCGGCAGCCATTCCGGTACAAGGGTAATAAGCTGTGTCCCGTTACCAGCTACTGAATACATCAGGCGCCAGTTTTTATGAAAATTATATTTCCACAGGTTGTCGATCCCGTACTTCGTGAGATATATTTTTGGGATCTGCCGTTTAGGGATCTGGATACCGCAGAAGGGATCCATGGCCAGAGTATCGAAGACTGTATTCAGGAGATAAAAAATCTCTTTTTCTTCCGCCCTTCCTGACTGAAGGTTTAAAAAAAGTTCCCTGACCTGATCATCGGCAAAGTATCTGGTTTTTGCTGCATTTCCGACCAACCGCAGGTTGGTCTTCAGGATATTATATGCGAAAAACAGATTTGAGAAGATGTCAGGCGAGATCTTCGAGTAAGGGCAGATTTCATCGGATTTTCAGGTTATTATTGCTGAGATAGCGATTTATAAGTTCCTGATTATATATCCAGCAGATTTTTTTGTCTGCATCCATTGCAATCTTCCCGGAGTCCTGGAGATAGCAAATAATCGTGGAAAATGTCTGGTACATCATCTTCTTGGGCAGGTTCTCCCACAAGGCCCGTTTTTTGTACTCCCCGCTGTGCTCCCGGATAAAAGACTCAACCATCAGGACGGTATCGAGTTGGGGAGAATGAACCGCTTTGGCCTCTGATGACATAGAACAATTTTTGTTATATAACTATATATAACATTTGAACCGGGGATTCCAGATGGTGGGAAATATTCTGCGACGGCCCTAAAAGGAAAAAAGGTAACCTGCGTGGCCCCTAGACCCGCTTCCACGTATCGATCGCAACGCTGTACGGCGAGCCGTCCTGCAGGTACGTCAGGTCGATCTCGTCAGGTCCCACGATCTCACCGGTACAGTACCCGCCGTCTTTCTCGGCAATGGAAAGCGTCCTGCCGTCACGCCCGATAACGCCGGCAAACCCGGTGCTGGTTTCGGTGCCGTTTGCAGTAAACACGATCCGGCCGGCAAAGATGCGGCCGTGCTGTCCGGACACGTTCATCACCGCTTTGAATCCGGCATAGTCCGAAAAGCCCGTCCCCTCGTCATATCCCTGCATGGGGCCGGTCCAGGAGCCGGTGAGGTCGGGGGTGGCTCCCGTCGGGGTAACGGGAGCAGCGATCGTGGCAGCGCCTGTCCGCACCGGCCGGGCCGGGCACTCATGGGATCCCAAGCATCCGCAGGCGAGGAGAGCGATAATGAGGAGGAGGACGAATACTATTTTCATACACCGTAAGTGTGCCGGAGGAAAAGATAAACCACGCGGGTTTTTGTCCGGGATAGGGCCCGGGTATCGCCACGGGACCATGTTCCGGACGTGCCCGGCCCTGCCAGCTCACGGTCAACCGGCGCGATGGTGATCAGGAGCCGCCACAAAAAAAGGTATTTTCCTATACAACTTTTGACATATTCCAGACGTTCGGGGACGTTATCCGGAAGATATCGCCGAAAAACGACCCGCGGTAGTCATGGTTCCCCCGCCGGATCGTGTACTCCATGACGCCGGGAGACGATTCGGTCTCCGTCCAGGTCCCCAGCCGCAGGAGGTTCCCGTCGGTGTTGTCAATGAACAGGAGGACCCCGTCGTTCCGGAAGGTCCATTTTATATCCGGCGAGTAGTCGAGCGGCACAGACTGGTAATTATATTCGGAATTGCCGACACGGGAATAGTACAGCTCCTCCTTGGGCTTCTTCGTATCGAACTGGGTGTTGTCGAAAATGTACGAACCGAGAACGGGATCGTTTGCTGCTGTTACCTTCCCGGTGGGGGGGACCGTGGGGGAGGGCATGATGGGTATGCAGCCCGTATCGGTCTTGTAACATTGCGTGGTTGCTGCTGCCACCTGCGAAGCAGCGGGCAGGGAGGCGGCGGCGGTCGTTGTTACCACGGCAACCGGCTTCGATGTGCCGGTCACCGGCAGGATCAAGGCAAGCCCGGGAGAGAATGCCAGGGCAATCGTCCCGATGATAAGGAGGAGCGACAGGCAGGAGCACAGGACCTGGAGGCTCCCGAGGGTTTCGGCGGTCCTTCTCCAGGAATCGTCATCGGGCCTGAAGAGTTGTTCATAGATTAAAAAACCGGCTACATTCAGGCCGACAAGTATCGTGGCATAGGTCCCCGTGTGGGTCAGGCCGGCGTTGAGGCCTGCAAGCAGGATCCAGACCAGTACCAGGATGATGAAAAAGACGACATTGACAAACAGGGTGTATTTAATCCATTTTGCCAGTGTCGGACGTTTTTCATCAGAATAAAGCGCCATGTGAGAGATTTGGGGTATTCAGGTATTAATTATTTCTATAAATTCCGGTTTATCGGGTATCGGGTATTTTCCCGAAAAATTCCCAAAAAACTAAAAAAACCTCTGCCGGCAATACATCTCTTTATCGTATCACCCGCCAATGTTGCATCGTCGTTATGATAAGCACCGCAACAAAGATACGAAGAATCCGTGACAAGTTAAGCAGGATTGGTATCGGGGAAAAGAAGCTGGACGATGCGGCCATTCTCGCAGCATACAGCATCAACCAGTGCGGCAACCTCTGCCCGGTCCCCCGGGCCCCCCATGTGGCTGAGATCGTCCCGGCTCTCTGAACCGGGCACCGGCCCTGCCCGCCTTTTTTCCCGTCCTGCAATGACAGATTATTCACCCGTCCCGTAACAGGATGAACGGGTCCCGGCCCCCGTGAACGCCGGCCATGTTCAGGACAGCAATGGTTATTATTTCCGGCAATAATGGTGGAACAATGGTCGGAATTATCCTCTTGTTCTCAATCGTCCTGCTCACCTGCGTGATGGTCCTGGCCGGGTGCACGGGTTCCTCCCCGGCAGCGGTTACAACACCACCCCCCTCTCCGGTGGCGACAGCGGTGCCGGCACCCGCAGCACCGGCTGCCCCGGTCACCACGGCAGCTCCCCCCCGGCGCTCCCGACAATGCTGCCGGCGGCTGTACCGGACCACCCCTCCCCGGTAACGTACACCTTCACCGTACCGGTGACGATAACCAGGTCTTCACGACAACCAGCAACGGGACGTGGGTCTTCCGGATGAACTATCCGGGCGAAGAGGTCTTTATTGTCACGGTACGGGACAAGAACGGCGAAGATATCGCCACGCTGGCAAACGAGGGGGGGCTCCTACACCGGCACGAAGTCCCTGCACCCTGCCCCCGGGACGTACTATCTCGACGTGTCGGCAGCATCCCCGTGGACGGTCACGATGTCAACGGCATACCTTTTTTTTTGGGTCCGGTCCGGCCGGTCCCCTGTTCTCATTTGGGTTTTTTGCTCTGGAGAAATCATTTGACATCAATTATGACGCTCTCGGGGGTGATGAGGGTCTTCAGACCTGAAGGGTTGTTTCACCTCCCTTCAGCTTGAAGAGGACTCTGACCTCTTCAAACCCGAAGCAGGAGAATGTTGAGAGTCACCAGACTCGAAACATGAGAAGACCACAGGTCTTCGAAGAGCCGTCAGGCTCTTCGACTTTCGCGTCGAAGAATTGCTGCGCAATTCTTCTCCAGTCAATCCTCGCTGATGCGACGATCAACTCCCCGCCGCTAGGGCAGCCCCCGATTATGATTGTGCCGTATTACCTGTACACTAACCGTAGAGAAATTTCCTGTGCAGGTAATACCGAGGTATCACCATGCGCCCCCGGGTCGAAGAGCGTTCCACGCTCTTCTCCTGCAGAGGGTCGGAAGACCCTCTGCACCCCTCGGGGTGCTTCATTTCGAAGGAATGAAACACGAGAATGCCGCCAGGTTTTCAAACCTGCGGCAGGAGAAGGGCTGTGCCCTTCTCCTGAATCCGAAGGATTCTTCGAGTCATCGAACCTCGCAAGAGGTGAGATGGATGAAGAACGCCGCAGGCGTTCTTTAATTTAGGGCGTATTCGAAGATATCCCTGCGGGAAATCTTCTCATCCTCCTGGTTCTGATGAACCAGTCGGAGGCGCAAGGGGGGCGATCATTACTATAAAAAGAGAGGTTTTCTCCAGAGCAGAGTTTTTCGTACTCATTTCCTTTACTCGCCGGTGCCGGCACCGGAGAAGGGAGATGGATATGTCCGTTACGGCGAAGTCAGTGCCGGGCCGGGTTTCACGAGCTCTTTTTTAATCGCCATTTTTTTGATTTTCTGGTTAATATTGGAACTGCTCTCCATACGGTGCCACTCTTCGTTGCTCATCCCCATAAAAAAACCGCATTCTGAACATTTTGTCCAGGCTTCATAATGATCAGGGAATTCTGCGTGAAGGGCTGGTTTTCCGCACCGGGGGCAGATAAGGTTCTCCTGGGTAATCGATGTGGTAACCTTGCTCTCCCGGTCATGGGGTTCTACCATGCCACCGTCGGAAGAAGGCTCGCGGTTACTGGTTTTTTCATCATCCGGTACCGGGTGTGGCACCACGCTGCCATCGCCGCGGGCAATCCTTGCCAGACTTTTTTCTTTATTCACCATGTACTTCCAGCTCCATTACCGGCCCGGGGTTTTTTTACCGGATCGGAACAACTGCAGCCACTGTTTCCTGCGCGAGTATATCCTTTTTTTCGGTTGTTACAAAAATTGCGGTGACGGTCATGGGTTTATTGCTTCAGACAATGATTGGGGGACTATGGAATGGAAATTTATAATCGTGCTGACGATCCTGCTCATCAGTTCAGTGAGCATGGCCGGGTGCACGGGTCCTTCACCCGCACCTGTGGCTGCACCGGCCCCCGTGCCGGCATCGACAACTGTTCCGACCCCTGCATCAGTCTCATGGGCTGCCCCGACAACAACATGGCCAACGCTGGAAACGCCGGCAACGGGTCACCCATACTCAAAAACGTACTCCTTCCACGGCAGTGGTACCTATGAGGATTTCACCTTCACGACTACCAGCGACGCAACGTGGGCATTTCAAATGGATCCGGGGCCGGGCTATTTTCTGGTGATCTTAAAGGACGCCCAGGGCAAGCAGCTCGAAGTACTGGCCGATGGAGCCGCCGCAGGAACGAAATCCGCCTGGCTGAAAGCAGGGGACTATGCTTTTGATATAACGGCAGAATCCCCGTGGGACATCACCATGTCAACGTCATAACCTTTTTTTTGCTCCTGCCTGTTTTTCCGTACTGTCCATAGACAGCATCCCAGAGCCGGCATAAAAGACAGGTACCTGCGGGATAAAGTAATCATTGAGATCTTTTTGGACTGGAAATCATTATCAACCAAGTCTCCCTCGTTCTTTGTTGCATCGTCCCTGCCGTTTCGGTTGTGACCGTGAAGAGGATGTCCCCGCATCCGGGGGCGAAACGGGCGGGCGGGAGTGCGGTGATCTCCGCAAACCGGACGCCGGCCATGACCCGCGGGTATATACCCCGGCAACGCCCCTGCCGGCGATACTCCGGTTTTTTCCCGACCGGATCGATCCGGCCGTCTCCGGAGATCCGGCCCGTACGGTTTCGCAAAGCATATCCTCGCACCGGACGAATATCCGGGAGGCAGGCCGGTGACAACCGTACCGGGTGCAGGCGGGGAAGGTTGGTTGCCGGCCGATGGGCGGGAAGTGCCTGCCATCCACAGGTGTCGTGAAAAACAGGGATACATCCATGGAGAGATCCTATTTACCGCTCTTCGATGCGGTATGCAGGGGGCATGATCCGGACAAGGCAGCGCCGGGGGAGGGTCATGAGCGGTAACCGGCTCAGCCCGCCTGCCGGCGAGGTCCACCTGTATTACGCTGACCTGGGATTGTACCATGTGACACGGCCGGAAACCCAACTCAGCCCTGATGAGTCAGCACGGGCCGGACGATACCGTTTTGAGGCCGATTCCCGGCGTTATATCCAGGCACGGTGCCTGCTCCGGGAAGTGCTCTCGTTTTACCGGAAGTGCCCCCCGGAAGAAATTATTTTCGAGTACGCACACGCCGGAAAACCCTTCCTGAAAGGCGAGCCTCCGGCGGGCGTGCAGTTCAGTATATCCCATGCCGGAGCAATGGTTGCGGTGGCCGTGTCCCGTGGCCGGAGAGTGGGGGTCGACATCGAAATGATCCGTGACGACATTCCGGCATCGGACCTCTCCCTGCGCTTCTTCTCCGGTGCGGAAGCTGCCGCTGTCCGGAACTCGCAGGGACGTGCAAAGACGGAACTGTTTTTCCGGATATGGACGAGAAAGGAAGCCTTTCTCAAGGCCACCGGGGAGGGGATCGGCGGCCTTCCCGGCTGCCCAGCCCTCCCGGGTGCCGGCGATATCTCCCTGGACGGAACAGCGTGGCAGGTCCGCGACCTTGAAATTGCGCCGGGATATATCGCAGCGCTTGCGACCGAGGGCACCGGGGTTATGGTCAGGACCGGAAGGTTCCCTGCGGAAGGGGTCCGTCCCGGCATTTTCATGGACAGCGGGGAATGAAAAAAAGGTCCTGGAGAAAACCTGTTTCATGAGGAATAGTCGCCCCCCCTTGCGCCAGCCCTGCCCCTGTTGGGGGGCGGGGGCGCATGTGATGCACCGGTATTACCTGTACAGGAAATTTCTCCACGGTTAGTGAACAGGTAATACAGCACAATCGTAACCGGGGGATGCCCTAGTGGCAAGGAGTCGATCGTCGCATCAGCGAGGATTGACTGGAGAAGATTTCGTCAGAAATCTTCGACTGCCGAGCGGTTCATAAGAACCTCGAGGAGGAGAAGAATTGCGCAGCAATTCTTCGACGCAAGAGTCGAAGAGCCTGATGGCTCTTCGAAGACCTGTGGTCTTCTCATGTTTCGAGTCTGGTGACTCTCAACATTCTCCTGCTTCATTCCTTCAGAATGAAGCACCCCCGAGAGCGTCATGATTGATGTCAAATGATTTCTATAGAGCCGTTTTTTTTAATTTATCTAAACCGGTAATACGCCACAATCGCAGTGTGGGGATGCCGCAGACCGGAGAGAACCCCTGCCGCTCTTCCCCCCGTGCCGGGAAAACGCGGGCAGGGAGGTTCCGGGTGGAAATACCCTTAGGTATATACGCCCGGAACGCCCACGCTGGCGACAGGAACAGTGAGCATGCCAGCCATTGCCATCCACGACCTGACCAAAATGTTCGGCACCCTTGCCGCGGTCGACCACCTCAGCCTTGACATTGAAGAGGGGGAGGTCTTTGGCCTGCTCGGCCCCAACGGGGCGGGAAAGACCACGACCCTCCTGATGCTGACCACGCTGGTCCCCCCGAGCTCCGGCACCGCGACCGTGAACGGTTTTGATATCGTTGCAGAACCCGACCGGGTGCGGAAATCGATCGGGATCGTCTTCCAGGACCCGAGCTCGGACGAGACCCTCACCGGGTACGAGAACCTGGAACTGCATGGCCTGCTCTACGACATGCCGGCTGACCTGCGGGAGCAGCGGATCAAAGAAGTCCTTGCCCTGGTCGGACTTGAGGACCGCAAGGACGACATGGTGAAGAAGTACTCCGGGGGCATGCGGCGGCGGCTCGAGCTGGCCCGGGGCCTGATGCACCAGCCAAAGGTCCTCTTTCTGGACGAGCCTACCCTCGGCCTCGACCCGCAGACCCGGGAGCATATCTGGGCCTACATCCAGCGCCTTGCAAAGGAGAAGAACATCACCATCATCCTCACCACCCACTACATGGACGAGGCGGACCGGCTCTGCGACCGGCTCGCGATCGTTGACCAGGGGAAGATCGCCGTGCTCGGCACCCCGTCCGATCTCAAGCGGGAGCTGGGCGGCGATATCATCCACCTCCGGGCACCGGGCTGCGATATTGAAGCAATCCGCCTCCTCCCGTTCGTTACGGAGGTCCATGCGGAAGGCGACGGGATCAGCATCACGGTGCAGGACGCCGGCCGGCACCTGCAGGAGCTCCTGAACCGGGCCGGGACCGTGGACGCAGTCGAGGTCCGGCCGGTGACGCTCGAGGACGTGTTCCTGCACCACACGGGCCGGGCGATCCGCGAGGGCCCGGCGGAAGGCGGCTGGGCGGAGAAGGTCATGGCAGCGGGGGCGAGAAGGTGAGCGACCTGCGGGGGATCTATGCGCTCTGGTACCGCGAGTACAAGGTCTTTTTGCGGGAGCAGTCCCGGATCGTTGCCTCGGTCGTCAACCCGCTCCTCTGGCTGCTCAT
>Ga0182011_10001992_pt1 | contig 17565 bp, 14 predicted proteins | sample 711E1DmetaG_FD_120481 | JGI IMG/M metagenome (GOLD analysis project Ga0182011, IMG submission 120481) | Permafrost microbial communities from Stordalen Mire, Sweden - 711E1D metaG | ecosystem: Environmental > Terrestrial > Soil > Wetlands > Permafrost | place: Sweden: Stordalen | collected... | reverse complement strand
GCATGGCGCACCGCACCGCCACCGTGTTGGCCGGACACGCTACAAATTACGCCAGCAAACCGTGGAGCCCGTTTTCGGAATCAGCAAGCAAGCCATCGGATTCCAGCGCTTCATGCTCCGCGGTCTGGAGAAAGTGTCGCTGGAATGGATCCTCGTGACGCTCTCCTATAACCTCCGTCGCGCTTTACGATGGAGGGCGCTGCGCCGTCAGCGCCACTCGGGAATTGGGCGGCGACAGCGCGCCGCCCTCCAAATCCTGGCAGTTTTCGGACAACCTCTCGAGCAGTCGCAATAGCCCCGCTTAATTGGAGAGACCCGCATCCGTCGCTAGTAGGGCAACACCCCATATTCCCCGCCGAAGTTCCGGTGTACTGTGCGGCAGCGTGGCCACGTACTCCCGTCTCCCTAAGTGGCCGGGTCGCCGTCATAAGCGGTTTGCGACCGAGGGGTCAGTCGCCAAAAGACGATGGGAATATTGTCTCGCTACCGACGCTTCCTGCCGGAGCCAGGAGTCGGCTTCCTTTCGTCAACCCACGAGCCCTCAATTCATGTCCAAAAGATCCGTCTTTTGCATCTCAGCGTCGCGCGGCCGCGCCGACCGCATCGTCCACGAATTGAAAGCAGCGGCATTCTCCAACGCTGACCTTTCCGTTCTCTTCCTCGATCGGAGCGCAAGCAATCAGAACGCGTCCACTAACAAGGCTCCAGCTTCGACGACCTCCCCTGCTGGCCCATCCCCCGCCGAGATTCGCGGGGTAATGGCTTGGATTGCCAGCATCAGACCCCTCGTCATTCCGGGCGTCAGTCCGCTGATTGCCGCGGGACCGGTGGCAGCCGTCCTGGGCAACTCAACGGTTGGCGGCATCGCCGGCGGCTTGATCGACTTCGACGTTCCGCAAGTGGAAGCCAGCCGCTACGAGGTCAGGATCAAGGACGGCGACATCCTCATCGGCGTTCATTCGGAGAATCCCGAAAAGAGCAATGAAGCCCGCGAAATCTTCACCGCCAACGAAGCGGAGGACATCTGCACATTGATCGAGATTTCCACCCCGAAAATCCCTTTGCAGAGCGCCTACGGACCGTCTCGCCAAACCGTCGCGTAACCCCTCGGGGGCAAAACACTTCCCACCATGAAAAACATACTAGTGATCACCGCCCTCCTTGCCGCCGCGTTCGCCGCGGGGTGCAAGCCGTCCACCAACGAGACGACCGCGCAGCAATTGGACAAGGCTCAGGCCGAAACCAAAGTCGCCGCCCAGCAGATCCGTGACTACACTTTCGCCCAAAAAGCGGAATTCGTCGCGACGATGAAGACCCAATTGGCTGACCTGAATCGGGATCTTGAAGAGATCTCCGCCAAGATCGAAAAGTCGAGCGAAACGGCGCGGGCGGAAGCCAAACCGAAACTTGCGGCGCTGCGCGATCAGGCGACCCAATTGAGCAAACGGCTCGACGAGGTCACCAATGCGACCGAGTCCACGTGGGGTACGGTCAAGGTTGATTTCGACAAAGCCTACGCTGCCCTGAAGGATGGGTTCGCACAAACGCGCCAGTGGGTCAGCGACAAGATCGCGCCGTAAAATGAGGGAACACCGCGGCCGGAACGGGCACGCAATCAATGCGTCCTGAACGATCGCGTCTCGTTCGAGTCGGTCAAGGGCGATGGATCGCGCGCCGCTGCCCGAGAGGAGCGGCGCGCCGTTTCGGCGGACCCCACGCTATCCACGGAAGCAGGAAGAAAACGAAGGCAGAGGGAATTGCGTTGACCGACCACCAACCGAGGCAGAGGGAACCAGCGCAGGATCATCCGCCGGCGGCCGGTTGGTTTCGGGAATCGGCCGCCAGGGTCTGGCACCGCAGGACCACCGTGATCGCGGTTCTCGCGTCCGCCGCGATCTTCGTGCACCTCGTTCTGCGCTTCGGGGTGCGCGCGGGCACGGGCATGTCCCACCTTCCTCTTTTGGCCGCGCTCGTTCTCGGCGGCCTGCCACTTCTTTATGATCTGCTGCGGAAGCTGCTCAAGCGGGAATTCGGTTCCGATCTGTTGGGCGGGATTTCCATCATTACCTCCGTCCTGTTGGGCGAATACTTGGCCGGCTCGATTATCGTCTTGATGCTCTCCGGAGGTGAAGCGTTGGAGGGATATGCATTGCGCAATGCCTCCTCAGTCCTGGCCGCATTGGCCAAACGCGTGCCTTCGATTGCCCACCGAAAACTGGATTCTCGGATCGTGGATGTGGCTCTGTCCGAGGTGGCCGTGGGCGACACGCTGGAGATTTATCCGCATGACATCTGCCCGGTGGACGGCGTGGTGCTCGAAGGACATGGGGTGATGGATGAATCCTACCTGACCGGCGAGCCGTTCCAGATTCCCAAGACCTCCGGCTCAACCGTGATCTCGGGAGCGATCAATGGAGAATCGGCCCTGACCATCCGCACGACCAAGCGCGCCGCCGATTCGCGTTACGCCAAGATCATGGAGGTCATGCGCGAGTCCGAGGCCAAGCGACCGCAGTTGCGGCGGCTGGGGGATCGCCTGGGCGCGATTTACACTCCCGTGGCGCTGGTCGTTGCCCTGCTCGCCTGGGTGATCAGCGGGGAGTCTGTTCGCTTCCTGGCAGTACTGGTGATCGCCACGCCCTGCCCGCTGCTCATTGGCATCCCGGTAGCCATCATCGGCTCGATCTCCCTGTGCGCCCGCCGGGCGATCATCGTCAAGAGCCCGGTTGTGCTCGAACAGATCGCCGAGTGTCGGACCGCGATCTTCGACAAGACCGGGACGCTGACCTATGGCGCGCCCAAGCTGACCGAACAACTTATCGCCCCTCGCTTCGCCCAAAAGGACGTGCTGACCCTCGTGGCGGGTCTGGAGCGCTACTCGAAACACCCGCTGGCGGGCGCCATTCTCGCGGCGGCGAAGGAGGCAGGGATTCTGCTTCCGGAGGCCACCGAGGTGAGCGAAGCGTCCGGCCAGGGGCTGCGCGGAATCGTTTCCGGCCGCCAAGTGCAGGTCACCAGCCGCGGCAAGCTCGCGGCGCAAAACCTCGCCGCGGCCGATCAGATGCCTCCGGTCGCGGGTGGACTCGAGTGCATGGTGGGAATCGATGGACGCTACGCGGCGGCCTTGCGCTTTCGCGACGCGCCGCGCGCGGAGAGCCGGTCCTTCGTGAATCACCTGGGGCCGAAGCACCAGTTCGCGCGGGTGATGATTGTGTCGGGAGATCGCGAGTCGGAGGTGCATTACCTCGCCGAGCAGGTGGGTATTACCGAAATCCACGCGCAGCAGAGTCCAGAAAAAAAGCTCGCCCTCGTCCGCCAGGAAACCGGGAAATCGAAAACCCTCTATGTTGGTGACGGCATCAATGATGCGCCGGCCATGATGGCCGCCACGGTCGGCATGGCGATTGGACAGAACAGCGACGTGACCACGGAAGCGGCTGGCGTCGTGATCATGGACAACTCCCTCGAGAAAGTGGACGAGTTCATGCACATCAGCCGCCGGATGCGGATCATTGCACTCCAAAGCGCCGTCGGTGGCATGGTGCTCAGCGTGATCGGCATGATCATTGCAGCCACGGGAAATTTAACGCCGATCGCCGGTGCGATCAGCCAGGAGGTGATCGATGTTCTGGCGGTGGCGAATGCCTTGCGGGCCGCGCTTCCGCCAAAAGTGATACATGATCTCTGACCGACAGTTCATCAGAGCACCGCGCGCCTTCGGCTGGATAGACCTGGCTGTCGCCGGTCTGCTGGCGGCGCTCATCTATGCGCTCGTTACGGTGGTTCACGAATGGGGCGGTCCGCTGCGACAAGTCCCGGAGATTCATCTGGAGGCCCGCTATCTGCCGCTTTACACCCTGCTCAGCCTATCACGGGGCGTCATTGCCTACGGCGTCTCGTTCCTGTTCACGATGATCTATGGCTACGCGATGGCACGGGTGGTTGGTGCGGAGCGGGTGATGCTGCCGGTGCTCGACATTCTGCAAAGCATCCCGGTACTGGGCTTCCTGCCGGGATTCGTGCTCGGGCTGGTCTACCTCTTTCCGCATCACAACGTCGGCCTCGAAATCGCGTCGGTGCTGATGATTTTCACGGGACAGGTGTGGAACATGACGTTCTCGTTTTACTCGTCGTTGAAATCCGTGCCGCCGGATCTGGTGGCCGTCGCCCGCCTGGCCCGGATGTCGTGGTGGGAACGCTTCTTCCGACTCGATCTCTCCTTCGCCGCCACCGGATTGCTCTGGAACAGCATGATGTCCATGGCCGGCGGCTGGTTCTTCCTGATGGTGAGCGAGGCCTTCGTGCTGGGGGAACACGATTTCCGGCTGCCGGGCCTCGGTTCGTACATGAGTCTCGCGATCGAGCGCGGCGACGGCCGGGCGCAACTACTCGGCGTTCTGGCGATGCTCGGCATGATTGTGTTTGTCGACCAGGTGGTCTGGAGGCCGCTGGTGGCATGGTCGCACAAGTTTACCGATGAGGAATCAACCAAGGCATCCGGTTCATGGTTTTGGGAGCGGATTCGCCGGTCGCGGCTTTTGCGGACGGGGACGTGGTTGTGGGAATCCTGCCGGCGGAGGTCCAAGCCTGCTCCGGTTGCGCCCGTGATTCGCGGCGAAGGGTCAGGCTTCAGCGCCGCCCCCGCACGGACCTGGACGAAGCGACTGGCCGGAGGCGCAATCGGCGTGGGTGTCCTGTTTGGCGCGGTGAAGTATGTTCAGCTGCTGACGACACTTGGGGGCAGCGAATGGCTCCATCTCCTCGGCAGCACGGCAGCGACTTTTCTGCGCGTCGTCATCGCGGTCGTGCTGGCCTCGCTCTGGACGATCCCAGTCGGCGTCCTGATTGGCCGGCATCCGCGTTGGGCGCGCGTCCTGCAACCCGTCATTCAGATGGCGGCGAGTTTCCCGGCGCCGATGATCTTCCCGGTCGTCGTGGGTGCGATGCTGGTGTTCGGCACCGGCTTGGGCGTCAGTTCCGTCGTGCTGCTGCTGTTGGGCACGCAGTGGTACATCCTCTTCAATGTCATCGCCGGCAGCAGCGCGATTCCGCGTGAACTCTGGGAAGTGTCGCGACTGGCGCGGTTCTCGTGGCGGCATCGCTGGCAGCAGCTCATTCTCCCCGCCATCTTTCCGAGCCTGCTCACCGGCTGGATCACCGCGATGGGCGGCGCGTGGAACGCCAGCATCGTCGCGGAGTATATGAAGTATCACGGCCAGACACTCATGACGACGGGCCTGGGCGCCGCGATCAGCCAGGCGACGGAACGCGGCGATTTTCACCTCCTCGGCGCCGCGGTCGGCATCATGGCAGTGACGGTCGTGGGCTTCAACCGACTCGTCTGGCGGCCGCTCAGTCACCAGGCGCAAACCCGCTTTACCCTGGAAACCTGATCATGGCAACGCCTCTCCTGGAAATCCGGCACGTGTTTCAGTCCTTCCCCGGCGCGGCCGGCGGGAGCGTGGAGATTCTCCACGACATCAACCTCGATATCCGCGAGCATGAAGTCGTCGCTATCCTCGGGCCGTCGGGCTGCGGCAAATCGACGCTCCTGCGCGCCATTATCGGTCTGGAGCCACCGGCGTCGGGCCAGATCCTGTATCGCGGTCAGGTTCAGGTCGGGTTGAATCCGTCGACCGCGTTGGTGTTTCAAAACTTCGCGCTGTTCCCGTGGCTGACCGTGCAGCAGAACGTCGCGGTGGGCCTGTCGCATCTGTCGCTGGCCGCCGTTGAACGCGAGCAGCGGGTGCGCCAGGTGATCGATGCGGTCGGTCTGGCTGGATCCGAGGAAGCGTACCCGAAGGAATTGTCCGGCGGCATGAAGCAGCGCGTCGGTCTGGCCCGGGCGCTCGCCGTTCAACCGGAGATTCTTTGCATGGATGAACCGTTCAGCGCCCTCGACGTGCTCACCAGCGAGACGCTGCGCAATGAAGTCATCGACCTCTACACCAGCAAGACGACCCCCGTAAACACCATCCTCATGGTGACGCACAGCATCAGCGAAGGAGTCTTCATGGCGACGCGCCTCGTCGTGATGGGCGCGCATCCGGGCGCGATTCGCGCCGTGTTCGACAACCCGCTCCCCTACCCGCGCGACGAACATCACCCGGAATTCCTCGCCCTAATCCAAAAGCTCCACGCGCTCATCACCCAGGCGGTGTTTCCGGCCGAACCCGCTCCGGCGATCGCTGCGGGCGCCGCTGGTTTGCCGATCCGGGCTATTCCAGGCGCCTCGCTCAGCAGCACCATCGGCTTGCTCGAAATGCTGGAAGACGACGGCCACCTGGAACTGTTCGAACTGACCCGCCGGGCCCATGTCGAGCTGAGCCAGCTCCTCCTCGTGGTGAAAGCCGCCGAGATGCTGGACTGGGTCACGACCCCGGGCGGGCTCGTGGAATTGGCCGCGGCCGGCCGGCAGTTTCTCGCCGCCGACATCAAGACGCGGAAACAGCTGCTCAACGCCACGCTGCGCGGCCTTTTTGTCTTCGATCTGGTCGTCCAGGCGCTGAAACAGTCAGCTAACAACGAGGTCGACGAAGCCGTGGTCCTCGACCAGCTTGCGCGCGCGTTGCCGCACGAGCAACCGCCGCGGATCCTCCGCACCGTCGTGGCGTGGGCACGCTACGCCGAACTGTTCAAATACAGCAGCATCCGCCGGGTGTTCCATGGGCTCCGACAGCCGACCGCCACCCCGTAAACCGGACGTCTCCTACTGCGCCGGAACCATAACCTAACGGACACCCTTCGGACAATTGGGTGATGAGCGGCAATTCGCGGTAGGGTTACACCGCATAGCTTAAGACCAGCCCATCGGGTAACCTAACTCGGGGAACTCTTTTGCCGCCACGTTGGCGGCGATTCACAAACGAAAAGAAGAACCAAGCACAATGAACACACTCGAAATCAAGGGCGATTGGAACATCACCAAGGGTAAGCTGAAACAGAGGTGGGCCAGCCTCACGGATGACGATCTCCGCTGCACCGAAGGCAAACACGATGAACTGTTGGGCCGCATTCAGAAGCGCACCGGCGAAACCCGAGAAGCGGTCGAAAAGGCCATCAAGGAAGCCTCGTCCTGCTGCTGCAAATAAACGGACCAAAACGCGGGTGGGCCGGAGCCGGGTGTCGTTGGGAACCCATGACAGTCACCCGCTCCGAACCGGTCGCCGTGCGCAGCCAACCCAGAGGGGGCAACGGGGAGGAACACCGCTGCGTGTTTTGAAAGGCCTTCTGAACATGAACCCCGAATTCCAAATCCCGCCCGCCACCAAACCGGGAGTCGACGCGATCGTCGCCGAAGCGCCGGCGACAGAGGCGGACTCGCTCCGCCAGGAACTTGCCGAACAAAAAGACTTCAACCTGCGGCTCACCGCGGATTTCGCGAATTTCAGGCGGCGCACCCGTCAGGACGCCGAAGGTCGGGCGTTCGCGCAAAAAGAATCGTTCATCCGTGAGTTGCTGCCCGCCCTCGACAACCTCGAACGTGCCCTGGCCTCCGGCACCTCCCCGGGTTCCCAGCAGTTTCGTCAGGGTGTCGAGATGACGCTGCAACAATTGCAGCAGTTGCTTTGCCAGCACGGCATCGAAACCCAGGAGAGCGCTGGTCAGCCGTTCGACCCGCATCTGCATGAAGCGGTTTCCCATGGCCACGATCCGGCTCAACCCGACCACGCCATCATCGAGGTTCTTCGGCGCGGTTACCGGCGGGGCAAGAAGGTCTTTCGACCGGCCAAAGTGGTGGTCAATGAACTAGTCGCGGGTTGAGTCCGACTGCTGAGGCACCATGGTCGAGACCGCGAGAGGCCGATCGCCCGCCGTTCAGTCTTCGCCCGGGCCAAAAGAAATGCCCTGCTCCTTGCTGAGCCTGCCACATCATGCTCCCGCCCAGGAGGCTGTCCGAAAACTGCCAGGATTTGGAGGGCGGCGCGCTGTCGCCGCCAGCTTCTCGAGCGGCGCTGACGGCGCAGCGCCCTCCACTCCTCAGTGAGGCGGAATTTCCGGACAGGCTCTAGAGTCTTCCCTTCTGAGCGGCGGGTAACACCCCATAGCTCTTGGCAAACCATCAGTGCACACTCGTCGCCCATGGACGAAAATCCTCTCAACAAAGGCGTTCTCACCGAGAACTCCGTCGGAATCGGCCCGGTGACGTGCGAGATGGTTCGCGCGCGCGCGCGCGAACTGGCTTTGATCGCAGGTCGTGCTTCGGCGCACGTGTCGCAGGCTGACTACGACCGAGCGAAACGTGAATTGACAGGCGGCGCGGATATGGACCGGCAGGATGCGGCGCTGGAGTCGATCCCCGAATCCGAACGCGCAGACCCCGTGCCTGACTCGACCGGGCGCCAGACGCCGGAGTCCGCCAGCGAAGACGAGGATGACGAGGGGCGAAGCGAAACCGAGCAACTCGTCGACCAGGGCGTCGAGGAAGCCGAGCGCGATCAAAGGCTCCAGGCTGCCCAGGCCGCCGAGAAAATCGATCGGCGCGACGAACCGTGAGTGTTCCGCCGACACTCGAACCGACGGCGCAGACGAAACCAGCCCTGATCGGAATCGCCGCGGACCACGGCGGCTTTGAATTGAAGCAACACCTGGCCGGGAAGCTGCGCGAGGCCGGCCATCGCGTGATCGATTTCGGAGACGACCGCTCCCAGCCGGACGATGACTATCCGGATTTTGTCGTTCCGCTGGCGCGCGCCGTCGCGCGCGGCGAAGTCAATCGCGGTGTGGCGGTTTGTGGCAGCGGAGTCGGAGCCTCGGTAGCCGCCAACAAGGTCGCCGGCGTGCGCGCGTGCCTGATCCATGAGACGTTTTCCGCCCACCAGGGCGTCGAGGATGACGACCTCAATCTGATCTGCCTCGGCGGCCTCGTCGTCGGCCATGCGCTGGCCTGGGAACTGGTCGAGACTTTTCTCGCGGCGCGCTTCAGTGGCGCGGAGCGCCATCACCGCCGTCTGGCGAAAATCGCGGAACTCGAAAACCATCCTCCGAAGGAAGCACTGTGATAACAAGCCCTCTTGCCGGAAAGCCGGCGCCACCCGGAATGCTGGTCGATGTTCCGCGGCTTATCACCGCCTACTACACCGAGGTGCCCGATCCGGCGGTGCCGGCTCAACAGGTGGCGTTTGGCACCTCCGGGCATCGCGGCTCGTCGCTCAAGCAGGCTTTCAACGAATGGCACATTCTTGCGATCACCCAGGCGATCTGCCTGTACCGCAAGCGGCAGAAAATCGCCGGCCCGCTGTTCCTCGGCCTCGACACGCATGCGCTTTCCGTTCCGGCCGGCGCCACCGCGCTCGAAGTCCTGGCGGCCAACGGGGTCGAGGTGATGCTCGCCGAAGGGAACGAATACACGCCAACCCCGGTGATTTCTCATGCGATTCTGACCCACAATCGCCGGAGAACCAGCGGGCTGGCCGACGGAATTGTCATCACCCCCTCGCACAACCCGCCCCACGACGGCGGCTTCAAATATAATCCTCCGAATGGCGGGCCGGCGGACACCACTGCCACCGGTTGGATCGAGGAGAAAGCAAATGCGTTCCTCGAAGCCCGGCTCAAAGGCGTGAAACGAATTCCCTACGAGCAGGCACTGCGGGCCTCGACGACCCATCGGCACGACTACCTCACGGCCTATATCGGCGACCTCGGCACGGTAATCGATATGAACGTCATTCGCGGTGCGAAGATCAGTCTCGGCGTCGATCCGCTGGGGGGCGCCGGCGTGCATTACTGGGGGCGGATCGCCGAACGCTACGAATTGAACCTCCGAGTTGTAAACGAGGCGGTCGATCCCACCTTTCGTTTCATGACGGTAGATTGGGATGGCCAGATTCGCATGGATCCGTCCTCGCCTTACGCGATGGAACGGCTGATCGGGATGAAGGATCGATTCGATCTCTCGTTCGCCTGCGACACCGACCACGACCGGCACGGAATCGTCACCAAAAGCGCCGGACTTCTCCCGCCCAATCACTTTCTGGCGGTCGCGATCTCCTCCCTCTTTCAGAATCGCCCGATGTGGCGCACCGCGGCGGCGGTCGGCAAGACCGTGGTCAGCAGCGCGCTGATCGATCGCATCACGGCGAAACTGGGCCGGAAGCTCTTCGAGGTTCCGGTTGGATTCAAGTGGTTCGTCGACGGCCTGCTCGATGGCTCGCTCGGGTTTGGTGGCGAGGAGAGCGCGGGCGCCACGTTCCTCCGTCTGGATGGCGGCGTTTGGACGACGGATAAGGATGGATTCATTCCCTGTTTGCTCGCCGCCGAGATCACGGCGCGGACAGGCCGCGATCCCGGAGAGCTTTACCGCGGGCTCACGCAGGAATTCGGCGAGTCGTTTTATGATCGCGTGGATGCACCCGCCACGGCGGAGGAAAAGTCCGTGCTGGCGAAGCTCTCCTGCGGGCAGATCACGCATACCGAGCTGGCCGGCGAAAAAATCCAGACCATCCTCACCCGCGCCCCGGGCAACGATGCGCCCATCGGCGGGCTGAAGGCAGTGACGGAAAATGGTTGGTTCGCCGCGCGGCCATCCGGGACCGAGAATATCTACAAAATCTACGCTGAGAGTTTCCGCGGGGAATCCCATTTGCGCCGGATTCTGGAAGAGGCGCAGACCATCGTCAGGACGACATTGGCCACAGCCGCAATGCCGGTGGCCGGTGATCCCAACTAATCCGGTACCATGCAGACGAACTCTCTTCGGCTTCGCGAGCGCAGAAATCAAGTTGTCGTCGGGCGGGGTCGCCTGACACCCCGCCTCGCCTTCGAAGAAATGGCGGCGTCAGGCGACCCCGCCCGACATTTCCAACTGCCTAAAGCTGGCTAAACTTTCTAGCGAATGAACTTCAGACCATGAGCATAACGACACCCGGCAGCCCCTCTCCGCTCACCCCGCCGCAAGGCCTTGACGCACTGACCGAACTGGCCATGGACCTGCGTTGGTCGTGGAATCACTGTGCCGACGAGTTATGGCGGCGGCTCGATCCCGCGCTCTGGGAGCTCACGCATCATCCCAACGTGGTGCTCCAGACCGTGGCGCGCGATAAGCTCGCGAGCGCCCTGGCCGACCAGAGCTTTTGCGAGTTGCTTGACCGCATGGTGCAAGCCAGGCGGCAGGCGGCAGCAACGCCCGCCTGGTTTCAGCAGAAACATCCCCAAGCTCCCCTCTCCTGCGTCGCCTATTTTTGCATGGAATTCATGTTGAGCGAAGCCCTCCCGATCTATTCGGGCGGCCTGGGCAACGTGGCCGGCGATCAGCTCAAATCCGCCAGCGATCTCGGCGTGCCCGTCATCGGCGTCGGTTTGCTCTACCAGCATGGCTATTTCCGCCAGGTGATCGATCGGAACGGAGCGCAGCAGGCCCTCTATCCATATAACGATCCCGGACAATTGCCGATCACGCCAGTGCGCCAGCCGAACGGCGAGTGGCTGCGGCTGGAGATCGCGCTGCCCGGTTACTCGGTCTGGCTGCGCACCTGGCGGGTCCAGGTGGGCCGGCTGACGCTCTACCTGCTCGACACGAATGACGCGGCCAACTTCCCCGTGCATCGCGGCATCACCAGCGAGCTGTATGGCGGCGGCCCGGAATTGCGCCTGAAACAGGAAATGGTGCTCGGGATCGGCGGTTGGAGATTGCTGACCGCGCTTGGGATCAAACCGGACGTCTGCCATCTTAACGAAGGGCATGCCGCCTTCGCCCTGCTGGAGCGCGCCCGGTGTTTCATGCAAGAGGCCAGACAGCCCTTCGCCGTTGCCCTGACGGCCACGCGCGCCGGCAATCTCTTTACCACCCACACGGCGGTTGCGGCTGGATTTGACGTTTTTTCCCCAGCACTGATGGAACAGTACCTCGGCCGGTATGCGCAAGAAGAGCTCGGACTTTCGCTGCGCGAGTTGCTGGCATTGGGACGCCAGAATCCCGATGACGCGAACGAACTTTTCAACATGGCCTACCTGGCGATGCGCGGGAGCGGGGCGGTCAATGGCGTCAGCCGATTGCATGGCCGAGTCAGCCGGCATATATTCTCACCGCTCTTCCCCCGGTGGCCGGAGGGTGAAGTGCCGGTCGGTCACGTGACCAACGGTGTGCACATGCCGACCTGGGATTCGGCGGCGGCAGACGATCTTTGGACGGAGGCTTGTGGCAAGGATCGTTGGCTCGGAACGTCTGCCACTCTGGCAACGGACCTTCGGCAGGTTTCTGACGAAAAGCTCTGGGCGCTGCGTACCATCAGTCGAAAATCCTTGGTGGAATATGCCCGCGAACGCGTCGGCCGGCACATGGCCGTGAGCGGAGCAGGACCCGAGGCCATTGCGCGGACCCAAGCCCGGCTGGATCCCGGGGTGCTTACCCTCGGGTTTGCGCGCCGCTTTGCGACTTACAAAAGGCCCAACCTCCTGCTGCACGATCCCGAGCGGCTCCTCCGGATTCTCAAGAATCCCCAGCGCCCGGCGCAGCTCATTCTCGCGGGCAAGGCGCACCCGGCCGACTTGGCCGGTCAGGCGCTGATCCAGGAATGGACGCGTTTCATTCGCCGCAGCGATGCGAGCCCGCCGGTGATCTTTCTGGCCGACTACGACATGCTTCTGGCCGAACATTTGGTCCAAGGAATTGACGTCTGGATCGATACGCCCCGGCGGCCGTGGGAAGCAAGCGGGACGAGCGGAATGAAAGTGCTCGTCAACGGCGGCATCAATCTCTCCGAGTTGGACGGCTGGTGGGCCGAAGCCTATACGCCGCAAGTCGGCTGGGCCTTGGGCGACGGCGAGGAGCACGGCGACAATCCCGCTTGGGACACGGCCGAGGCCGAGGCGCTCTACGAGCGACTCGAACAGGAGGTGATACCGGAATTCTACACCCGAAACGACAAGGGCCTACCCACCGCCTGGGTGGCGCGAATCCGGGAGAGCATGACGCGGTTAACGCCCCGGTTCTCCGCCAGTCGCACAGTGCGCGAGTATACCGAGCAGCACTATCTTCCCGCTGCCAGCGCGTATCGGGGGCGCGCCGCCGACAACGGCGCCGCAGCCCGGAAGCTGGTCGATTGGCAAAATGAACTCGCGCTCAAATGGGGCGCGATCCGGTTTGGCGCCGTGACCGTGGAAACCAAAGCGGGGCAGCACGATATCGCGGTGAAGGTCTTTTTGGAGGGCGCGAGTCCGGACCTGTTCCGGGTAGAGTTGTACGCCGATGCGCTCACGGGCGGTGCCACGGCTCGACAGGAAATGACGCGCCGGCGGCAACTGCCGGGTGAAGCCGGCGGCTATGTTTTCGGCGCGACGGTGTCTGCGGCCCGCCCGGCCGCGGACTATACGGCGCGCATCATGCCCCACTACGACGGCCTCGCCGTGCCCCTCGAGGCCGGCTGGCTCCTTTGGCAAAAATGAGCGCGCCGAAACCCTCTCACTGTAGGGCGGGCTCGCCTGACCCCGCCTTGCCCTGAAAAATGCCGCAGGGTCAGGCACCGCCCTCCAATTCCCATCGCATCATTCCGGCCAAGCCAGATTGAGACCAGATTGTCTCCAACTGCATCATTCCTATGTCAAAAACTTCAAGCCGCGAGATCCGGCTGGTCTCCCGCCCCAAAGGGATTCCCACTGCCGCCAACTTTCGCTTGGCCCAAACCGAACTGCGGCCGCTGCAGAACCAGGAGGTACTCGTTCGCAACCTCTTCATGTCGGTGGACCCTTACATGCGCGGTCGCATGAACGACGGGAAATCGTATGTTCCACCGTTCGAGCTTGGCCAACCGCTCGACGGCGGCGCCGTCGGCGAGGTTGTCGAATCGCGCGCCAGGGAATTCAAGCCGGGCGATGCGGTCACTTCCAACCTCGGCTGGCGGGAATATTCCATAACCTCACCGACGGCGTTGCATCCGGTCAGCCGCGACGTTCAGCCGCTCTCGGCCTATCTTGGTGCCCTCGGCATGACGGGCATGACCGCCTGGGCTGGTTTAAACCTGGTGGAGTTAAAGGCCGGTGAGACCATCTATATTTCGGGAGCGGCCGGTGCGGTCGGAAATGTGGCCGGGCAACTGGCGAAATTGCGCGGGTGTCGGGTTATCGGGTCTGCCGGTTCGGAGGCGAAGGTCCTGTTCCTGCGCGAAGAATGCGGGTTTGACATCGCCTTCGATTACAAGGCCGGCTCGGTCCTCGAACAACTAAACCTGGAGGCACCGGACGGGATCGATGTTTACTTCGATAATGTCGGCGGCGAAACGCTCGAAGCCGCGCTCTCGGCTTTGCGGGTGCATGGCCGGATCATCGCCTGTGGCGGCATCTCCGGTTACAACGAGGAGAAGCCGCGGCCCGGCCCTTCCAATCTCTTTAATATGATCACCAAACGGCTGACGATGAAGGGACTGATCGTTCGCGATTGGCTGGATCGTCAGGGGGATTTTGAAAAAGAAGTGGGTGGCTATTTCCGCACCGGCAAACTGAAGAACAGAGAGACGGTGGCCAAAGGAATCGACCAGGCGGTGGACGCGTTCCTCGGCCTTTTCTCGGGGGTAAACGTGGGCAAGATGGTCGTGAAGTTGGCCTAGGCCGGGCACAACGCCCCCGAAGCAAAGTCACCCCCTGTTTTATGCACCGCTCTCCCAGACCGGGCATTCAAGGCAACCAGGCCAATGGTTCGATTGCCAGCAGAGTCGTCTTCCTGTTCGACGTCGACAATACGCTGCTAAACAATGACCGCGTCATCGCCGACCTGGCAAAATATCTCCAGCGCGAGGTCGGCGCCAAACGGGCGCGATCGTACTGGGCCATTTTTGAGCAACTGCGAACCCGGCTTGGTTACGCCGACTATTTGGGCGCCTTGCAGCGTTACCGCAGTGAGTATCCCCATGATCTGGGCCTGCTGGCCGTCTCGCGTTTTCTCATCAACTATCCGTTTGCCAAGCGTCTTTTCCCCCACGCGCTCGACGTCATTGACCACGTCAAGCCATGGGGAACTGCCGTCCTGCTCAGCGACGGCGACGTTGTTTTCCAGCCCCGCAAAGTGGACCGCTCCGGTCTTTATGAAGCCGTCCATGGGCACGCATTGATTTATGTGCATAAGGAGCGCGAGCTGGCGGACGTGGCCGCCCGGTATCCGGCGGCTCATTATGTTCTGGTGGATGACAAGCCGCGGATACTTGCCGCCGTCAAAAGACGCTGGGGCCAGCGTGTGACCACCGTCTTCGTGCGGCAAGGCCACTATGCCCAGGATTCGAAGATGCTGGCAGCTCAACCGCCGGCTGACCTAAGCATCGAGCAGATCGGCGATCTGTTGAACTACGATCTAGCGGACTTGACGCCACGGAAGGCGAAGGTTGCCTCTGGGGGCTCGGCCGCTTGAACAGGAATCCTGCGTTCGCCATGCGCCCTCAATTGAAATCGCTTCGATTCCCTGTTGGGCAATGGAGGAACCTGCTCGCAGGCGATTCCTCATCTGTTATCCTCCTTCGCCAGGCCGGCAGAGGGCAGGTCGCGAGCGAGCGAGCTCCTACAACTCGGCCGATATGCAATCCATCCTGACGATCAACGGCGGTTCATCGAGCATCAAGTTCGCGCTTTACCAAGCTGGCGAGCCGCTGCAGCGGGGACTTTTTGGAAAGGTCGATCGCATCGGCCTGAGCGGGACCAATCTGACGTTCACCGCCCCGTCCGGAAATGGGCAGGGTAGTCAGAGGATCACTGCCTCCGATCACCGGTCGGGCGCGAATGTCTTGATTGACTGGCTCGAGAAGCAGGATGGATTTGCTTCGGTCGCGGCGCTGGGACACCGGGTTGTCCATGGGATGAAACACACCCAGCCCGAGATCATCACCCAGGATTTGCTGGATGAGCTGCATCGCATCCGGCCGTACGACCCGGATCATCTGCCCCGCGAGATCGAACTGATTGAGGCGTTCCGCCAGCGGCATCCCAAACTGCCCCAGCTGGCCTGTTTCGACACGGCATTTCATCAATCCATGCCGCGAGTCGCCAAGCTGCTTCCGATTCCCCGGCGCTTCGACGCCAAAGGAGTGCAACGCTATGGTTTCCACGGCCTGTCTTATGCTTATCTGATGGAAGAACTCGCGCGGGTGGCCGGAGCGAAAGTGGCCCAAGGACGCGTGATCCTGGCGCACTTGGGGAATGGGGCCAGTCTGGCGGCCGTGCATGAGGGGAAGAGCATCGACACGAGCATGGGGTTTACTCCGACGGCAGGACTGGTGATGAGCACCCGTTCGGGCGATCTGGATCCCGGCCTTGCGCCCTATCTCGCGCGAACCGAAAAACTCACCGCGAAACAGTATTACGAAATGGTCAACCACGAGTCGGGTCTGCTCGGCATTTCCGAAACCAGCTCCGACATGCGCGACCTGCTCGCCCGGGAGACCACTGACGTCCGGGCAGCGGAAGCCGTCGCGCTGTTCTGCTACCAGGCAAAGAAATGGATCGGCGCATTCGCCGCTGCCCTCGGCGGACTAGAAACATTGGTCTTCTCCGCCGGCATCGGAGAAAACTGCCCGGCGATCCGCACCCGCATCTGCGAAGGGCTGGGCTTCCTCGGCATCGAACTGAGCGAGCCGCGCAACGGGCAGAATGCAGCATTGATTTCCACCGACGCCAGCCCGGCCGCGGTGCGGGTGATCCGCACCGACGAAGAACTCATGATTGCGCGCTCAGTGGGTCGCATTCTCGCATTCCACGCGGTGAACCAAAAGGATTGAACCATGAACGCCAACGCACTCACCCCGGATCTCTTGCGCAAAATGGACGCCTACTGGCGCGCCGCCAACTATCTCTCAGTCGGCCAGATTTATCTCGCCGACAATCCGCTGCTGAAGCGGCCGCTGACGCTTGCCGATGTGAAGCACATGCTGCTGGGACACTGGGGCACGACCCCGGGGCAGAACTTCATTTACGCGCACCTGAACCGGGTGATCAAGAAATACGACCTCGACATGATCTATGTCTCCGGCCCCGGGCACGGCGGCCCGGCCGTCGTGGGGAACACCTATCTCGAGGGCACTTACAGCGAGGTCTATCCCCATATCAGCCAGGATGAGGCCGGGCTGCGGAAGCTCTTCCTGCAGTTCTCGTTTCCCGGAGGAATCCCCAGCCACGCTTCGCCGGAATGCCCGGGCTCGATCCACGAGGGCGGCGAACTGGGCTATTCGCTCAGCCATTCGTTTGGGGCGGTGTTCGACAATCCCAGTCTCGTCGTCGCCTGCGTCGTCGGCGATGGCGAGGCCGAGACCGGCCCGCTGGCCACCGCGTGGCATTCCAACAAGTTTCTCGATCCGGCCACCGACGGCGCGGTGCTGCCGATCCTGCACCTCAACGGTTTCAAGATTTCCAACCCGACTGTGCTCGCGCGCATCACCCGCGACGAGTTGGACCAGTTGTTCCGCGGCTACGGCTGGACGCCCTACTTCGTCGAATATCACGACGAGACCGGACCGATGCATCAGGCCATGGCCGCGACCCTCGACATCGCGGTGGAGGAAATCCAGCGGATCCAGCACGAGGCGCGCGTCAATGCCAGCGTGGCGCGTCCGCGCTGGCCGATGATCGTCCTCAATTCACCCAAAGGCT
>Ga0182011_10001991_pt1 | contig 17566 bp, 11 predicted proteins | sample 711E1DmetaG_FD_120481 | JGI IMG/M metagenome (GOLD analysis project Ga0182011, IMG submission 120481) | Permafrost microbial communities from Stordalen Mire, Sweden - 711E1D metaG | ecosystem: Environmental > Terrestrial > Soil > Wetlands > Permafrost | place: Sweden: Stordalen | collected... | reverse complement strand
TCTTCTTTTCAGGAATTGTCAGAAACTACCGGTTAAGCCAGGGGATCGAGTCCAATCCCACCGAATCACCGGAAAGCAGTACTCACGTTTAAAACTCATTAACGAACTCGTTCATAGTTCACCAATCGTTGACAACAGAACCCTGGTTAAAGTAATATTGGCCACAAGTTACTGTTTATCCCGTTTAATAAATGTTTGAAATTTGAATATTTTCAGGGAGTTGAGAAATGATTATTGATGATTTGGTACGCGGTTCGATCGACATGCATTGCCACCATTCCCCGGCAATTATCATCCCCGGCAGGATGGATGCGCTGGAAACCACAAAATGGGCACGCCAGATGGGCATGAGAGCGCTGGTGCTGAAAAGCAGTTACTTCCCTACCGCGCCGCTGGCCGATATCGTCAACCAGTTAGTCCCGGAGGTTAAATGCTTCGGCGGCATCTGCCTCGATTATGAGATCGGCGGATTGAACATCCACGCGCTGGAAACCGCCGCCAAAATGGGTACGAAAATGGTCTGGATGCCCACCCATTCATCACTGAACTCCAGGGCCAATATGCGGAAATTACCCGGCGCCAGCCTTGAAGGGGACGGTTTTTCTATTCTGGATGGGAATAATAAACTGGTACCGGAAATCGCTAAAATCCTGAAGATCGTTAAAGAATATAACATGGTACTTGCCAACGGTCACATCTCCCCGCAGGAAACATTCGCCATGGTGGAGGCTGCGCAGGCCCTCGGAATCAAGAAACTGGTTATTACCCACGGATTGTGGACAAACGGACTGGTACGGTTCACGCTGGATGAATTGAAAAAACTGGGGCAGATGGGCTGCTATATCGAAAATTGTTACGTGGGATTTTTGCCGACTGATTTCCGCAACGACCCGAAGCCAATGGTAGACGCAATCAAATACATCGGCGCCGAGCACTGCATTATCTCCACAGACCTGGGGCAATACTATAATCCATCACCGGCGGAAGGCATGAGGATGTTCATCGCATTGCTCTACAAAAACGGTATTCCCGCGCCGGAGATCGAAGCAATGGCGAAAAAGAATCCGGCCAAACTGTTGGATCTGGATTGACGGTAAATAACTCAATACTCATAACTGGTAAACGTTTCACCGCTTCACGTGAAATAGTATTTCTGCTATTATTAACAGTAACGTATCCTGAAATAACAGGACCGGCAAACTAAACAAGATACATCGTTAATGAAGGAGGACATATATAATGGCAATTATTGATTTTGGCGGCACCAAAGAAGAGGTCGTCACACGGGAAGAATTCCCGCTCGCGAAAGCCCGCAAGGTACTCAAGGACGAGACCATTGCCGTCATCGGCTACGGCGTACAGGGACCCGGACAGGCATTAAACCTGAAAGATAACGGATTCAATGTTATCATTGGACAATCTAAACAGTTCATCGAGGACTGGAACCGTGCAGTGGCAGACGGCTGGAAACCCGGTGTCAATTTATTCGAAATCGAGGACGCGCTCAAACGCGGCACTATTTTCGAGCTGCTCGTATCCGATGCGGCGCATAAGCAAGTTTGGCCGCTGATCAAGAAATATCTGAAACCGGGTGATGCGATCTATTTCTCACACGGCTTCTCAATTGTTTATAAAGACCAGACCAAGATCATCCCGCCGAAAAATGTCGATGTTATCATGGTTGCGCCGAAAGGCTCCGGGACATCGTTACGGCGTAATTTCCTCTCTGGCGAAGGCATCAATGCCAGTTTCGCAGTTTTCCAGGATGCTTCCGGCAAAGCTACCGAACGCACGCTCGCACTGGGAGTCGGAATCGGCGCCGGTTATCTCTTCCCTACCACATTTGAAAAAGAGGTCTTCAGCGACCTGGTAGGCGAACGCGGTGTGTTAATGGGTGCATTAGCCGGCATTATGGAAGCGCAGTACGACACCCTGCGCAAACACGGCCACAGCCCTAGCGAAGCCTTCAATGAAACCGTCGAGGAATTGACCGAGAGTCTGATCCGCCTCGTCAGCGAGAACGGCATGGACTGGATGTATTCCAACTGCTCGGCCACCGCCCAGCGTGGCGCGCTTGACTGGAAACCGAAGTTCAAGAAAGCAGTCTTACCGGTCTTCAAAGAACTGTATGAAAGAGTAGCGTCCGGCGCCGAAACCGCGCGTGTCATCCGCGCCTGCGGCGGCCCGAATTACAAAGTCCAGCTCGGTAAGGAATTATCGAAGATGGGTAATTCCGAAATGTGGCAGGCAGGCAAAGCCACCCGTGCATTACGTCCGCAGCGGCAGGGTAAAGCTTCCACCGAAAAAGCAGCGGCGGGCACCGGCGGCAGAAGAAACAATTAAACTGTTTTCATATCTCTATATAAATGAAGAGGGAGCGCGTTCATTCGCGCTCCCTCTTTTTATGTCCTTAATTTGAGATTTTTGTCGGGTGTTTTTAGATTACGCCCTCTTTCTTGAGTTGTTCCATATCAGTTTCGGAGTAACCGAGCCCTTTCAGGATTTCCCGGTTGTGTTCACCCAGTTCCGGTGCAATACCGGCCTTGAGCTTGAATTTGGAGAATTTCCAGGGGAACCCGACCACTTTAATTTTCCCTGCTTTGGGATGATCGACTTCGGTGATGTAATTATTGGCAATAACATCGGGATCTTTAGAAGTTTCAAGAACGGTGTTGATCGGCGCGCAAACGACGTCAAACTCCCGCAGTGTCTTGACCCAGTAATCCCGGGTATTAGTAGCGAAGATCTTATCCATTGTTTCCAGGAAAAGTTTGGTCTTCTCTTCCGACTCGGCAACTTCTGCCAGTTTGCCGCAACCGACCTCCGCCAGTTTCTCCATAAAACCGGCGGCCTGCATCCCTTTTTGCCATGATTCCTGTCCTACCACCTGAATCGCAAATCCCTTGCCGTTCTTATCGTTAAATGAACCGGCCAGACCGGTCGCCGCGCCGCCCAGAACACGCGCCCGGCCGCGCGGTATTTCTTTACCGGTAAATAGAACACGCGTCATTGAATATCCCATCAGCCGGACAACACTGCCTAACAACGATGTCTCGATCTTCTGTCCTTCACCGGTCATTTTTTTATGGTAAAGACCAACCATAATTGCGCCGAAGTTGATCATCGCACTGCTTTCGTCAGCGACAGAATGCTGGGAAGTCATCATTTGCGTCCCCTTATCACCGAACGTGCTAGCCAGACCGCCGGCGGCTTGCGCCACAGCATCGGTACCTGGTAATGCGGAATTAGGGCCGTCCGGTCCGTAAGCCGAACTACTCAGATAAACCACTTCCGGATTGATTTTTACAATATCTTCATAGGCAAAATGATTACGCGCGGCGACTCCCGGCCGGAAATTCTCCGCGAAAATATCGGCGTCTTTCGCCAGCTGGTAAAGTATTTCCAGGCCTTTTTTCGTTTTCAGGTTGAGCGTGACCGATTTAAAGCCGCGGTTGTTCGTCTCAAAATACGAGCTGAGATACATGCCGGGATATTTCTGGAATCCACGACCCTGTTCGCCAACACCAGGAGGTTCGATTTTAATAACCTCCGCGCCCAGGTCAGCCATCATTGTAAAAGCTGCCGGCACCTGTTGAAACATAATACAACAAACGCATTTAACCCCTGCCAGCGGCAGATGTGAAGATTCTTTCATTTTGCCCATCCTGATGTATCAATTTTCCCTGTTGAAAACCAGCGAGTTCTGGTCAGCACGCGCCAAATAATTTGCGGTAATAATCGATCCGGCCCTGCTGCTGCGGCGGGACTACGCAGGTATCAGGAATCACGTTGACTACTGATGTCTTTCCTGAATTGAACGCCCGCCTCAGTGCTGGCTTAATCTCTTGCGGTTCCGTGACGAATTCGGTGTAACACCCCATTTCGGCGAATATCTTATCGTACCGGATATCCGGCATCATGCACCAGCTGTCTTTTACTTCCGGGATAATGAGCTGCTGCGTCGATGGATTCATCCAACCGCTATTATTAAATACGATGTAACAAACCGGCAAATTGTAGCGGGCAGTCGTTTCAATATCGAACCCGGCAATACCAATTCCTCCGTCGCCCAGCAGCGCAACGACCTGTTTGCCCGGCCGTCCGAGTTGCGCACCCATGCTCATACCTACACTGTGCCCTACGCCGCTCCACGTCGCGGCATCCAGTAACTGCCCGGCAAACACAGCCTTGAACTTATCTGTAAAGAAACCGGACATGCTGAAGCTATCCAGGATCACCGTAGCATCCTTATCGAGCGACTCGACAATCTCCTGAGCCAGAAAGTCCGGATGAATGGGCGTATTATCGCGTACTTTATCTATAACGGCCTGCGTTGCCGCACGGTCTTTTTCTTTCTCTTTCGCCACAAACTCCAGCCATTCATGCCGGTCAGGTTTGGCTTTCATGTCCTTCGCGCAAATGATCATCTGCCGTAAGACCTGCCGGGGGCTACCGGAAATTGAAATTTCGGTGGGTAACCTGGTGGTTAATTCCTCCGGGTCTTCCGCGATCTGCAGATACTTCACATTCTCGGCGGGAAATCTCGGCGGCAGGCCGAACCCTTCGAGCATATTCATTTTTAAACCGAAGATCGCCACTACATCGGCCTGCATCTGTATCGGTCTTCTGAAACCGCCGCCAAAGGATAACGGGTGGTCTTCCGGTACTGCGCCGCGCCCCATCCTCCTGGTAATCACAGGAATGCTGAGCAGTTCCACCAGCTCTTTCAATTCAGCCGTTGCTTTCGACCAGAAAATACCGTCGCCGGCCACAATGATGGGCCGCTTGGCATTAATCAGCATGCGTACCGCTTTTTCCACCACTTGCGGGTCGCCCGCCGGTTGTGACGGTTCAGCGACACGTCCCGGCGCCATGTAACCGCGCAGGTTATTTTCATCGCCGGCGATCTGCCCCATGATATTAGCCGGAATTTCGAGCGCCACCGGCCCCATCGGATAGGTCATAGCATCGCGAAATGCTTTCTGGACAAAATACGCGGCCATGGAAGGATCGATCACACGCCGCGTCCATTTGGTGAAGTGAGCAGCCACCGGTTCTGCGTAGGCTTCCTGAAAAGGCCCCCAGCCGTCTTCTGCAGTGCTGTGCTGCCCGAAAAGACAAATCACCGGACTGTGGGAAAGATAGGCCTGATAGATGCCCGGAACCATGTTACCGTAACCGGCTCCGGCCGTGCCGAAACAAACACCCGGCTTGCCGGTTGTCCGTGCCCAGCCTTCAGCACAATAGACCCCGGATTGCTCATGCCGCATGTGATACATTTTAATATCTTTTTTAGCGACCTCGATCATCAGGTGCCAGAGGTGCCCCCCGTGCACACCCGCGTACCATTCAACCCCTTCTTCCTTTAATACCTTCGCAACAGCGGTAGCAACGTTGATGTTTGCCATTAAAGCACCTCCCCAAATTACTATACCTGATATTATGTCAACTCGCCAGTTTTCTTAAAATCCTTTCCGCCCGTTCGGGATTGTAAATACCACAGCAGCAGACTCTGCCGATCTCCAGTGAACCCTGCCGCGCATTGATCACACCGGCTTTGATGCGCTTGACAATATCTTCTACCAGATTCGCGGAAATCATGGCGTGCCCGCACATCGTAATACATTCCAGCAGTTCCGGTCTCGCCAGTCTATCGATCTTACCCCAGATACCCGCCGAAAAATCCCGCGAATGCGGAACGATGCCCGCCTCTTTACAGGCTTCCTCGACGGAAGCAAAGGGGCCGCTCACCACTACCGACATGCCCAGATCGGCCTTTTTCAGGCTTCTCATCACTTTGGCAACGGTCGCTCGGTCGGTAAAAACACCGTGGACGATACTGGTGCTGGTCACTTTACCGATTATTTCCTCAGGATTGCAGCAGAAAGAATTGCCGGTGCGCATATCTCCAAAATTCACCGCGCCGTATTTGATCACCGTGCGTAGAAATTCCTGCATTTTTTCGTCGGCGCCGTCTTCATTGATTCCTTTAGCCGCGATGCACAGCATCACGTAATCCCGGTTTAAACTCTCTCTGGTTCCGCGGCGGTGTAAAGTGTGTGTCATTTTGATTCCTCCCTGAATAACGGGCGGCCGAGGCCGAGGTTGGTCTTGCCGTTCAAATACAGCGAAACATCAAGCTCTTTTAGTATCTTCAGGCAGGGCGCGGTCCCATCCTCATCCAGCCGCGAAGAAATAGTCAGGCTGAATACAGTATCCAGCTGACCGGCCACTTCCTGCAATTCTTTAATGATATTCGGCAGATTTTCGATGGGAGAAGTAGTCTCGATCATCGCCGAACAGACCTTTTCGTTGAGGATTTCATCATTTATCTTGCCGGTCGTTTTATCCGTCATCATGTGGGTGACCGGATTGTTGGCCGCAAAAATGACGTGCGCTCTGGCCAGCGCTTGCGCCACCTTTTCAACATCGCGAAATCGGGCACCGACACCCGGCCGTCCTAATTCCGCTGTCACACCCACATAGCCCTTTTTAAACTGGCCGGTGACCTCGTTGGTTTTCACTTCCTCAGTACCGCGTCCGGGCACACGGGTTTCCTTATGCAACACCAGCGGATTCGAGAAGGCCGACCGCACCGAACGTGGCCATTGGTATACTTCATCGACAATCGCGTTCACCGGACAAATCTTGGCCCGGAAACATACACCGCAATCAGCACATTCGTCAAAGTCGATTTTAACCTCTTTTTTCATTTCGCCGTTGGCGTTGATCGCGTTCATCGGACAGAACGGCACACACATCGCACAACCGGTACAGGCTTCTTCACAGGGTGCACTGCATACGCGACCCAATACTCCCGGGATGGGCACTTTTTCGCGGATAATTGCCAGCGCATCCTCGTATTTGCCTCTTTTTATCAGGTTTATGTAAAGCGGCACATTGATTCCCGCCGGACAGGCATAACGGCAGCGGGAGGTAATGCCTTCGCCGCAGTGCAGACAGCGTTCGCTTTCGGTTAATGCGGAAGACTCTTCAAAACCAAGCTCCGTTTCGTTGAAATTACCGGCGCGCTGCGCAACGGGAAGGAGAGATACTGCCACGCGGGCGGCACCTTCCGGATAAGATTCCGTTTCCGGCATAATGATCCGGCGGGCGCGTGTTAATTTTTCGTCGATTTTACCTTTGCCGCCCAGATATTTGTCGATCGAAACGGCAGCCTTGCGGCCGGCGGCAATTGCTTCAATTACGGAAGCGGGTCCGGTCACTGCATCCCCTCCAGCCCAAACTCCTTCACGACTCGCAGCTAAAGTTTTTGTATCTATTTGCAATGCATGATTGGCATTGGTTTTAGTTGAAAATGTATCCGGAATATCAGGCATCTGCCCGATCGCTACGATAACTATATCAGCATCAAGCGTTTTGGTTTCATTCTGAGCGTAGCAAGGTTTGAATTTACCAAAATCATCAAAAACCGAAACGCAACGGGTCAGCTCAAGGCCTTTTACTTTCCCTTCACCATGAAGAATTCTTTTTACCCCCCAGCCCATATCGATCTTGACGCCTTCATCCTTTGCTTGCTTGACCTCATCGGTAAAGGCCGGCATTTCCTCCGGATTATGTTCGATACACACCGTGTTGACTTCCCGTGCGCCTAACCGCAGCGCTGTTAACGCCACATCAATGGCAACATTGCCGCCGCCGACAACCGCAACGCTTTTCCCCGAAATTGTTTTTGCACCTGTTTTTACATTCCGTAAAAATGAGACGCCATCAATCACCGCTGGACTATTTTCACCTTCAACGCCTAACTTCAGCCCTCGTTGCGCTCCGACTGCCAGGAAAATCGCCTTATATCCCTGTTCAAAAAGCGAATCGAGGGAAGTGATCCGTTTATCGGTTTGGATATCTACCCCGGCGTCCACAATTTCCTTGATTTCTTTATCCAGGATATCTTTCGGCAAGCGATAATCCGGGATTCCCCAGCGCATCATCCCACCCGTTTTACCGGAGGCTTCAAATACGGTGACGGTATGCCCCAGCTTGGTCAGATAATAAGCGGCGGTCAAACCGGCCGGGCCGGAACCGACAATAGCTATTTTATTACCGGTCGGAGGCAATTTGCGGGAGAATTTTTTCCATGCGCCGGTATCATGTTCAGCAGCAAATCGTTTTAACGCCCTGATCGAAATCGCCCCGTTTAATTTCTTGCTCAGGCATATATTCTCATCGATCCTCATTCCTATCCCCTTTTTATGGTAAATTTCCTGTCCTTCATGCGGCCGATTAGTTCCCTTTGAGTCCCTTCAAGGCGAAATACTTTTGACCGCAGTCAAAATGTACTCCCTCGACAGGAGAGGGTCAGGGTGAGGGTGTACATCATCACTCATTACTTAAGGCTTGAGCTGGTACATTGTTTTTCGTATTCGCGTTTCAAACCGCGGTACCAGGTAATTTGTTCCTTCAATAGTTTCCTTATGGGCAAATGGTACGGACACCGCTGTTCGCATTCGCCGCAGTCGCTGCATTCAGCTGCTTTTTCGATCGGCTCACCCAGCGGCGGCGAGAAAAACCGCGCCGGAGGTAAACGCCGGTAAGCGCTCTGGTGGGTTAGCACCGTGGAAATCGGTATCTTCATTGTGCACGGCTGACAATAATCACAGCGGTGGCAGAAGTGCGCGCCCAGCGTCTCTTTTATACGTTCCATGTCACGTTTTTCTGCGGCAGTCATCTGCGCCGGTCCTTGCATTATGTTAACTATTTCTTCGATTTCCGCGGCCTTTTCAATGCCGGGTATCGGCACAATATCTGGAAACTGACGCAGGTATTTGATCGCGACATTGGCGTTATCAACCATTCCGCCGGCCATCGGTTTCATGCAGATAAACCCGACGCCTAGTTGCCGGCACAAGGGAATCAATTTATCAGCGGCTTCGGAGGAAATGAAATTAAACGGAAACATGATCGTCTCGAACCGGCCGGTGGCAACAGCCTTGATGGCAACATCCATCTGGTGACTGGATATGCCGATATGCCGCACGATGCCCCTTGATTGCGCCTTGACAACCACATCCATCGCCCCGCCGGGCGCGAGAACTTTATCAAGACTGGCAAAATCACTGATGCCGTGAAATTGATACAGGTCAATATAATCAACATCCAGCCGTTTTAGACTGAGTTCAAGGTGATGGGAAAGCTCTAATGGGTCGCGTGAACCGGATTTGGTAGCAATAATAACATTTTGCCGCAAGCCTTTGATCGCTTTGCCGATGCGCTCTTCACTGGTAGTGTAATTATTGGCAGTATCGATGAAATTAATACCCAATTCCAGGCTTCTGCGCACAACCGGGATTGTTTCAGCTTCGGTCAGCCTTTGGATCGGTATCCCGCCAAAGCCGATCCGGGAGATCATCAGATTGGTCCGCCCTAATCTTACTTTTTCCACCGCGCACCTGCCTTATGGATATTGTTTTCTTTAATACATTAATTATAACTAATATTGACAATTTGTTTTTTGAAATTATATTAGCATAAAAAATGTCGCATTGATATTAAAGAAACAGCCAGCGGAACTGCGCAGGAATTACAGTAAATAAATTTATGATATTTTTACATTAAAAGTGCTTCATTAGACCGGCTTTTCCAGAAATTCGGTTATTGCCTGTGCATATTCCTGTGGTTTTTCCCAGGTTGGGAAAGATGGCGTCCCGGCAATCAGTTTAGCGGGGCACTCCGGTATTAGTTTTCTGGTTGATTCCAAATTGGGGAAAAGTCCGCTGCGCTCACTATATAATAGAAACACCGGTTGCTTGATTTTCGAAAGCCTCGTCCCGACGTCGTAGGCGAATTTAGCCCGATGCGAGTCCCCTGCTCTTCTGCCCAGATCCGATGCCAGGTAGGCATTTGTGGCCCGCTGCGCCATTTCCATTTTCACCGGTGGTTTTGCCCGGCGGCCGTTCCATACTTCGATAAGATGTGAACCGTCTTCTTCGAAAACAACCGTTTCGTTAATAAAATCGTCATGCGCTCTTTTTAATACCGCCGGCTCCACATGCAGCAAATCCAAAAGCACCAGTTTGTTAATACGTTCGGGATATGATACCGCCATTTCCACGCCGATCGACGCGCCGAAGAGGCGTCCGACAAAATCGGTTTTAGCTATTTTTAAAGCGTCCATAAAATGAATAATATTGCGCGCATAATCCTCGATCGCCGGCACAAACAATGGCTGATCTGATTCTCCGCAACCAAGCGCATCCACGGCGATTGTCCGGTGGTTTTTGCTAAGCAAAGGGAGTAATTCGGTATATTCATCCGAAGATAGACTGGCCTTGTGTAACAATAATAATGATTTCCCGCTGCCCTCAGCGCGGTAATGGATCTGTCCTTCCGGGGTATCTGCATAAGCCTTTTTCATCGGCTCCCCTCCAAATATTTTTACATATTTTAATATTCCACTTGCTGGCGCCTATTGACAAAAATCCAAATCAATGTTAGCATTTTGCTAACTTTATTATGCCCTATCCCATTGAAGGTTCGTATGGATTATAGTATTTTAAGCTGATATGAGCCATTAGTCAATAGGGTACTCAGAGGCAAATAGAGAGCCTTTTCAGAATACCAGTAGTAAGGCTGGTCTTGCCAGGGGAAGCTAGGGTACTGTGAGTTTTGTGGTAGAGCTCACGGCTAAGTGTTGATGTTGACCCCTCCCGTGACCGGAGCCCTGGGAGTAATCGGGTATATTGGCTTGACCAGCCTTACTTTTATTCAGTATATATATTCTAAGAATATTCCAACGGTGATATAATAGTCAATACTAACGTTTTATTTTGCGTAAAAAGGGGGCCAAATGAAAAAACGTATTTTCTGGACGGTATTCACTTGCCTTTTACTGACATCAATGGTTTTAGCTTCCTGCACCACAACTACAACAACCAATATTACAACGCTTACCACCAGTTCAAACCCCACCGTTACAAAAACAACCTCCTCCACCGTTGCAGCGCCTCCAACATCTAAAACCACCACAACAACCTCTGTGAAGGGCAACTGGTGGGACAGCCTGGGTGCACCGCAATACGGTGGCACTATGACCCTGCGCTCCAACCGTGATATCACCAATTTTGACCCTTATTTAGCGCAGCAACTGGTTTCAGTCTATGCTGCGTGGCTGGAACCCATCCATACCGATGACTGGACATTAGACCCATCGATCTTCAGCTTTAAATTAAGTTACCATCCCAGCGAGTTCGTAAAGGGTGAACTGGCAGAAACGTGGGAATTTACAAACGCCAATACTTATGTGGTGCATCTGCGCAAGGGCATCCGCTGGCAGAACCTGCCGCCCGCTAATGGCAGGGAATTTGTCGCGGATGACGTGGTTGCCCATTACCAGCGGCAGGGTGGTTACGGTGGTTTTACCGTTGACCCGTTCTCCGATCTGACTCAACATGCTGACCTGGTGTCTGTCACCGCTTCCGATAAGTATACCGTTACGTTTGTCTGGAAGACGCCCAACCCGGAGATGATCATGGAGAACATCCAGGGACTCGCTACCGTGAAATGCATCGAGTGCCCGGAAGCGGTCAAACAATGGGGAGACCTTAATGACTGGCATCACGCCGTCGGCACCGGACCGTTTATGCTGACTGATTTTGTTTCCGGGGCTTCCGCAACGCTGGTTAAAAATCCCAATTACTGGGGATATGATCAACGCTATCCCAAGAACCAGCTGCCCTACGCGGATTCAGTGAAATACCTTGTTATTATCGACAACGCCACCGCGCTGGCCGCCATGCGCACCGGCAAGATCGATTGTGTGGAAAACCTCTCACTGGCAGATGCTCAATCATTGCAAAAGACCAACCCGGAAATGGCGCGGTTCAGTACGGTAATGGGCGCTTGTGAGACACTGGAACCGCGAAATGATCTGAAACCCTTTAATGACATCAGAGTGCGCAAAGCAATGCAGTTGTCCCTGGACCTGCCCACCATTGCAAACTCCTTCTTCCTCGGCACCGCCGAACCATACCCGCAAACATTAACTTCCAGCTTTCTGTCCGGATGGTCTTGGCCCTATGATCAGTGGCCCCAGGATCTGAAAGATGAGTACGCCTATAATCCCACAAAGGCTAAACAGCTGCTGGCAGAAGCGGGTTTTCCTTCCGGTTTTAAAACTGACGTTGTAGCTGACGTAGCCGGAGGCGGTGATCTATTACAAATAATAAAGTCCTACCTTATGGCGGTCGGCATCGACATGGAAATACGCCCCATGGATTCCGCCTCCTGGACCGCTTTTGTCGTGGCGAAAAAACAAAATGATGCACTGGCTTTCCGCGAAGGGTCAGGAACGCTGGGGAATATTAATGCACCGATCAGGCTGGTACAGCGGGATATGACCGGATTTGTCGGCAACTTCTCACGTGTCAGCGACCCGACATTTGACACTTACTACCCCAAAGCGATGGCTTCCAACACTGTAGACCAGGTGAAAGCGGTTCTTAGAGATGCGAACGAATATGTCGCCCGACAGCATTTCTCGATATCGATCGTGCAACCGAATACATTTGGCTTTACCCAGCCGTGGTTTAAAGGTTACACCGGTCAATACGGCGCAGAAGCAGCCGGTTCCCCATACCTGGCTAACTATTTATCGTGTTTCTGGATAGACCAGAACTTGAAGAAAAGTCTGGGACATTAAGCGAAAATAATTATTCAATAGCAGTGAAAACAAAAACGCCTGTCAAATCTGACAGGCGTTTTTGTTTTTTAATTAATTCGTATGGATATTGACATTGACAATATTTTACAGAACGTGCAAAATAAAACCCTACCGGATAATTTGCAAGCTGATAATACCTGTATAAATGCATCAATAAAAAAGGGGGATAAATGAAAAGAGCAGCCTTCTGGACAGCGCTAACCTGTCTCATCGTGACATCGGTGTTACTTGCTTCTTGCACTACTTCTACGACAACCACTACCACGACAAGCACGACTAACCCGGTCACAACGAAAACAACGACCACAACAAACACTACGACAGCGCAACCATCCACCACTAAACCCACAACCACTTCCACCGCAAAAGGAAACTGGTGGGACAAACTGGGAGTGCCGCAGTACGGAGGAGAATTAAACCTGCGGACAAATAAAGATATCGTCAATTTTGACCCATATTTCCAGGGTAATATAAATAATGTATATACTGCCTGGCTGGAACCTATCCACACAGACGATTGGACGGTAGACCCGGCAACATTCGATTTTAAGATCGGTTATCATCCAACCCAGTTCATGAAAGGGGAACTGGCCGCCAGCTGGGAGTTTTCTGATACCAATACTTATATAATCCATCTGCGCCAGGGTATCCACTGGCAGAATCTGGCGCCCGCCAACGGACGCGAATTGATCGCGGATGATATCGTCGCCCACTACCAGCGGCAAGGTGGATACGGCACCTTTGTAGTCGATCCTCTATCAGACGTAACACAGAATGTCGACCTTGTTTCGGTCACCGCCACGGATAAATATACCGTTACGTTTAAAACCAAGACGCCTAACCCTGAAGCCACGATGGAAAACCTGCAAAGAATGATTTGTACCCAGAGCATCGAATGCCCCGACGCGGTTAAACAGTGGGGTGATGTTAATGACTGGCACCATGCCGTCGGTACAGGTCCGTATATCTTAAAAGATTTTGTTTCAGGGGCTTCCGCGACGCTGGTGAAAAATCCCGGCTACTGGGGCTTCGATGACCGTTATCCGCAAAATCAGCTTCCCTACATCGATACAATTAAATACCTGGTGATCACTGACAACTCTACAGCATTATCGGCAATGCGCACCGGTAAACTGGATTGCATCGAACTGCTCGCGCTAACCGACGCGCAGGCTATCCAGAAATCGAACCCTGAACTGGTTCAATTTACCAATGTCATGTCAGCCTGCGAAACACTGGAACCACGCAATGATCTGAAACCCTATAGTGATATCAGAGTGCGCAAAGCGCTGCAATTGGCGCTCGATCTTAACTCTATCGCGAAGAATTACTTCCTCGGTACCGCCGACCCCTATCCGCAATCACTGGCTTCCAGCTTCATGACTGGTTGGGCATGGCCTTACGACCAATGGCCGCAATCATTAAAAGACGAATATGCCTACAATCCAACCAAAGCCAAACAATTGCTAGCTGACGCCGGTTTCCCGAACGGTTTCAAGACCGATGTCGTCGCGGACATCGCCGGCGGCGCCGATTTACTACAAATCGTAAAGTCGTATTTCATGGCAATCGGTGTCGATATGGAAATACGTCCGATGGATTCAGCGTCATGGACCGCCATGGTCGTTGCGAAAAGGACGAATGACGCGCTGGCTTTCCGTGAAGGCGCAGGAACGCTCGGCAATATTAACACGCCACTTAAGCTGTTGACACGGGACTTAACCGGATTCGGCGGCAATTTCTCACGTGTCAGCGACCCTGTTTTCGATGCTTTTTATACGAAGGCAATGTCAGCTACAACAGTTGATCAGGTAAACCAAATAGTCATGGACGCCAACAAGTATGTCGCGGCACAGCATTTCGCCATATCGATGGTGCAGCCGAATACCTTTGGTTTCACGCAACCCTGGTTCAAGGGATATATCGGCCAGTTCGGCGCCGAGACCGCCGGTTCCTGCTACCTGTCCCATTACCTGCCGCGGTTCTGGATCGACCAGAACGTGAAGAAGAGCCTGGGGCATTAGTCTCAAAATCAAATGGGTTCTCCGGAGTGCGCCTGAAAACAGGCGCACTCCTTTTTTATCGATGGTAATTATTAATTTTGTGCTAATATATTTCCAATCAGCTTTTATAAAACCTCATATATTTATATTAAGTAAATAACAGCTAACTTATCAGGCAACGATTTAGCAATATATAAGGAGAACTGGATTGGCAGAAAAAACCGGACACTGGTGGGACAAACTCGGAGAACCGCAATACGGCGATGAAATGGTGGTACGCGCCAGCCGCAACATCGTTAATTTCGACCCCTATTTCATGGAAGGTCTGACTAATATTTACGGGGCATGGCTGGAAAGACTGGTAACGGATGACTGGACGCAGGACCCCGAAAAATGGAATTATAATCTGGCGTGGCATCCATCCCGTTACCAGAAAGGGAACCTGGCGGAAAGTTGGGAATTTCCGGATCCGACAACCCATATAGTTCATCTGCGCAAAGGTGTGCATTATCAGAATTTACCGCCCTCTAATGGCCGCGAATTTACCGCTGATGACGTGCTTTTCCACTACCACCGTTTTTACGGTCTGGGCGGCGGCTTCACCAAACCCAGTCCTTACCGCGACACGGATGTCCGGATTAAAGATTTGACATCGATCACCGCCCCGGATAAATATACGGTGGTTTTCAAGTTTAAAACTCCTAATCCTGAACTGATCATGGAAACATTGCATAATGTCAGCCTCGCGCAGTGTCTGGAAAATCCCGACGTGGTGAAAAAATACGGGGATATGCGGGACTGGCATCATGCCGTCGGCACCGGCCCGTTTATCCTCAAAGAGTATGTGTCAGACAGCCATTTATCGCTGGTTCGGAATCCGGATTACTGGGCACATGACGAACGTCATCCCCAAAACAAACTCCCCTATATCGACAGATTGAAATACCTTATCATTCCCGATGAAACCGAAGCCATTGAGGCAATGCACTCTGGTAAAGTGGATGTAATGAGCGGTATCTCTTTCCGGCAGGCGCTGGCGATCAAGAAAACCAATCCGGAAATCATACAAATTAGGAATACCGGTGGTCCCACGGTCACTCTGCAGCCCAGGTACGATAAAGCGCCTTACAATGACATCCGGGTGCGCAAGGCATTACAGATGGCGATTGACCTGCCGTTCATCGCTAAAGAGCATTACGGCGGCACTGCCGAGCCCTATCCTTCTACCTTAACCAACCGTGACGTGAAAGGATGGGGCTTCCCGTATGAGATCTGGCCGCAGGAACTGAAAGATGAGTATACCTATAATCCAGCCCGTGCCAAACAATTACTGGCCGAAGCCGGTTATCCTCATGGATTTAAAACCAATGTCGTAGCGGCAGCGGACGGCGATAGGGAATTACTGAAAATTGTTCAAGGCTACTTTGCCGATATCGGCGTCGACATGGAAATCCGCGTCCTGGACGTGGCGGAATGGGTTAATTATGTGGAAATCGAGAAAAAACACGACCAGTTAATTTATCGCCCGTACGGGCCGCTCGGTCATACCTATGCACCGCTGCGGGCTATCACCCGTTTCCGCACCGGCTATTCCGCCAACCATATGATGGTCGCCGACCCGGTTTTTGACGCTTTTTATCCCAGAGCGACAGCCGCGGCAAACGACGAAGAATTGAAACAGGTATTAAAAGAAGCTAACGAGCATGTCGCGCGGCAGCATTACGCGGTGTCGCTGCTGATACCGATTCAGTACCATTTATGTCAACCGTGGTTGAAAGGTTTCCACGGTCAGGGGCATTCGATCTGGATGGGCACCGGTGGTCCCAGCATGTTGAGCTTCTACGCATCGCGGTTCTGGGTCGACCGTAAATTAAAAAAGTCTATGGGGCATTAGCTCTGTTAGTTTTAATTCAAAACAAAGGAGCAAGTTGATGAATCAGATTAAGATTGACCTCGAACGCATTATCAGTGACATCGACCGCAACATTTTCGGCGGCTATCTGGAGAATCTGGCTTACGGCGGCATTTATTATCCCACGCACCCCAAAGCTGATAAGGATGGGCTGCGTACCGATGTAATGGCAGAACTGCAGCGTATGAAACTCCCCAACATGCGTTTTCCCGGCGGTAATCTGGCTTCAGGTTACCGGTGGATGGACGCAATCGGGCCGCCGGAGAGCAGACCGGCGCGGCATGACCTTGCCTGGAATTCCATTGTTTCGAACCACTTCGGCACCAATGAATTCATAGGGTTTTGCCGGAAAATGAATATCCAACCGTATTTTTGTGCCAACTGCGGCGACGGCGACATGCGGGAAGCCGCGGATTGGGTGGAATATTGCAACGGCACCGGTGATTCGTCATTGGTAAAATTGCGCCGCCGGCATGGCTTTGACGAACCGCACCGGATAAAATATTGGGGCATCGGCAATGAGGTCGACGGCCCCTGGCAAATCGGCTATAAAACCCCGCAGGAATACGCGCGTTCAGTGACTGAATTCGGCAAGGTGATGAAACGGGTAGACCCGGATATCAAACTGGTAGCCGCAGCGGTATCGCTTTGGGAAGACCATCCGGCCTTCCATGACTATAAAACGGAATGGGTAGAACGGACGCAACTAATGTTGGAACAGGCGGGGAACCTGATCGACTATATGGCACTGCACCGCTACGCTCATCCAAACATAAATGACCCGTTCGAAACCTACATGGCCTTCGGCGCGAGCTTTAATGAGCGGTTAACTGCTTATGAGGGGATGATCAACTCTGTGCGGCTGGAAAAGAAAATCAAGCATGACATCAGTATTGCAGTCGACGAGTGGGGACTTTCGCGCCTGCCGCATGTCAGCCGCACGGAAAAGATGATTGTGAATGTCGTTGATGC
>Ga0182011_10001989_pt1 | contig 17582 bp, 14 predicted proteins | sample 711E1DmetaG_FD_120481 | JGI IMG/M metagenome (GOLD analysis project Ga0182011, IMG submission 120481) | Permafrost microbial communities from Stordalen Mire, Sweden - 711E1D metaG | ecosystem: Environmental > Terrestrial > Soil > Wetlands > Permafrost | place: Sweden: Stordalen | collected... | reverse complement strand
GGGCGCAGGCGAGCGGACATGTCTATTTCGCGCTCAAGGACGCCGGCGCGCAGCTGGCGTGCGTGCTGTTCCGGGGCGACGCCGCCCGGCAGTCGGTGGTGCCGCGCGACGGCATGCAGATGCTGGTTTACGGCGAGGTGGGCGTTTATGAGTTGCGCGGCCAGTACCAACTCATTGTCCGGGCGGTGCTGGCGGACGGTGTCGGGCAGCTGCAGCGGGAGTTCGAGCAACTGAAGCAGCGGCTGGCGGCGGAAGGGCTGTTCGACGCGGAGCGCAAGGTGGCGATCCCGCTCATGCCGGCGACGGTGGGGTTCATCACTTCGCCGACGGGAGCGGCCGTGCAGGATTTCATCCGCATCCTCCAGCGGCGCGGCTGGCGCGGCCGGCTGGTGGTGCTGCCCGCCCGGGTGCAGGGCGAGGGCGCGGCGGCGGAGATGGTCGAGATGCTGCAGCGGGCGGAAGCGCTGGGAATCTTCGACCTCCTGGTGATCGGCCGCGGCGGCGGGAGCCTGGAGGATCTGTGGGCGTTCAATGAGGAGCCCCTGGTGCGCGCGGTGGCGGCGTGCCCGGTGCCAATCATCTCGGCCGTGGGGCATGAGATCGACTTTACGCTCTGCGATTTTGCCGCCGACGTCCGCGCGGAAACGCCGAGCGCCGCCGCCGAACTGGTCTCCAGCAATTTTGTCGCCGGCGCCGAGCGCGCCGCCCGGGCCGCGGCGGAGTTGGAGGACGCGATGGACGAGTTTCTCGCGCGAGCGCGCGAGCGGCTTGACCATGGGCGGAGCCGCCTGCGCTTGCTCTCCCCGCGGGCGCAGGTGGAGCAGGGCCAGCTGCGGCTGGACGACCTGTCCAACCGGATGGGCGCGGCGGTGCGGGCCGGCATGCAGGGGTATCGTCAGCGTTGGACCGCCCTGGCCGGGCGCTATCGCGCCTGCTCGCCGGAACCGCGGATCAGTCTCGAATCCCACCGGCTGCTGGCGTTGTGGAAACGGCTGCAGGCGGCGAGTCCGGCGTCGGTACTGAACCGCGGATTCGTGATCGTCCGCGATGAGGGCGGACAGCCGGTGCCGCGGCGGGCCGGGGTGACGCCCGGGCAGCGGCTCACGAACGAGTTCGCCGACGGCCCGCTCGGCGTGCGCGCGGAGTGAGGCGGCCTCCTCCGGTCACACCTTTGGGAATTTCACCCACTTGGCGCCGAGGCGGGCGCTTTTCACCGCGGTCTCGATGAACGCCATCCCGATCACGCCGTCGTCGATGGTCGGGAAATCGAGCTCGGGCGGGAGCGGCCGGCCCTCGACCTCCGCGGCGATGGCGGCGGCCGCGGCCAGATAAACGTTGGCGAACGCCTCGATGAACGCCTCCGGGTGGCCGAAGGGCGTGCGGGTGCTCGCCCGGGCGGCAGGCGAGAGGTAGGTGTTGCCTCGACGGCGGATCTCGCGCGGCTGGTCGGCGGCCTTCACGATCAGCTCGTTCGGTTGCTCCTGATACCACTCGAGCGAGGCTTTCGTGCCGTAGACGCGAAGGTTCAGATTGTTCTCGTCGCCGTTGGAAACCTGCGACGCATAAAGGATGCCTTTTGCGCCGCCCTGGTAGCGGATCAGGCAGTTGCCGTCGTCGTCAAGCGGCCGGCCGGGAATGAAGGTCGAGAGCTCGGCCAGGAGTTCGTCGATTTCAAGCCCGGTGACATAGCGGCTGAGGTTTTCGGCGTGGGTGCCGATGTCGCCCATGCAGTTGGACGCGCCGGCGATGCGGGGATCCATCCGCCAGTTGGAGATCTCGCCCTCCGCCTTGTCCTCCAGCGCGGCGATGGCGTAGCCCTGCGGATACTCGGTCACCACTTTGAGAATCCGGCCGAGCCGGCCGGAGCGCACCAACGCACGCGCTTCCTTCACCATCGGGTAACCAGTGTAATTGTGGGTCAGCGCGAACACCTTGCCGCTCCGTCGGACAAGGGCGCGGAGTTGTTTCGCCTGCCTCAGATTGTAGGCGAGCGGCTTGTCGCAGATCACGTTGAAGCCGGCTTCGAGGAACGTCCGGGCAACGGCAAAATGGGTATCGTTACGGGTGACGATGCTGACGAAATCGAGGCGCTGGCCGGCCGGCATGGCGGCCTCGGCGCGGGCCATTTCCTCGTAAGCGCCATAGACCCGGGCCGGGTTGAGCCAGAGATCGGCGCCGGAGGCCCGGGATTTTTCCGTGTCGGCGGAGAAGCAGCCGGCAACCAGCTCGATTTGACCGTCGAGCGCCGCCGCCATGCGATGCACGGCGCCGATGAACGCGCCGCGTCCGCCGCCGATCATGCCCATGCGCAGTTTGCGTGTCAGTTTCATGGGAACGGGGAGAAAAACAGGGTTCGGGCTGGCCGGGTTCTCGTCCTCGCGCTCAACATTTCACCGGTCGGCCGGTGCGGGCGGAGACGTAGGCGGCATCGATGATGCGCATCAGGATCAGCGCCTGGCCCGGGGTGCTGAGCGGCGGCGCGCGGCCTTCCAGCGCGTGGACGAAATTGGCCGCCGATCCGAGGCGGCCCATCGATTCGTCGGGGGGCACCACGATGGTGCGGTTGACCGAGCGGCCGTTTTCCTGGACGTAGAGCTCGCAGGTATCGAGCGCGGTCTGATCGAGGCCGTCGCTCCCGAACAAACGCTGGACGAGCCCGCCCGCCTTCGTGCCCTGGAAGGCCACCGAGACCTCCTCGCGTTTCACCAGCTCGGCCCAGGAGATCTGCAGCGAGATCACCTGGCCGGTCTTCAATCGCACGAAGCCGTGACAGGCGCTTTCGACATCGGTCACCCCCTTGGCGGCGTCGGGAATGCCCCACGGGCCCTTGAAGGACTTGTCGTGGATGAAATCCCGGAAGGTCTGCGCCAGCACCCAGTCGGGCTCGGGATAGCCCATGAAATAGAGCGCGAGATCGAGCATGTGCAGCAGGTCGATGAGCGGCCCGCCGCCGGAGAGGGCCTTGGTGGTGAACCAGCCGCCGAAGCCGGGGATGCCGGTGCGCCGGATCCATTTCGCCTGCGCTGAATTCACGCGGCCGACCTGCCCCCGGCGAATGTAGTCCATCATCGCGCACGCCTCGGGCCGGGCGCGATTGTTGAAATTGAACATCAGGGTCTTCTTCGTCTCGGCGGCAGCGGCGGCCATCGCGCCGACCTGGCGCGCGTTGAGCGCCGGCGGCTTTTCGCAGAAGACGTGCCGGCCCGCCCGGAGCGCCTGCAGGGCGACCGGCGCGTGATATTTGTTGGGCACGATGACCGAGACCGCGTCGAGCTCCGGACATTCCCGCAGCATCCGGCCAACGTCGCCGAAGACCCGGGGCACGCCCTCGTGGGCCGCGGCCTTCCGGGCGGCGGCCTCGTTAATGTCGGCGAGCGCGACGATTTCCGCGCCGGCGGACCGGAAACCCGCGGCATGGTACCGTAGCATGCCGCCCGCACCGATGATACCGATCTTGACGCTCATGATGGGAAAACGACTTCCGCCTACTGGTTTTTCTTCTCGAACGCCGCGTCAAAGGCGACGGCGCTGCGGGGAAAATCGAGCCGGCGCACGAAGCCGGCGGCCTCGGTGGCCCCGTGGATGCGGTCCATACGGATATCCTCCCACTCGACGGAGAGCGGACCGCGGTAACCAACATCATTCAGGGCGACGATGATGTCCTCGAACTTGATGTCGCCACGGCCGGGCGAACGAAAATCCCAGTGGCGACGGGCGTCGCCGAAACTCACGTGGCCTCCGAACACGCCGGTGGTACCGTCGCCGCGATCCCACCAGACATCCTTCATATGCACATGATGGATGCGGTCGCCAAACACCCGGATGAATTTCACGTAATCAACCCCCTGGTAGCCGAGGTGCGAAGGGTCGTAATTAAAACCGAAGCGCCGGTGGCCGCGGACGACGGCCACCGCCCGTTGCGCGGAGGCGATGTCGAAAGCGATCTCGGTCGGATGCACCTCAAGGGCGAAATTGACGTTCACCTGGTCGAATTCGTCGAGAATTGGCCCGAACCGCCGGGCGAAGTCCCGGAACCCCTTCTCCCAATACTCCTGCGAGGTGGGCGGGAAGGGATACAGCGAATGCCAGATGCTCGAACCGGTGAATCCGTTGACCACCGCAGGATAGTCGTCCGCATCCTTCCGTCCGGGCTTGCAGTTGAAGAAATTCCGCGCCGCTCGGGCGGTGAGGACCAGGCGTCGCGCCGCGCGCCGGCGGACGCCCTCGGGGTCGCCGTCGCCCCAGATCTCCGGCGGCAGGATCGCCCGGTGGCGGTCGTCGATCAGGTCGCAGACGGCCTGACCAATGAGATGATTCGAGATGGCGTAGCAGGTGAGCCCGTGATCCGCGAGAAGCTGCCATTGCTCACGGCAATAGCGCTTCGAGGCGGCGGCCTTCACAACGTCGAAGTGGTCGCCCCAGCAGGAAAGTTCAACACCGTCGTAGCCCATCCGTTGGACAAGGGCTGCGAGTTCGGCGAGAGGAAGGTCGGCCCATTGGCCGGTAAACAGGGTGACGGGTCTCGGCATGGGAGGCTTGGGGTGGGGTTCGCAGGGAATGGCTTCCGAGCTTGGCTTGGGGCGGGGTTCGTGAGCAACAGGGAACCCTGTTTCCGGATTTATGGCGGATTTCTCGTTGACCGCAACCGCGCGGGCCATGAAGGGAAGATGTCGCGCACGGTGTTATACTGGGCAAAGGATAATTCCCATGAGGTATTACTCGACGTTAATTGTTTGTATTGGGCTTCTTCTGCCGGGATGGCTCCAGGCCCAGTTGCCATCGTTCTATTCCGAATGGCAATCGCTGAAAATCCTCCAGACCACCGATCCCATCTTTCCGCATGAGGTACTGCAACTGGCGGTGAAGGAGGGCGAGGCGCGCGTGGTGATCAATGTGGACCCCGACGGCAAACTCAAGGAATGGCTGGTCGTTGGCTACACGATGCCTCAATTCGCCAGCGTCGCGGTGTCTGCTGTGAAGCAGTGGAAGTTCGAACCCGCTCGTTGGCGCGGCGAGTCCGTCGGCACCGTCGTTGAACTCGTCTTCCATTTCGAAACCCATGGCACCCTGGTCATCAGCCAAAACGTGTCCGAGGTGCTGGAGTCGCATTTAGTGCACATGATGGAGCAGACCTACGCTTTTCGCACCTATTCCCTGCGCGAGCTGGATCGCATTCCTACGCCGATCGCCACGGTTAAGCCGTCCTACTCGCCAGACCTGGCCGCCAAAGGCATCACCGGCAAGGTGTCGGTCGACTTTTTCATTGATGAAACCGGATCGGTGCGCATGCCGGCCGTGTCCGCCAACGATGACGTCCATCTGACCGCCTTGGCGATCGATGCCCTGCGCCAATGGAAATTTGAACCGCCGACCCACAACGGCAGGCCTGTGCTCGCGAAGGCGGTCCAGGTGTTCAATTTCGGCACTGGGAAGCAGTAGCCCGGGTTTTTTATGGAGCCGCGACGCCCACGTCGCGTTTTCGAGGGTTGCACGCGACATGGGCGTCGCGGCTCCCTGGCATAACCTACCCGACCGGGACCAACGGTTTCTTCCTGTTCCGTGCCAAATGCGTTTTGCGGTGGGGGCGGCAAGAGTCTAGGCGCGCGCAATTCACGCCCCAACGGCTTCGTGGAGCAGGCCGGCCAGTTCTTCGCGCAGACGTTGCCGCGCCCGGTACAGGCGGGTCTCGACGCCACGCTCCGAGCACCCGGTGATCGCCCCAATCTCGCGGTAGGACAGCTGGTCGTAATGGTGGAGGAGAACGGTCACCTTCAAATCGTGCGGCAGACAGTTGATCGCCGTCCGGACGGCGGCGTACGCTTCGTCGCGCTCCATGGCCGGTCCAGGCAGGGGGGCGTCGGACGTGGGTTGTATCGCCTGGGACGGCTCATCGTCGTCGTCGGCCGGTGCGTCCAGGCTCACCGTCGGGTGGCGCTGCCGCCAGCGATAGTGGTTGTGACAGAGATTGGACAGCGTGGTGAACAGCCAGGCGGAAAGCCGGGTGTCGCTCCGCAGCCGCAGGCGCTGCTGGTGCAACCGGACAAAGGTCTCGGCGACCAGATCCTGCGCGTCCGTCTCGTTCTGTACGTACCGCCAGGCAAAGGAGAAAAGCGGCCGCTGCCAGCGGGTCATCAACTGGTTCAGCGCGCCATCGTCCCCGTCCTGCATGGACTGCAGGAAAGCCAGATCGCTGGCCGGGTCTGGATTCACGGGGGTCCCGGGTGTCGTCTCAGTTCAGGATAACGCGATCCCCGGTCTTGAGCGCTGGGCCGAGCAGGACGAGATAGCGCTCGCGCTGCTGCGCGGTCATCACGTTGGCGGCGTCGGCCACCAACTGCCGGGTCGAGTTGAGGCACTCGCGGTCGACGGCCCGTCGCTCCTCGACAAAATGTGCAAACTCGAGGAAGTCGACCTGCCCGGAGGTCGTTCGCTCATGCTCGAAGGCGTCGTACTCCTCCCGCATCCGTGCCACTTGGGAGGCGAGGGCCAGCAGACGCGGGCTCGACTTCTCGTGGATGGCCTTCACGTGGGCGAACTGCTGGTCGGAGAGCTTCAGCTCGGTTTTCATCCACTCGAGCTGGCAGTCGAGGCTGTCGCGCCCGCAGGGACGCTGCCAAAGATACCAGCCGCTGTGCGCCAGCATGCCGGCGGCGAGGCCGGTGACGATGACCAGAAGGGATCGTTTCATGGGCGGCGGGAGGTTAGTTTGACAGTGGATTCGTCGATCAGCGGATCAATGAGCCGCAGGTAGCTTTGGGCCAGCTGCACGCTGCGCTCGGCGTGCAGCCGCGACAGGCGCACCTCCGCGAGGAACAGGCCCAGCAGCATGCAGACGGCGACAAAGGCGACGGAGAACGAAGGGACGGCAAACGCGGCTTCAATCCGGGCCCAGAGGCCGGACCGCTCCGCCTCGCTTTCCACAACGGCGATACGCCGCCAGACCTCTTTCTTCAGGTGGGGGGGCGGTTCCGGAGTTTCCCGCAGGCGGTCGAGCAGAGTGTCAAGTGGATCGGAGGGGGGATGCATGATTGGATTCGGACCTCGCACCGCCCTGGCCGAGGCCAGGATAGGACGAAGCCCTTCAAAAGGCGCGGCATGGCAGCAAAGCAGGCCAACAGCGGACAGCATAACACCGCCCGCCGAAAAAGCCCTTCAAAACCGGCAACGGCGGCTCTGGGCGTCAATCCGAATACAGCCAGTAGCGGCGGCTCTGCTGCTCGTAGATCTGCCCGCGCTGGCGCCACTGGGCGAGGAAGCCTTCGACATCGACCTTGGCCCCATCGCGCTTGAGGGCGTTCCACCATTCATTCGAGCCGACGTGGATGTTGAACGTACGCACCTTGTCCGGCGAGAGCCGGGCGAACGGATTCGGAGGATCGTAGCGGCAGGCCAGCCGCATGAGATGGAAACTGAGCTCGGTGGGCCGCCACTCGTTCCAGTCGGCAACCTCGACGTAGACGCCCCGCACCGGTTTGCCGGTCAGATCGGGAGCGGAAACCAGCGAGAAGGTGAGCCCGGGCAGGTTGAGCGGCGCAAGGTCCTGGATCAATTGTTCCGGGGTGCGACCCTTGAACGACAGGGTGCGAAACGGAAACGAGCGGCCGACGCCGCTCTTGAAACCGGTCTGCTCGCAGCCGAGGCCGACCATGGCGTAGCCAATCACGGCGGCGAAATCCTGCACCAGCGGGGAGGTCGGCACGAACTTCAGCCCCGTGTCGGGCCAGCGCATCGAGCGATGCCATCCGCGCATCGGCACGACGGTCAGGCGTCCCCGCTCGCGCACCGGGGCGGAGACTTCGAGGACACCGGGCGCTTCTTTGGCCATTCGGGCAAGTTCCCCGATGGTCAGGCCATGCACATACGGCACGCGGAAAGCGCCGACGTAGCTGGCCAGCTCGGGATCGAGCGGCGGGCCGTCCACCTTCAGGCCCCCCAGGGGATTCGGGCGATCCAGAACGATCACCTCGACGTTGTTTTCAAAGCAGGCCTCCATCGCCCAGCGCATCGCGCTGACAAAAGTGTAGCTGCGCACGCCGATGTCCTGGAGGTCGATGACCAGGGCGTCCAACCCCTTGAGCATTTCCTTCGTCGGCCGGCGGGTCTTGCCGTGCAACGAATGGACCGTGAGCCCGGTGCGCCGGTCGACCGTGTCGGGCACGTTTTTGCCGGCTTCCTCGGTTCCATTGAGCCCGTGTTCCGGCGCAAACAGCGCGACCAGTTTCACCCCGGTCGCCCGCCGCAGCACGTCGATCGTGCTCTCGCCGCGGCGGTTGGTCCCGGCGGGGTGGGTCAACAGACCAATGCGTTTGCCCCGCACCGCGGCGAAGCCTTCGCTTTCCAACACGTCGATCCCCGGCATCACCGGAAACACCGGCTCCGGTGGCGGAGCCGGGGCGGGGGCTGGCCGCTGCACGACGGCCGGTGCCGGCGGGGTGGGCCTGGCCTCCGGGGAGGAACGCCGCTCCGCCGACGAACAACCGGGAAACCCGGCCAGCAGCGGCAGGATGGTGGCGAAGGCGGACCACACGCAGACTCGGGGCAGCGCGGCCATGAGTCTGGCCACTCTGGCGGGAACCGCCCCTTCGTCGAGCCGGAACCGTGTGGCCGCGCTGCGCTTCACAGCACTTCCAGAACGCTCCGCACCAGCCGTTCGGGCGCCTCCCGCCGGGCCGGTTCGAAGGGGCAGCCAGACGGCGTGATCGCATGAAAAAACCGTGCGTCCTCCGTCCCGGCGCCCGCGAGGGCTCCTGCGAAAACATGACACGGTTTGCCCAACGCTCGCGCCTGGGCGACGACCGCGCCCGGGCCCTTCCCGGCGAGCGAACTCTCGTCGAAGCGACCTTCCCCCGTCACGACAATATCCGCTGCCTGGATACGAGCGGGCAGCCCCAGCCACGCGGACACCAGCTCGAAACCCGGCACGAGGCGGGCCCGCGCCCCCACCATCAACCCGAAGGACAACCCGCCGGCGGCCCCGGCTCCCGACACCTCCAGGAGGGACCGCGGCGCGCCGCAATGGTCGCACAACAGCCCGGCCATGCGCCCGGCGGCCGATTCCAGACGGGGAAGATCCCCGGGCAGCAGTCCTTTCTGGGGCCCAAAAACCGCCGCCGCCCCCTGCGGGCCGAGCAGCGGGTGGGTGACATCACACGCGATGCAGATCGGAGGGATGGAGGAAAACACCTCGCCCTTGATCTGCGTGATCCTCGCCCAATGCACCGGCGCCGGCGGCCGGATCACGGCGCCGTCGGCGGTGCGGAATTCCAGGCCGAGCGCGGACAAGGCTCCCAGCCCGAGATCGTTCGTCGCGCTTCCGCCCACGCCGAGGAGGATGGCGGCGACGTTCATTTCGGCCGCCGCCCGGAGGAGTTGGCCGCTGCCGTACGTCGTGGTCTGCCAGGGATCGCGGTGCTCTTCCGGCAGCAGGCCGAGTCCGCTGGCCGCCGCCATCTCGACGACCGCCACCGGTTTTTCCGTGGGAGGCCCGCGATCGATGGGTTCCAACCATCGACGGGCGGCGTCGGGAATCCTCGCGCGGCTGACCAAACCCAAGCCGGCGTCGACGAGTCCGCCCCGCGGACCGGTGGCCTTGACGGTGACGCGACGGCCCGACACCGCCTGGGTGAGAATCTCGGCAAAACCGTCTCCACCGTCTGTGAGCGGGCAGAGGTCGAACTGCCAGTCGCGATGGCGTCCCTTCAGCGCGCGCGCCGCGAGGTCGCACGCCCGCACGGCCGGGAGCGAACCCTTGAACTTGTCAAAAGCAATAAGGACGCGCACGCGGTGAAGCTGCGCGTCCTCGGTGACGCTGGAAAGAATTAAACGCGGAGGGACGGACCCGGGCTGGTCCTCCGCCTGGACGACCGACCGGGAGCTACTTCGACGAACACTCCTTCATCAAGGTAATCCAATCGCCGGTGCGCATGCGCACCCGCGGGAAGGAGACGCACATCTTGTAGAGATCTTCGAACTCGCCGGCAAAATCGCGCGGCAGACGATTCCGCCGGAGATACCAATCCTCGAAGTCCCGCACACTCGAAAGCGATTTGATCTCGATGACGTTCTTCATCGCATCCGGCAGGAGGTCGAGCAGATAGGTTTTCACCAACTCGGCCCGCTCGGGATTGTCACTGGTAACCTTCTCGCAAATCGCCTGGATATGGGCAGGCTTGATCGTGCGGTACTTGGCCTGGAGGTAGTTGTTAATTCGCGAGACTGCGATGCCGGTGAGCTTGTGCAGCTGCACCTGATTGATGCCATTTTTCTGCATCACGGCGTCCAGCAATCCTGGGAATAGTTTTTTATTCATGTTGTAGGTACCTTAGCATGCTAACCGGAATTTACCAGTTACAAATAAACCGGGAATGGACGATTATTCAAGTTTTCGGAGCATTTTTCACGCTGTCCCGGCTGGGTGCAGCCGCCTCCCGCAGACCGGGGCATGCGGCCGGAATCGCCACCTCATCCTCGCCAGACTGACGACGGCTGGGCCGGTTGTTTCAAAACGGCGAACCGTCCGCCTTGGTGCCGCACAGGTGGACGGTCAGGCCCAGCTCGGCCGCGAGGGCGGCCTTGGTGTAAAGGGCCAGATCAGCTTCCCGGGCGCTGTTGGCATAAACGACCTGGATGTGGTTGGCCTTGTGCCGGGCCATCATCTCGTCGCGCGAGACGCCGTAGGTCACGGCGTGCATGATCGGCCACTGCACGGTGGTTTCACGCCAGCGGCGTTCGGTTTCTTCGAGCGGCAGGGCGATGACCTTCGCGCGGCCCAGGTCCATCTTCAGTCGGCCGGCTTCCACGAAGATCCGTGACCACACGATCTCGCCCGGTTTGGCGATGCCGCGCAGCGTGCCGCCGCCCAGCCGGAAATACATCGGAGGCTGCCGGAGGGAGTCGCTCCCCTTCCAGCCGTCGATGTGATGCTCGGCCGGCGCGCTGCCGGAGATGAGGAAGACCCAAACGAAATCGCGGGTGGTGCCGCTGCGGTCCCAATCGCCCCAGCGGAGGTCATGCAGGGTGTTCTCCACCGGCTGGCGTAGGGCCCGGTGCACCCGGTTGGTCAGGAGTCCGTCGAGTCCGGCGCACTCGTCGACTTCGTTGAAATGGGGGATGGGCTCGCCGGGGCGGATGAGTTCCCCCCGCGCATTCCGGACCGGCGGCCGGTCGGAGCTGTTGAGCGTGCCTTCCACGAGATCTGAGGCGGGCAGGAGATCCTTCAATCCCTGTTGGTATTGGATGCCGATGACCTCGCAGCCGAATTCATCGGCCAGCCGACATGCGGCGACGTAGGTTTTGCACTGCCAGAGCACCTGATTTTCGGTCAGGTCGGTGGCCTCGTCGCGGCCGAGGCGGAACTGCAGTCCTTTTTCCAGATACCAGACGTAAACGGCGCGCGCTTCGTCGTCGGGGACCTGCGTCGCCGCATAATAGAGCGCCGATTGGGAGAGCCGTTCCTTGTAGACCCCGGTCGGGAAAAGGAGGTGGTCGGGGATGATGGCGTTGAACATGCCCATGCAGCCCTCATCGAACACGCCCAGGATCGCCTTTCGCCGGCGGAGGTCGCGGGCGATCCGCCGGGCCACGGCGGAGGCCCGGGCCGGCAGCGCGGCGTGGCCGAGCGGCCGCACGTGCGCGGTTGGATGCCGGACCGCGCCGGTCTTCAGCCAGGTGGCGAGCCCGTGGAGAAAAGGTTCATCGTCGAAATTCTCGCTCCACAGCGTGGAGTATTTCACGCCGGCCTTGGTGAGGGAGCCATTGAGGTTGAGCATGCCCACCAAACCAGGCCAGGTGCCGGACCAGTTCGCCACGGTGAGGATCGGCGCCTCATGCGAGACGAGGCCGTGCAGGATGTGGTGGGAATACTGCCACACGGCCTCGGCCACGATGAGCGGTGTCTGCGGGTCGAGGCCGGCAAACACCGCCATGCCCTCCTTCTGGGATCCGATGAAGCCGTGCTGGAGTTCGGGCTTGTAGGGATGGGCGCGGACGAGGCGGAAGCCGAGCTGGGACACCGCTTGGCTGAGCTTCTGCTCCATCGCCTGCTGGGCGGGCCAGCAGGTGGCATTGGCGGATTGGCGTAGGTCGCCGCTGGCGACGAGCAGAACGGTTTTTCGGGAGGGCTTTTTCATGGGGCGAAAACGGCGGTGGCGGGCAGGGGCGTCGACGGCGGCCTAGAGAAAATGTTCCGGTGATGAAGCGGGGACGTGGACCGCCGAAAACACAATTATAATAGGTGAATGAGGCGGGTGAAAATGGAGATCTTGCTCGATTTGATGGATATTTTTGTCACCGCGCCCTTGCGCCGGCGCGCGGTCCCGGCATGCTCGGCGGCGCATGGTCCGCCTGCCGCCGTCGCGCGATCGTTCCGGCCTGCTGTCGCAGCAGGTTTCCGGCGGCGCGTATTTTTTTCTGCGGCGGCCGCCAGTGCGCAGTCCCGCCTTCGGGCCGATCTTCGGCGGTCGGGAAACCTGCGACCCCGATTATGTGGTGCGGCGCTCGCATTTCGGGTATCACGGCCTGGAATATGTGGCCGAAGGCGCGGGCTGGGTGCGTCTGGATGCCGGCGGCGGCGAACTCGGTCCCGGCGCGGTCTATGCCTACGCGCCGCACACCGATTGTGAGATCCGCACGGATCCGCAGCGGCCGATGCTCAAATATTTCCTCTGCCTGGCCGGACGCGGCGTGCGGGCGCGGCTGGCGCGCGCCGGGATCACGCCGGGCCGGGTCGCCGTTTTGCCGGCGCACGCCGAAGTGCGAAACCTGTTTGAAGACCTGATTCGCGAAGGCCGGCACCAGGGCCGGCTGGCTGCACGGTTGTGTGCGGCCCTCACCGCCGTGCTCCTGCTCAAGATCGAGGACCTGGCGACGCGGCCGGTGCGGCGCGGCGATGCGGCGGAGGATTTGTTTCTGCGCTGCCGGGCGCTGATTGACGGGCGACTCGAACAGGAGGCGACGCTGGGGGAAATCGCCGCCACCGCCGGGCTGCGCCCCTCCAGCCTGTGCCGCCTGTTCCGGCGGTTTCAGAGCACCAGCCCCTACCAATACCTACTGCGGCGGAAAATGATCCTGGCGGCGGAGCTCCTCGTCGAATCCGGCGGACTGGTCAAGGAGGCCGCGCAGCGCGTTGGTTTTGCCGACCCGTACCACTTCTCGCGATGTTTCAAAGCGGTGCACGGTTTGGCGCCCAGCCAGCTGCGCGGGTATCGGCGCTCGCTCTAGAAAACGTGGCGCGGCGGCCGGCGCGTTCATCCCAAGGGCACTGTTTCGCAGAGGTGACGCGAAGGAAACAATTGCGTGAAAACGGCGTTTTTGACGAGTAGGTGTTCTTATCAAAGTTAGAGGGGAACAGGCTAGATCACCGTGGTAGATGGTTGTCAGCGATTTCAACAGGGCTATCAGGAACGATAATAGTCCCGTCCACGCTATACGTTGTGGTTGACCCCACCGGAAACCACTACAGGTAGTAGAACCCCTCGGGCCAAATAAGCCCACCGCCGCTTAGCGGCACGTCACTTTGACCATTTTTACCTGATTTGATCATGGATAGCTCTGCTGTGCCCATTTCCCATCCAGCCAACGGGCTGCAGGATTTCATAGCCATTTCCCGTTACGCCCGCTATTCGCCCGAACTCCGCCGCCGGGAGACTTGGGCTGAGGCCGTCGGGCGCGTCCGGGATATGCATTTGACGCATTTCGCGGACACCTCCTTGGGCGATGCGGCGCTGGCGGCGCTGGCCGCCGGTGATGTCACCACCGAAGATCTGACACGCATCGGCCGGCTGGGCCGGCTGCATGAGACGATCCGAAGCGCGTTTGCGGCGGCGGAACGGCGCGAGGTGCTGCCCTCGATGCGCAGCCTGCAGTTCGGCGGCGAGGCGATTCTCCACAAGCACGCGCGCATCTACAACTGCGCGTTCACCTACATCGACCGTCTCGAGGCGTTTCGCGAGACGCTCTACCTGCTGCTGTGCGGCTGCGGCGTGGGTTTCTCGGTGCAGCAGATGCACGTCGCCAAGCTCCCGTCGCTGGCGCCGCTGCGCCCGACCGCGCCGGTGTCCACGTTCGTCGTCCCCGACACGATCGAGGGCTGGGCCGACGCGCTGCACCAGTTGATGCTGGCGGCGGTGGAAGGCCGCCGTGTGATCTTCGACTATTCGTCCATCCGGCCGGCCGGGGCGCCCCTGCGCACCTCGGGCGGCAAGGCGCCGGGCCCCGAGCCGCTGTTCCACTCGCTCACCCGCATTGAGCACATCGTGCAGCGCGCCGCGGGCCGCCAGCTGCGTTCGATCGAGACCTACGACATCCTGATGTGGGCCGCCAAAGCGGTGCTCTCCGGCGGAGTGCGCCGTTCGGCGACCATCTGCCTGTTCTCCGCCGACGACACGGAAATGACCGCCGCCAAGACGGGCAACTGGCTGCAGGAGAACCCGCAGCGCACGGCGAGCAACAACTCGGCTGTGATCGTGCGCGCGCACGCCACCCGCGCCCAGTTCGACCGGCTGTTTGAGGCGCAGAAGCAGTTCGGCGAACCGGGCTTCTATTTTGTCGAGGACCCGGAATACGGCGCCAATCCCTGCGTCGAAATCGGCCTTCATCCCCGGCTCACCCTCGACGCTGCTGCCATCGCGCGGCTGCGCGAGCTCGGCTACACCGGCGAGCTGCGCGAAGGCGAGACGCTTTCCGGCGTGCAGTTCTGCAACCTGACCACGGTCTCGGCGGCCGCCGCGGAGACGCCGGCACGCTTCTACGAGCTGTGCGCCGCCGCCGCCGTCATCGGCACGCTGCAGGCCGGCTACACCCAGTTCAACTACCTCTCGCCGGTCTCGCGCGTCATCACGGAGCGCGAGGCCCTGCTCGGCGTCTCGATCTGCGGTGTGCTCGACCGGCCCGACATAATGCTGGACCCGGCGGTGTTGCGCACGGGTGCGGCCCTCGTCAAGGCCGTCAACGCCCTGGTCGCCCGCGCGCTTGGGATCAATCCCGCCGCCCGCACCACCTGCGTGAAACCCGAGGGCACCGCGAGCCTGCTCCTCGGCACCAGCAGCGGCCTGCACCCGCATCACGCCCTGCGCTACTTCCGGCGCGTCCAGACGAACGTCTACGACCCGATCTTCAACCATTTCAAGCGCGCCAACCCCCACATGGTCGAGCCGAGCGTCTACGACCCGAATCACCGGACCGAGGTCATCACCTTCCCGGTCGAGGGTCCGGCCTTCGGCATCTACCGCGAGGATCTGTCGGCGGTGAAGCACCTCGAGTATGTCCGGCTGGTGCAACTGCATTGGGTGCAAATGGGTCAGCGCCACGGCAAATTCTCGCCCGGCCTCCACCACAACGTTTCCTGCACGATCTCCGTGCGCGCCGACGAGTGGCCGGCGGTGTCCGACTTCATCTGGGAAAACCGCACGAATTTCACCGGCGTGTCGCTGCTCCAGGACCAGGGCGACAAGGCCTATGCGCAGGCCCCGCGCGAGGCGGTGATCACGCGGGAGGACGTCGTGAAGTGGAACTCCCTCGTGTACATGCCGGTGGACTACACCCAGCTGCGCGAGGAGGAAGACCTGACCGAGCTCAAACAGATCGTTGCCTGCGCCGGCGGCGCGTGCGAACTGCATTAGCCGCGTGGCGGACGCGCGTCTCCAGGGAATCTCCGCCCCCGGCGTTCCGCGCTTGCCTCTGCTGGCCGCGGCCGCCGCAATGGCCCGGATGGTTGCGACGTGCCAGGCCGGCTGCGAAAGACACCTCGCCGGCGAACTCGCCGACGCCGGACGGCCGGCGCGGGAACGCGGCGGAGGCTGGGTGCGCACGGCCGACGATGAAGGCGCGGTCGCCACGCCAGACCTGGCCTTCGCGCGGCTCGTCCTGCCGGTCCCGCAGGAACTCCAGGCGGCGCCTGTCAACGCGCTGGCTCAGCAGGCGGTCGACCGGTTCCTCGCTTCGCTCGGCGACGAACGGCTGGCGGAGGCCTGGCCATGCGTTTGGGAGGCGGCCCCCGGCGTGCCGGGCCTGACGCGGCGCGTCGCCGCCGTGAAGCGCGCCTTCCTCGATCTGCTGCGGCGCCGGCTTCCGCGGGTGGCCCGCCTGGCGGCGGGCGAGTCCCCGCGTGGCGCCGGCCCCGCCCGCGGCTGGTTCGTATTTTTCCCCGCCTTCGACCGGGCCTTTGCCGCACGGGGCGCGGTCCTCGGCGGACAGAGCCGCATGGCCGACGACCCGGCCGCGCCCTCGCGCTCCTACCTGAAGATCGAGGAAGCCTATGGCCTGCTCGGCGCCGCCCCGAGCCCTGGGGAGACGGTTGTTGACCTCGGCGCCGCACCCGGCGGCTGGAGCTACAGCGCGGCAAAACGCGGCGCGCGCGTCCTCGCCGTGGACAACGGGCCGCTCAAGGGAGGCGCGCTGGGCCACCCGCTCATCACCCACAACCGTGCCGACGCATTCCGCTTCCAGCGCGAGGGGGAGGGGCCCGTCGACTGGCTCTTCTGCGACCTGGTGGAGGAGCCGCACCACGTGCTGCGCGACCTCGTGCAGCCGTGGCTGGCGCACCGCCGGTGCCGGCGGTTCATTGTCAACCTGAAGTTCGGCCGGGCGGACCCGCCGGCGCTTTTGCGCGAGCTGCGCGCGCCGGCCTCGCCGTTCACCCGGTACGCCGCGGCGATCCGCATCCGCCATCTCTTTCACGACCGCGACGAGTTTACCGTGGTCGGCATGGTTAAACCCGATTGAAATTTGCCCAGGGTCGTGACAACTACGGTGGAGCGGCTTGTCCTCCAGACGCGCTCCGCCTGTGTCACTTTAGTCAAAAAGTTCCCGTAGTTGTCTGCCCCGGTGAAATCCAACGAACTCACGATTTGCGGACTGAAGGCGGTCCGGGCGCTGTTCGCCCAGGACGCGGGCGCGATCAAGCGCTTGTTCTTCGATTACCCCACCGGCCGCAAGATCGGCGTAATGTGCAAGGCGCTCGCGGCGGCGCGCCGGGTTTACCGGTGCGTCGAGCCGGCCGAACTGGAAAAGGTCGCCGGCACTGTTCATCACGGGGGCATCGTCGCGGTCATCGATGAACGCGTGCTGCACCCGCCGCGCCCCGAGGATCTGCGCCGCTGGGCGCAGGCGCGCGAGCCGCTCCTGCTGCTCGACCGCATCGGCAACGCGCACAACCTCGGCGCGCTGGTGCGCACCGCGGCGTTTTTCGGCGTGAAACACCTGGTGCTGCCCGACCACCCCGGGCAGGCACGCCCGGGCGAGGCGACCTACCGCGTGGCCGAGGGCGGGATGGAGCACGTCGAGATCCATTGTGTGAAATCGCTGGCGGAGTTCATCCGGGCGCTGCGTCCGGTTTATGAGGTCGTGGGCGCGGACGTGCGCGGCGGAGCGGCGCCGCTCCGCCGTGGCCTGGGTCTCCCGACCCATGAGCGCCGGGATTCAGGGGGCAGCAACCCGGGGCCACGGCCCGTCGCGCTCGTCCTCGGCAACGAGGAAGACGGCCTCGCCCCCACCGTGGCGGCCGCCTGCGACCGGTTGGTCCGGATTCCCGGCCGGGGCGCGATCGAATCGCTCAACGTGGCGGCCGCCGCCGCGGTCCTGTGCTG
>Ga0182011_10001988_pt1 | contig 17593 bp, 11 predicted proteins | sample 711E1DmetaG_FD_120481 | JGI IMG/M metagenome (GOLD analysis project Ga0182011, IMG submission 120481) | Permafrost microbial communities from Stordalen Mire, Sweden - 711E1D metaG | ecosystem: Environmental > Terrestrial > Soil > Wetlands > Permafrost | place: Sweden: Stordalen | collected... | reverse complement strand
GGGAATGCCCCGCTGAAGCTGAATATCGACTGGCCGTCCATGAGTCCGAACCGCCCGATGCCGGAGGCCCCGCTGTGCGTATCGAAGAGGTCCGGAAGACCGAGATAACTTCCGAGTGAAGCGCAGAGGAGCCCGTTGATCCCAAGGTTCAGCGGCGCTGCTCCTGTCGCCGTCGAAATGATCCGGTCCTCGGTCTCCGGCATGATAATCGTATTGGTGATCAGGTGCGCCCCACCGTTGACCGGTATCCCTCGCCCGAGCAGGAGGCTGAATGCGCCGGGTCCAAGGTAGATCGAGGGGATATCGTGGGGTGCCGGGTCAAACCCGAGGGAGCTGACAAGATCGACGTCATGTCCCACGCCGGCATGAAAGAGTATGAAGCAATCAAATTGCGAAAAATCGCTCACGCCTCCCGAGGAATCGACCTTCCGCCAGGAATCGCGGGCGAGGCCCGCCAGCCGGAGATTCGATTCACCTGCGCGGGGGGTATAGTCGTACATGACGCCCGGGAGCGTGATGACCGGGTTGACGAGGGTCCACCGGACGTTCGTCTTCCCTTTGGAGACCTTCCGGAAATAATTGGACAGGAATGCGAGGTGTCCGGCGAAATAGGCGCTGTCCCGGGGAGGAGCATCGATGAACGGGGAAGACGACGCGGGGGAGAGAACGAATTGCCCGTTCCCGTCTTTCGCCTGATCATTGTCCTTCGTGAACTGGACCATCGCCGCCAGCACGCGCACGGTATCCGGGAACGAGAGCGACCGCGCCACCCTCCGGGCATCCCCGTGCGAATCGGAAAGCGGGTGACTGAAGTGTTGCCCGAAAGCGGCGGAAGTACAGGCGAGCGACAGTAGGAAAATACGGATCGGAAGCATGAAGGAGCGCAACCAAGTCAAAATGAGAGGGACCGGGATCCCCGCCGGCCGCGCCGCAGCGCGGCCGGCGGGAGCCGTTAATTACCGCCCCAGGCAATCAGGAGCGAAAACCGGATAGTATCCGACAGAGGTTCATCCTGGGACGCAGAGATGTAGCTGAAATCAAAGCCGTAAATGTTGTAACGGATGCCGGCACCGAACGTGAGGAACTTCCGGTTTCCGTACGCCGGGTTCTCATAGAAGTAACCGATACGGAGGGCGAGCAGGCGCGGCGCACCATACCAATATTCCATCCCGCCGCTCACGACAACCTGCCTGAACCCGCCGTCCCCCCATGCCGTGAAGAGCGATTTCGGGAGGGCGTCCGACGTCCCGTCACTGTACCTGCGGACGAGAAGCCTGGTGAAGTCGAGCGACGCCTGCAGGCTGTTGAAATCATCGTCGAGTATCTTGTACCCGAGGCCGAACCGGAGATCGGTCGGCAGAGGATCTGCCTGCGCCGCATCGACGTATGTCACTTTGGGGCCCAGGTTGGTGAGGTTCATCCCCAAGCTGAACCTTTTGCCGAGATCGCCCAGCAGGGGGACATTCAGGTGTTCCGGCCTGTACATGAATGCCAGATCGACGGCGACAGTCGATGCAATCCCGTTCCCTTTTTCCGATTCCGTACCGATCGGCGAGAGGGCGCTGTGGATGAACCGGAGGTTGAGACCGATCCCCAGGTCATCGAATGCTTTTGTCGCATAGCCGACGGTGAACGCGTATTCGTACGATTTAAACGTGCCGATGGGGGTCGGCCCGGAGGAGTTTGTCAGCGTGAATTCCCCCAGGTTCAGGTACGTCACGGCCGCGCCGATTGTCCCTCCGATCCCGTCGATATGCATCCTGAAATTAAGGTAGTCATAGAAGAGGTCGGGAAGCTGGAACTGCGGCAGCCAGTTCGCATGCGTGATGCTGACCTCCTGCCCGTCCATGAACGCGAGCGCGCCCGGATTCCAGTAAATCGCCGATGCATCGTCGACCGTTCCCGTCCCCGACTCGCCAATGCCCGATGCCCGCGACGTCGGCGCGATCAGCAGAAAGGGGACAGCTGATGCCCCCGGTTGTGCACTCGCACTCTCCGGCAGCAATGCCGCCCCCAGCGGCAGGAGCGCCAGGAGCAGGGCCATGCGTGTAAAGCCTTTGATGGTAAGCATGATAATCATCCTTCCCGGATAATGATGGTGTCGTCTTCTCTTATTGAACTTTTGACAGCTTGCTGAGCGCCTCGCTCGAGAACCGCCCGTCCGCGGTCCTTACGATCAGCTTGTAGAGATACACTCCGTTGGCAATCACGTCACCGTCCCGGTCACGCCCGTCCCACGGGATCCGTACAAACGAGTCTCCCGGCGTGAACTCCTCCAGGGTCCGGATCAGACGTCCCGCCACGGTGAATATTTTCACCGTCACGGCGAGCGGCGCCGTCTGGTTCTGCCTGAACGTGATCTCCGTCCCCGATGCCCCGAACGGGTTCGGGAAATTGAAGACGTCCGTCACGCTCAACCGGTCGCTCGAGGCCACCTGGAAGACCGTCTCGGCGCTCCCGGAGTTGTCGAAAGAGTCCCACGCCCTCACCCGGATAGTGTTCTTTCCCTCCGGCAGGCTCTGGAGCTGGTACTGTATCGTCCCTTCGCGGTAGCTGTCCAGTTTGCTCGTGTAGTTGTTCGTCAGGTCTGTGCTCTGAGAAGCATTGTTGAGCCATGCTTCGATCCTGTGTCCCACCCCCGACGTGGAAGTGTTGATGCCGTTCGAGTCTGCCAGGTCGACGAGAAGGAGCGGGTTCTCCCCCACGAGGTCCCCGGCCCGGTAACTCCTGCTCCCCAGGTAGAGCTGCAGGGTTGGACCGGTCTTCGGATTGACGGCCGATGAGTCGGTCCCGCCGATATGGACGTTTCCCGTGTACGCCTCGGCATCGGAGGCAGGGGCATCGGCGCGGTAAACATACGCGACGAGCCTTCCCCGCGAGAGGCTGTCGCCGTACTGAATATCCTTGGGGACGATGAATGTCGCCGCGAACCTTCCGTTCGTGACGGAGTTCTCACCCCGGAAGAGGAGTCCTCCCGTCGCCACGTAAGACCATGTGGGGGTGTTCGGGTCGAAGTTGACGATCGTCTGAGTCCTGCTTGCGTCGTTGAGGGTCACCTGTGCGCGGCCGTTATAGGTCACGTCTGTCTTGTTGGAGGCGTCCCGGACCGTTCCCGCTACCGTGATGCGGGAGAGCGAGCGGAATTGCGCGACGGCGGCAAGGGGCACGCCTGCGCTATCAAGGGGACGGCCATTGATGCTGTCAAACGTCGCATAGCTCCGCGGGAACTGGAAACGCATCGTCGGGTCCCCCAGGAAAGAGTACTTCTGGTCGTTATCGTCGTTCCCCCCCGAGGCTTTGTATGAGAAGAGCGCACTTGCAGGACGGTCGACGACAAGCCGCCCGAAGGCGTCGCGGGTGAACATCGCCTGATAGGTTCCCTGGTTCAGCGCGGCGTTTTCTCCGGCATACACCTTCCTGTCCGCCGAAACAACGCCGATCGCACCACCGTCAGGTTTGTTGATCAGTATCTCGCTCCCCGTACGGTTCAAGGGGTCGTCAAACTCGGAGAAATTGCATGTGGCGAGGAAGAAGACCGGAAACCGGTCGGCGTTCTTGAGCTGAGGGATGGATGTCGGTACGTCAAACACGTCGTTGTTCGAGAGCTGCACGGGGTTGCCATGTCCCGCGAAATTGAAGACGAGCACCCCGTTGTTGATCTGGTCAATGATCGCCTGGTACGCGCCCGGCTTCCGCCTCCCGGCGGCCGTGAACACGGTCGGGTACTCCGCGAGATAAACCTTCTTCTCTTCAAATTCGTTCGGAGTGAACTGGGTTGCAAGGGCCTCAACGGCATCGCTGTGGATCGTCCCGTTCCCTGATTCGCCGTCCTCCGGAGTCCATGAGTCATCCCCGACGAAGAGCATGCGCATCTTCCATCCGTCCGCCGCGGAACTGTTCTCATAACGTATCAGCTTGTCGACGAACGCATCCGATTCCGCTTCCGTCCGCGCCGAAACCCGGCCGACCACAAGCGACGGGACATCGGTGCCGCCGAATTTCGCAAAGAAATCGTCGGTCCCGTAACTCCCGAGGTCGTACAAAGATTCCAGCGTCTCCCACGTGGGGACAAAGCTCGATGTGACGCCGAGAATCCCCTTGTAGTCAAACGACGCCTGGCCAAGCATCAGGACGAACTGCGGGGCCGGCGTCCAGTTGTCGTACGCAAATTTCAGAAAATCCCTTATTGCCGTAACGTCCGTGACTCCCCCGCCGAACTCATTGTAAATCTGCCCCACATCGGCGACATAGACTTTCATCCCTCCATGGAGCGGGTCGGCCCTGTATGAAGCCAGACGGTCCGCTCCGGAGCGGTACTGGGAGGCCGTCACGATAATGAAGTCCGCCCCCCCTGAGTATCCCCTGATGTTCTGATTCGCAACCTTCGTCCCCCCTGACGGGACACGCCAGGAGTTCCCCGCCACAGCCCAGTACGCGGAAGGATTCCCCGCCGTCTCAGGAGCACGGAAGAGGAACGAGCCCCCGAGCCCCGCCACGATCCGGACGTTCGCATGATCGGTCACGTTGAAGACCATCGGCATCGCGCTGAACCCCTGCATATGGTATTCCACCACCGCGGTGGTGTCCGGGGCATAGAAGCGGAGAGAATCGTTCACGCCCGAGAGTGACCTCGGGTAGAGTATCTCGAACCAGTCGACCCATCCCCTTGCGTCGATCCCCGTTCCGCTGTAGGCAAAACCGAGCTGGCTCATGTTGCCGGAAAGAGACGACTTCCCGCTCGTCTGGAAAACCCCCTCGGATGCGACGATGTAGCCCCCCGAGGGACCCAGGGGAGCATAGCCGATGGGCGTCCCTCCCTCATTTATTGTGAACGAAGGTGGGTTGTCCGCCTGCCCGGCGAGCGCGTAACGGTAGAGAATAGAGCCGGTCGGCACCAGCCCGGCAAGATTGTTCACATAGGTGAATGAAGAACCGCTGTTGACCTGTTGGCCGAACCACTCCCGCCCGCTCCCCTCACCTCCCACCAGCGAACTGAGGAGCAAGTTTGTCTTTTCTTCTTCGTTCGCGACGCCGTCGGTGAACGTGTCTTTCAGGAGATCCGTCGCCGACGACGCCAGCGAGGCCTGGGAGGGCATCCGTTTCCCCGCACCCCCTCCGTACGTGAGCCAGTAGTAGTTCACCTCGGAGTAGTCGTGTATATAGTGCCTCAGCGTCTTCCCCTGCGCGTCATAGCTCCACCCCCTTGCTCCCTTCCCGTAAAACAGGACGTAGTCCCCCGCATCGAACTTCCCATCGGCCTCTCCGTAGACGTATATCGCATCCTCCACAAGGTCGGCCGGACGCGCGGCCGTGATGTCTTCCGGAAGCTCCCTCCCCCCATTCCCGTATATCCTGATCGTCCGCGGGTCGATGCTTCCGACGCTGATCCCCAGCGACGACAGGTAGGCGGCGTCAAGACGGTACATCCCTTCCGACGTCACCGCCATCCGGTACCACTCTCCCGAGGCGAGGACGCTCGGGACCGGGGCCAGGACCTTCCCGAGGCTCCTCCCACCCCATGTCCGCGCCGCCGCATAATTGACAGGAACATTCTTCAGCAAGGGTTCTTCTCCTCTTGAGGAGAGGGTCGTGGACTGAGCCCCGAATGTCACCTCGACCACCACGCGCGTGTATTTCCGTATCGTCCGGGCAGCCGGGTTGAATTGCACCGGCATGATCCTTACCCCCCCCAGAAGCATCGCGCGGACCTTCCCCACGCCCGAGAGCTCCGCCAGGGGGCCCGGCAGAAACCGTCCCAGACCGTAGCGCACAGGGTCCGCCTCATACAGAAGGGCCCCGGGAGATTTTTCGCCCCTGTGCGGTGCGGGGACTGGAGGAACCACCGCGTTCGGTATATCCTCATAGTCGGCGGCGATAACCCGGACCGAATTCCCCCGCTCGCCGGGAAATGCCAGAGGGATATACCGGAACCGAAGGTCTGGTCCGCCCACCGACCCGCTCCCTGACGCGCTCTGTCCCCCCTGGAACTCGATCATCGTGTACTGCGTCCCCCCGAAGACCACCGCACGGGGCGCAAGATACTGAGCCCGGTATTCTATCTGCACAGAATGTGCATCAGAGCGGATCACGGTCACTTCCCCGCCAGGAGCGCCAGCGCTCAGGAGAAGGACTGGAGACGCACAAAGCACGATTCGTATTGCGATGCGGCGTGAGATCACGGACCCGTACCCGAAAACAAAAAACCGAACGTTAGAAACCCATAACATTCGGCGTGACAAATCCGGTCTGCACTGCCGAACTGGGTTGTTCGTTAAAGGATCGTTCATACGACATTATGGAGCGCCCGCATTGCGTCATGTCCCGGCGCATCCGTTCACCCCACATAACCTTTAACCGAACACCTCTATAGGCACTGCTCCGGATTTGGTAGGCTACTATTGCAGATGGAATATAGAGATTGCGGTTCTGAAAGTCAAGATTTTATGCGGAGTTCTCCGGCTGCCGGGATATTGATTCTGAGGCCAATTTTCGTTAAGTTTCTAAACTTCAATCGGTTGAATACCCACGTATCACCGGCAGGGACGCATGGCCAGACCACTGAATATACTCTTCGTTTCAAGCGAGGTCGAACCATTTGCCAAGACCGGCGGTCTGGCAGACGTGTCAAACGCCCTCCCGCAGAGCATCAAGGGGAGCGAGCACGAGATCCGCGTGATCATGCCGAAATACGGCTGCATCAACGAGCGGAAATCGAAGCTCCACGACATGATCCGCCTGAAGGAGATCGAGGTCCCGATGGGGCCCAGGCCTCGCACCGCGAGCGTCAAGTCTTCCTTCATCGCAAACAACTCGATCAAAGTCCAGGTCTACTTCATTGACAACCCCCACCTGTTCGGACGCTCGGGTCTCTATGTGCACCCCGACACGAAGAAGGACTACCCGGACAATGACGAACGGTTCATTTTCTTCTGCCGGGGTGTGCTCGAGGTCCTGAAGAAACTGGGCTGGCAACCGGACATCATCCATTGCAATGACTGGCCCACGGGTCTTATCCCCGCGTATCTCAAGACGGTCTACAAAGGCGACCCGTTCTACAAAGACACGCGGTCGGTATTCACGATCCACAACATGGCATACCAGGGGGTTTTCCCGAAGTCCACATTCCCCAAGACGCAGCTCCCTCCGGAGCTGATGGGCATCGAGGGGGTGGAAGCATACGGGCATGTCAACTTCCTGAAGGCCGGGCTCGTCTTCTCCGACGCGATCACGACGGTCAGCGAGCGATACGCACAGGAGATCCGCACTTCGGAAGAGTTCGGTGCGGGACTTCAGGGGATTGTGAACACACGGAAAAGCGACCTGACAGGAATTCTGAACGGCGTCGATTACAGCGTGTGGGACCCCTCCGTCGATTCACTGATCCCGTTGAAATACGACGCCAAATCCATCGACCTCAAGGTCGAGGACAAGAAGGCGCTCCTCTCAAAGATGGGACTCCCGTTCCACGAAAGGATCCCGGTCATCGGGATCATCTCCCGGCTCGCGGACCAGAAGGGGTTCGATCTGATCGGCGAAGAGCTCGATGCGCTGATGAAGATGGACCTCCAGCTCGTCGTGCTCGGCACCGGGGAGAAGAAATATCACGACCTGTTCGAGAAGGCGCAAAGGAAATTCCCCGAGAAGGTCGCCGCGGCTCTGACCTTCAGCGAAGAGCTCGCGCACCTCATCGAAGCAGGAAGCGACATGTTCCTCATGCCCTCCCGATACGAGCCGTGCGGCCTGAATCAGATCTACAGCCTCCGTTACGGGACGATCCCGATCGTACGCGCGACGGGAGGCCTCGACGACACCATCGATGATGCGGGCAGCCCCGGGGGGACCGGTTTCAAATTCAAGAATTATTCCTCTGCAGACATGGTCAAGGCGATACAGCGGGCCGTCTCCGCGTACGGCGACCAGCCCGGCTGGCGAAAGCTCGTGAAGAACGGGATGGCGAAGGACTTTTCGTGGGAGGCATCAGCGAAGAAGTATATCCAGCTTTACAGGACGCTTACCCGCAAATGACCACCGGGCGACCCGCTGTCTTTTTCGACCGGGACGGGACGCTGAACGAGGAGGTTGAATTCCTCACCGTGCCGGAGCAGATGCGCTTGATTCCCGGCGCCGGGCGGGCGGTCCGTGCGGTAAACGAGAACGGATTCCTCGCCCTCGTCATTTCCAATCAATCAGGGATCGCACGCGGACTGTTCACCGAGGCGGACCTGATCCCGATCCATGCGAAATTCCGGCAGGAACTCGGCGCGAGCGGCGCCCGGATCGACAGGATCTACTACTGCCCCCATCATCCCACCACCGGCATCCCCCCCTACCGGGCGGACTGCGACTGCCGGAAGCCTCGCCCCGGTATGCTGCGCCGCGCGGAAGAGGAAATGGGTGTGGATCTGAGCAGGTCGTACGTCATCGGCGACAGGATCGGCGATGTGCTTGCCGGCAGGAACGCCGGCGCAAAGGGAATACTCGTCCTCACAGGCTACGGCACGAGCTCCATCGCGGAATGCAGGGAGCAGGGCGTTGTGCCCGATTACATCGCCCCCTCGGTGGCAGAGGCGGTGAATTTCATATTGAACGAACGCAAAGGAGTACCGACCGAGAATGTCTGATTCGAAAATCCGGGGACGTGCACTGACGCTTGCCGCCATGGCGGCAGGCACGGCGCTCGTCCTCACGATCAACGGGTGCAGCGACGAACCGACGGCGGCCAACGCTCCCGTCGCGGCCCTTCCGCTGACCAACCTCTCGGTGCGCGATACGACGATCGTCGGTACGGGGAGCTCGACGTACAAGCAATTCATTGCGACAAACGGAGCCGTCAACCTCATCGGCCGTTCAGGCAATTACACCGCGATGGCGCTGATTCAGTTTTCAACAACGTCCTTCCCCGCGCGGGACACCGCACTCGTCTTCGGGGCGAGCCTCACCCTCCGGTTCGAGACATGGTTCGGAGATTCGGCGGGGCAGTTTTCATTCAACATCTACAGGGTATCCGTCCCCTGGGGCGAATCAACCGTCACGTGGGACACGGTCCAGTCCCCGGGGTTCTACGAGCAATACACCGTACGGGGAAGCTACTCCGCGGGAGCCGGCAAGGACACCCAGTCCGTCACCATTCCGCTGGACACTGCGATGGTGAGGCAATGGCTGGCGACCCCCACGAGTACGACGAACACCTCATACGGGATACTTCTCGTTCCGACAAGCGGATGCTCGATCATCAGGGGATTCAACGAATACGGCTACCCGTCCACAGATTCCACGGCCTGGTTTCCGACTGTCCAGATCATCGCCGGGAGTCCGACCGGCACACCCCGCGATACCGCAGTGTATTCGACTTGCTTCGACACTTGGGTGGGGAACATTGAGAACCTGGCCACAAATCCCCAGTTGATCTATCTTCAGTCAGGCGTCGACTACCGGTCGACCCTTCTGTTCGACGTCTCGTTCATCCCCCGGGGCGCGGTCATCAATTCGGCCAACCTCCTCCTGACGAGCGATCCTGCGACGACGCGGATGAACCGGTTCGTCGCAGATTCGACGTTCCAGCTGGCGACATCCCTCTCGCAGAGCGACAGGACGGTCCAGGATGTCTACTCGGTCTCCGGCACCATGCGGGGGGGGACACTGCTGACATACAGCGTCGACATGACCCGCCCGGTGCAGATCTGGAACAGGCTGCCGAACTATGGCGTGACGCTCAAGCCGGGCGTCGTTTCAGAGACGGTCAGCCTTCAGCTGCTGACGTTCTTTAACGAAAAGGCGCCCCCCGCATTGCGGCCAAGGCTCAAACTCAAGTATTCCGTCGTACGATAGCTTCAGGAGCGAACGTGAAGCCAACCATCAGACACAGGTTCGTCGGCGCTGCACTCGTCATCCTTTGCGGGATCCAGGGTGCGACGGCGGGGAGCGGAGGCTCAGCGTACTCCCTCCTCGGCCTCGGCGATATACGGTACACGCCGGGCGCACGGAGCGAGGGGATGGGCTACGCGGGACTGGCTCTTCTCAGTTCCCAGTACATTGACGGCATGTCTCCCGCAACCTGGTCGCGCCTTGACCGGGTGCGCCTCGAGGGATCCGCGTTCTACGAAGGGTTCAACTCGACCGACGGCACCACCTCCCGCTACCTGGCACGGATGGATTTCCACGGGGCCCTCCTCGCCATCCCGGTGTCCCGCCCATCCGGGATCGTTGTTGTCGCCGGCTTCACGCCTTTCAGCGAAGTTAATTACGACACCTACACCTCCTCGGTCGTCCCATCACAGAATGTGGACCCGGTCACGGGAGCGCACGACAGCCTGGGATACCAGACTCATCAGGTCGGGACAGGGGGGATCACGAGGGGACAGCTTGGGCTGTCCTGGGCGCCGTCCCAGGAGATCTCATTCGGGGCTACCTTCAATTACCTGTTCGGGACTATCGACCACGTGGCAAGCCAGATCACCCAGACTTCCGGGACGATCGGCGGGACATTCACCGACAGGACGACCCTCTCGGGTGTCAATTTCACCGCCGGGATGGTGATCACGGGACTCGACAGGATCAGTGAGGCATTCCGCCCCTTCTCCCTCGGCTTCATGATAACGACGCGGACGAACCTCCACACCGCGATGGAAACGACGTATGATTTCGCCCCGCCTCCCGATGCAGTCCCGGTGCGCGACACATCAGCACAGACGTTCGGACGGATTGCGGTCCCGTTTTCGTACGGGTTCGGCATCGGGTACAGGCCGTCGGAACGGTGGACCGTCGCAGCCGATTACGGCGCCCAGCCGTGGGCGGGAGCGGACTTCAACGGAATTTCCCCCTTCGGGATCCGGAACAGCCATCGCTTCGGGATCGGTGCGGAGCGGGCGGGATCGACCGAGCTGACTGCACGCTCATTCGACAGGTTCGCATACCGTCTCGGGGTCACCTATTCGGCCACCTATTACGCGCTGAACGGACAGCAGATCAACGAATGGGGTATCACAGGGGGCGTCGCGCTCCCGCTTACAGGAGAGTCGCGCGTCAATATCGCGGCCATCTACGGCGGGCGCGGAACAACGGCCGGGAGTCTGGTCAAGGACAAAATCTTCCGGCTCACGGTTTCGCTGCATATAAGCGACGTCCTCCCCTGGTTCGTCCAGACCGAAGAGGAGTGAGGCGGACCCATGGACCACATCCGGCAATCGGACCCTGAAATCTACGCCGCGATCACCGGCGAGATACGGCGTCAGAACACGAAGCTCGAGCTCATCGCTTCGGAGAATTTCGTCAGCATGGCAGTCCTGGAGGCGGTGGGGAGCCCCCTGACGAACAAATATGCGGAAGGGTACCCGGGGAAGAGGTACTACGGGGGCTGCGAGTTTGTCGACATTGCGGAAAACCTCGCACGCGAGAGGGCAAAACAGCTCTTCGGTGCCGAGTACGCAAACGTCCAGCCGCATTCCGGCTCCGGGGCGAACATGGCGGTCTATTTCACGTTCGTCAAGCCCGGGGATACGCTCATGGGGATGAACCTCTCCCACGGGGGGCACCTGACGCACGGTTCGCCGGTGAACTTTTCGGGGCAATTCTACAAGTTCATTCCCTACGGCGTGCGGCACGAGACAGGGCTCATCGATTTCAACGAGGTCGAAGACCTTGCAATGAAACACCGCCCGAAGATGATCACCGTGGGGGCAAGCGCGTATTCGCGCAACATCGATTATGCAGCATTCCGCCAGATCGCCGACAGAGCGGGCGCGTTCCTTTTTGCGGACATCGCCCACCCCGCGGGGCTCATTGCAAAAAAACTCCTGAACGACCCGATCCCCCACTGTCACGTCGTGACCTCCACCACGCACAAGACCCTGCGCGGGCCCCGCGGAGGGCTGATACTGATGGGGAAGGATTTTGACAACCCCTTCGGGCTCGTCGCGCCGAAATCGGGGCGGACACGCAGGATGTCCGAACTGATCGACTCGATGGTGATCCCCGGAATCCAGGGAGGACCCCTCATGCACGTCATCGCGGGGAAAGCCGTGGCATTCCTGGAGGCACTACAGCCCGGATTCGAGACCTACGGAAGGCAGGTGATCCGCAACGCGCAGTCGCTCGCCGCACGGCTGACGGGACTCGGCTACAATGTCGTCTCAGGGGGGACGGACAACCACCTTATGCTCCTCGACCTGAGGAACAGGAATCTGACCGGCAAGGACGCCCAGGAGGCGCTGGACGAGGCGGGAATCACGGTCAACAAGAACGGAGTCCCCTTCGACGACAAGAGCCCGCTCATCACCAGCGGCATCCGGATCGGACCGGCAGCCCTCACTACACGAGGCATGAAAGAGCGGGAAATGGAGACCGTTGCGGACCTGATACACGCGGTGCTCGCGGAGATTGGAAAGAAGGAAGTCGCTGCCGCCGTCCGCTCAAGCGTTGCACGGCTCTGCGAGCCGTTCCCGCTGTATCCCGAACTCCAGGCCTGAATCCACGCCGCCCCCAGGATTGACCCCTTATGGCAAACGACTTTACGGATCTGGGAAAGACCGAGGAGGAAGACAGGACATCGGGGATGTCGTTCTTCGATCACCTCGAGGAACTCCGGTGGCGCATCGTCCGTTCGCTGTTGAGCGTCGTCGTCGGGACGATCATCGCATGGATCTTCATCGACTGGCTTGTCGACGGGGTGCTCCTCCGCCCGATCACTGTCATCAACGCCCACGCTTCCGGCTTGACGCAGCAAATCCACCTCCAGAACCTGAAACCGTTCGGTCAGCTCTTCCTCTACATGCAGGTGGCGATCGTTTCGGGCGTCATTCTCGCCCTCCCGTATATCCTGTACGAGCTCTGGGCGTTCATCGCGCCGGGACTGATGCCGAAGGAACGGAAGTACATCAAGTGGATCGTGTTCTTCACGACATTTTGTTTCTTCGCCGGCATCGCCTTTTCATATTTCGTGATGCTCCCGGCCGCCCTCCAGTTCTTCGCGGGGTTCGGGTCCCCTTCGATCGCGAACAACATCGCGATAAGCGAATACATGAATTTCGTCGTGAGCGTCCTTCTTGCGTCAGGCGTCGTCTTCGAGCTTCCGATGGTGTCGTGGTTCCTGTCCAAGATCGGCATCCTGACCCCTGCGTTCATGCGGCACTACCGGAGACATTCGATCGTCGCCATCTTCATCATCGCCGCCTTCCTCACCCCGGGGACCGATCCCGTCAGCCAGGTGCTGCTCGCACTGCCGCTCATGGGACTCTACGAGCTTAGCATCTGGGTCTCGGCATGGGCATGGCGCGGCAAACAAAAAGCCGGAACGGTCTGATCCGGCGCCCAGAATAAGGAACCCCGTGACTCTCCAGGACATCGCCCATCCCATCCAGCCGCACCTCGACGCCTTCGGGCACGTTTTCCGTGATTCGTTGCGGTCGAAGATCGGTCTTGTCGAACTCATTACCAAGTACATCGTGCGGCAGAAGGGAAAGAAGGTCCGCCCCATCCTGGTGCTCCTGAGCGCCGAGCTTTGCGGGGGGGTGAATGAAAAGACGTACCGCGGCGCAACGCTCGTGGAGATCCTCCATACCGCCACGCTCGTTCACGATGACGTCGTCGACGACGCGGACACCCGCCGGGGGTTCCCTTCCATCAACGCCGTATGGAAAAACAAGATCGCGGTGCTGATGGGGGATTATCTCCTCTCCCGCGGACTTCTCCTTTCGCTCGAAAAGGATGATTTCCATTTTCTCAAGATCACCTCTACCGCCGTCCGCCGCATGAGCGAAGGGGAGCTTCACCAGATCCAGAAAAGCCGCAAGCTGGACATGGACGAAGAGACCTACATGACGATCATCGGCGACAAGACGGCGTCGCTCCTCGCCACGTGCTGCGAGATCGGCGCGGCGAGCAGCACGATAGACCAGGAGCGGCACCGTCGCCTGAGGGAATTCGGGGAAAATGTGGGACTGGCCTTCCAGATCCGCGATGACGTCCTCGATTACGTCGGCCGGCGGAGCATCACCGGAAAGCCGACCGGACTGGACCTGAACGAGAAGAAGCTGACGTTACCCCTTATCCATGCGCTCCGGGAGGCTCCCCGGAGTGAGGGTAAAGAGGTCCTGGGGATGATACGGCACGGGGGGAAATCCATGAAGGTCCAGAAGGTGATCGATTTCGTGAAGGAGAACGGGGGACTGGAGTACGCAGGAGAACGGGCGCTGCATTACGCTTCGCTCGCAAAAGCACAGCTGGAGTCGTTCCCCGCCTCTCCGAGCAAGTCGTCACTGACGGCCTTTGCGGAGTTTGTGGTGACGAGGAACAAGTGACCCGGCAAAGCCGGGTCATTGCGAGCGGAGCGCTCCTCGCAACGACAAGAATCGTCAGATTGCTTCGTCCCGCCTCTGGCGGGTCACGTCACTTCGGCTGTTCCGGTCGGACGGTCAGGACCGGACATTTCGCGTTCCGAACGATCCTGTCGGCCGTGCTTCCGAAAAGCATGTGTTCGACCCCGCTGTGTCCGTGTGTCGCCACAACGATGAGCGCGACACCAAGTTCCTCCGCCTCCCGGAGAATCTCCTGGTGAGGGTTCCCCGTGCGGACGGCGCATGACGACTTCACGCGTCCCCCGATCTCCTTCTCCATCAGAGACTGAAGCTCTTCCCCCCCCTTCTCGCGCAATTCCTCCTCCACGCCGGGTAGCACCACCTGTCCGAACCCCAGGTCGGCCGGATAGATCGTGGGCTCCACCACGTAGACGAGGTGAAGAGACGCCTTGAATTTCTCCGCGAGCGGGACGGCGTACTTGAGGGCATTTTTGGAATGGAGGGAGAAATCGATTGGAACGAGGATCGAGTGGATGCTGAATTTCTCCGCCGCCGGTCCCGGTTTCGCGGTCCGGCGGGGACGTGCGGGTCGAGAGACCCGCGCGCGCTTCGGCGAAGACTTCTTCTTCATGAGGCACCTCCCGGTGTAGTGACCTTTTCGCGTCCTGGGAACTCGCCGTCAATCGTCATAGACAAATCTCAGCCAGCGGTGAGGGTCGTTCCCGTTTGTCACGACGTCAAAGAACTTTGTCTGCAACAACTTTGTGACAGGCCCCGGCCTGCCGTCCCCAATCTTCACCTTGTCCACGGAGCGGATCGGGGTCACCTCGACGGCGGTCCCCGTGAAAAAAAGCTCGTCGGCCACATAGAGCATCTCGCGGGGGAGAATGGTCTCCTGCACGGTGTACCCCGCCTCTGATGCCATCTGTATGACGGAGGATCGCGTCACGCCCAGGAGGAGCGAAGAAGAAAGCGCCGGCGTGAATATGGTCCCGTCCTTCACCGCGAAAATATTCTCTCCGCTCCCCTCGCTCAGGTGCCCGTCAACATCAAGCGCGATCGCCTCCTTGTAACCCGCCTGGACCGCTTCGACCTTCATAAGCTGCGAGAGGATATAATTCCCCCCCGCCTTTGCCATTGCAGGAAACGTGTTCGGCGCCGGGCGGTTCCAGGTTGAAACGCACGCGTCGATCCCGTCGGAAAGGGCATCAGCACCGAGGTAACTCCCCCACTCCCACACCGCGATGCTGACGTCGACCGGACACCCAAGGGGATTGACTCCGACGTCACCGTACCCCCGGTAGACGATCGGACGGATGTAGCAGGATCGCATCTTGTTCGCACGGATGGTCTCCAGGACTCCTTTTGCGATCTCCTCTACCGTGAAGGGGATCTCCGTCTTGTAGATCCGGACGGAATCGAAGAGCCTGTGCAGATGGTTGTCAAGACGGAATATGGCGGGTCCTTTCGCCGTCTCGTAGCACCGGATTCCCTCAAACCAGCTCGAGCCGTAGTGAACGACGTGAGAGAGAACATGGATCCTGGCATCGTCCCAGTCGACGAGCTTGCCGTTCATCCAGATCTTCTCGACTTTTTTTACAGGCATCCGTTCACCTCGATAGCTTCGTTCGAAAGTCCACTGCACCGCCCCCCGGCGCGGGCCGTTGATCAGAGCGGCAGATCGTAGATCCTGTACGTCTTGTCAACGGTCCCCTGCATCAGCTCGGCCCCCCGGTTCATCATGAGGTTGTTTTCGTTCACCCAGCTTGCCTCGCCGTGCGGATACCCGCTCTCGACGCAACGCCGGCCCGTCTCATAGAAGAGCGCCGCACCGATCCCCGTGTTGGCGTATTCCGGGAGGACCCCCAGGATAACGATCCGGACCCTGTCGATTTTCTTCTTGAAGAGGAGGAGCCTGGCGATCCCCGGAATCAGCCATCCGTGCTTGTTGTGGATCAGGATCTGATTGAGATCAGGGAGCGTCATCCCGAACCCCACAGGCTTCCCGTTCGATTCCGCCACGATCACGATCCGCGGGTCTACTATCGCCTTCAGGTCCTTCGCCACGTAATTGAATTCGTCCTCCGTCATCGGGACCTCCCCCCAGTTCTTCGACCAGCCCCTGGCGTAGAGTTCGCGGATCAGCTTCACTTCTTCATCGTATCTCTTCATGTCAAGCTGACGGATCTTCAGGCTCCCCCGCCTGAGAACGGTATCGGAGATCCGCTTGAATTTCTCGTTGAAGACTTTGTCCTTGTGGATGTAGTACGCGAACAGGTCCTGCGCCTTCTTGAACCCGTAATTCTCAATAAGGGTCTGGTAATACGGCGGGTTGTACGTCATAAGTACCGCCGGGATGCGGTCAAACCCCTGGATGAGCAGACCGTATTCGTCGTTGACCGATGGGCTGGCGGGACCGCGCATCGCCGTCACCCCTTTCCCCTTGAGCCATTTCTTCGCTGCGTCGAACAGCGCGTTCGCCACGCCCTGATCGTCGATGCACTCGAAGAACCCGAAGAAGCCGATATTCTCTCCGTGTTCCTTGTTGTGATTATCATTGACGATGGCGCCGATCCTCCCTACCACCTTCCCATCCCGCTCCGCCAGGAACAGCTCCATCGCCGCATGCTTGTAGAACGGGTTCCCCTTCCTGTCAATCAGCTTCCGCCGGTCCATGAGCAGAGGCGGAACCCAGAAGGGATTCCCCCTGTAGGGCTCCCACTGGAACTTGATGAACTTCTTTTCGTCAGATTTGGAAACGACAGGGCGAACAACAGTGGCGTTCATGGAATGCTCGCACCTTTCAGTTGTCGGGGACAGGAGGAGGGGGCGCCTGCATCTGCATCGGGTTCAGTGTATCACCCCGAGCTTCCGGCCAATCTCGCCGAAGACCTCAAGAATCCTGTCGAGGTGTTTGTCTTCGTGAGTCGCCATATAGCTCGTCCGGAGCATCTGCATGCCGTTGGGGACGCCGGGGCTGATGAATGCGTTGACGAACACGCCGGCATCAAACAGGGCTCGCCAGAAAATAAACGTGTTGGTATCGTCGCCGATGATGACAGGGACGATGCCCGTTTCGCCGTCGATGACAGTGAATCCCATCTTCTTGAAGCCTTCACGCATCTTCCGCGCGTTGCCCACAAGCTTTTCGATTCTCCACGTTTCGGTCTGCAGGATCTCGAGAGCCGCGAGGGCCGCGGCCACGGACGCGGGGGTGGGGCTTGCGCTGAAAATGAGCGCCGGGGCCTGGTGTTTCAGCCAGTTGATGACCGCCTTCTCCCCCACGACGAACCCGCCCAGGG
>Ga0182011_10001987_pt1 | contig 17593 bp, 16 predicted proteins | sample 711E1DmetaG_FD_120481 | JGI IMG/M metagenome (GOLD analysis project Ga0182011, IMG submission 120481) | Permafrost microbial communities from Stordalen Mire, Sweden - 711E1D metaG | ecosystem: Environmental > Terrestrial > Soil > Wetlands > Permafrost | place: Sweden: Stordalen | collected... | reverse complement strand
TCAATACGACGTTGCAGAGCAACATAAATGCAAAGCTCGACACTTCCGACCAAAGATATAATGACACAGTTTACGTCAATGGGATAAACACAACACTACAAAGCAACATCAACGCTAAATTGACGGCAACGGATCAGAGGTTTAATGAGACCACGTATATCAATGGCATCAATACCACGTTGCAGAATAATATCAATGCAAAAGCATCGCCTGGAACTGTCCAATGTTCAGGGACAGATAAGCTTGTCAATATAACGACGACGACTGGAGGGATTACTGGAGTATGCACTGCTGATCTTAGCGGGTCGTTTACCGGGATGATAAATACAACGCAGATCAATGTAACAAATACCCCTAGCACTGGTCAGGTATTGACGTATAATGGATCGAATGATAAATTTACTTGGGCCAATAATCAGGCAAGTTCCGGTCCTACGCAGGTCATGCCATGGGATGAATCCCTATATTATCATAAATGCAGTTTTGAGTCCATAACTGCAGGATATACTGACATTTGGGTCCCTACGATAATATCTACAGGAGTTCCTGCTCTTGTTGCTGGTGATGCAATGCATCCGGGCGGCGCAAGTATCTCAACATCCGCTACCGCATCCAGCGGATACGCATTCCAGGTCACTGGTGCATCGACATATCTGCTCGCCCCTAATTATGGGACTACAGGCATCATCAAGCCCTTTGCCAAGACGGGAAATGTCACCGTCTTAAGATTCGGTTTCATGGATGCATTCGCACTTGTCGCGCCAGTAGATGGGGTCTATTTTAACATCACCCAGTTCAATATGACCCTGTTCAACGTCAGTTGTCTATCCAGAAGCAACAATCTACAAAGCAATTCAACGTATTATAACGTCCAGAATGGTACGTGGTACAAATTTGAGATATACATAGAGAATACGACGCTTGCGAACTGCTTAATCTACAACTCGACAAATAGCCTGCTTGCCGTCTTGAATGTTTCAGATAATATCCCGACGACTACAGGCAGGGAGACAAGCCATGCATTCGTAGGATATACGAGCGGCGTGACGACTGCGCAGGTGTTGGCCAATATAGACTTCATGAGCGTATACTATAACGGGACTATGGTGAGATGAGATGATTTGGCGTGCTATGACACAAGCAGGCAACGATGATGAAATTATCGATGAGGAAAGATAGTTGATGAAAACGATGTTTATGAGGAAAAAACCGTAATGAAAAATAAGGAAGTATTTTGGACAAGTGCATTGATGTTTGCTCTAGTTTGCACATTGATGCTCTTGCCGCAGGCATATGCCGCTAACTTCAATGGAGGTGGTCTCAACCTTACATCCAACATCGACGGCATCGCGTACACTTTCATCGACGGCCTGACATATGCGCGAGGTTATGGAGGCATGGGTCCTACTGGGAACTTCAGCGGTGGTGGCATCACTGCATTCATCGGACTCCTGGATATGGGTCAGGCCAATTCCGCCCTGAATGTATCACTCATTTATCCGGCGGCTAATTCAGGGGCAGCGACCAATTCTGTGATGTTCACATATGAGGTAGAGGATAATAACACCGTGAGCAATTGTACACTGTATATCGATGGTGTACAGCAAGGATTCAGCAGCAGCATCATACTAGGGCAGAACACATTTGATGTGAATGATCTATCCATAGCATCGCACGTATGGAATGTCACATGCAGGGATGTCGATGGTATAGCGGGATATTCAGTAAACCATCTATTCACTGTTTTCAGCGCAGTAACATTCAATATAAGCGGCACCAATCTGTCGCAGGTCGATGTAAGGAATGTCGTAAACCTCACATTGTCCAGGACAGGGATAGGAAAAATAGTATTCGATGATCCGACAGACATATCAGGAGGAGGAAACCTTGATGCATATGTACGGATACTTGACAATAGCATAATAATCGATTCGTCAGCATTGCCTGCACTCAACAAGTCTGCAGTATTGACGATGTATAATGTACCATACAACAGTATAATATTATGGAAAGATGGCGCAGTATGCACTTCATGCAATATATTATCCCACACAGGCGGCACATTATCGTTCAGCGTCGAGAGCTTCAGCAACTATACCGTCACAGGAAATTCACGGCTGTATATATATTCTGATACCGACTCCTTTGCGAGATACATAGGGCAGAATGTGACGTTCACAGCAAATTATTCCAACATAACATCAGGACAGCCTATAAGCGGTGCATGTAACATCTCATTCAGTATCGACGGATGGGCTAATCCTGCAGCGATGATATACGACGGGCACGGGCTGTATATATACAACAGATCGTTCAACGCGACGGGCTTGGCATCATTCAATGTATCATGTGCTCCATCATCCTCTGGATATGATGCTCTATCAGCTATGACGACATATCGCGTAAGCGGCACCGCAGGATCTTTTGCAGATGTAGATACGACGATAATCTCTTCTTCAAGGATGAATGTCTCGAGTGGTGCCGCGAACATCTCAAGCGAGGCTGGAAACGTTACAGAATTGGTCGTGAACGGCACATCTGTCTCGCGTTCATGGCAGGGCTATTACGGAAATGTCACAGGCAATATAGTCCTGACCGACACGAGCAAGAACAAATTGTATGATTGGGAACTTGTAAGTCCATTAGGAGAGATATATGCCTCGAGAACAAGTGCTGTGTCATGGTACGATATCAGATGCGCAAATATCGGCGAACTGCACGCTGAAGATGCATATCTTGGGATGAATGAGGCGACAGATGGGGAATCGATAATGCACACATTCTTCAACACGACATCATTCAGAAATTTTTATACGTCGATCAGGCTCATAAACAGCAGCCAGAACTGTTATGCTACAAATCTTTACAATGATACGGGCGCGCAGAACAATGCCTTTGCAGAGATACTCCTGTCAGATAATCATAATATGGTATATGCCGGATTGATAGACAGCAGGACATACGGCTTTGATAACATGCCTCATGATTTCGAGATGATCGTCGGAGAACCAGGCAAATACGACAATACTCCGACAGCGTATTATTTCTTCGTCGAGATAGGATAGGCTTTGTGTAGTGCATTTCGGTCTATGGAACTTCGATAGGTCGCTATGTGGTATATTATTCACTACCCAGTAGCTATAATAGCAATCTTTTTAAACCCGTGTTTCATTCCACTACGATGTACGGCGCTCAAGGATTGAAGGCTTTGTTTGAGGAGCTTAAGTATAAAAAACAAACCCAAAGAACATATACGCATCATATACTTTTTCTGCAGCGAAATCTAGGCGAATTGGACAAGCTATCTTATGACACAATATATAATTATTTTTTAGGGATTAAGGATAAGTTGTCCCCCAATATGAGAAGTTCAGCGTTGAAATCTCTGCGTATGCTATATGTCGCCCAAGGTAACGAACTTTACAAGGAGCTTACCTGTAAAAATTTTGGTATACCTGTTAATCATAATTCTCTGCAAGTAATGTCCAAGCAAGAACTAGAGGCGACAATAGAACAAAAAAAGCCAGAAGATTATTCTGATCCTGTAGAGGTAAGGGATTACACCCTACTTATGATTCTAGCTCGTACTGGTGCTAAACTTGGAGAAACCATCGATTTGAAATTCAGGGATTTCTATTTTAATTCTGAAAGGCCGTATGTGCAAGTCACCAATAACTTTGGGATATCAAGAAAAATAGATCTTAGCAAGGATCTTTCAGATTATGCGCCTCGTGCCCTTGAGACACTAAAAGAATCTTCAATAAAATCGGGCATAATGAACCCTGAATACATCTTTACATCTTCTGATAAACACTGCAAAATATCCGAAAGCGTCATGTGGCATATGCTTAATGACAGATTCGGAGTGACATCTCATGTGATACGAAATCTTGTTCTCTCAGAAATGCAATCAGAAAAGACCGATCCAAAAATAATTTCGAGAAGATTAGGGATAGTAAAAAAAAGAGCCTCTCGTAAATACGAGTTCGTATATCCTGCGTAAATGTTTCACTCGCCGATGATCTTGAAAAAGATCCTCTTCTGTTTTCGCCAGGCATGAACATGTCTAAATGTCTTTTTATTCGTTCATACTATACGATTAATGTTTATGAAAACTAAATAAAAAGTGTGAAATAGAAACCTTTTTATATCTGTTTCACTTACCTATAGCATGGTCTCCATTTACGATGTATTTTACGTGGTCGCAAAGAATGGTAAGATTTCAATAAAGGATGTAGCCAAGGCTCTAGGCAAATCCACAAATGAGTATCAGAGCGTCTTCAACTGCGTATTAATGCTCGAGAGAAGAGATCTTGTGTTAAGAAAGAAGAAGGTCAGCGTCGTGAACTCTGAACGTGCAAAGCGATTATTCGATCTTATATCGTTCTGCCTGCATAACAGCGTTAATTATAATGTCTTGTTCAAGGACAAGATGCTGTATCTTATCGAGAAGGCATCAAAGAAGGAATTCTTCACGATAGCAGATGTGAACATGCATGCTGAAACATTCAAGTTCTATACTGAGGCATTGTCTAAGTATGGCTTTCTGATAATCATCTCGAGAAATCCTCTGAAGTGCAAATTATTGAAGGGTGATTTTTTGGTGAGCCTGCTCAAGTATTTCAAGAAAAATGCCCGGTTTTATATCCCGAAGAAGCGTTCACACATCCCTGATATAACACGTGAATTGAAAAGATACCGAAGACATGTCCGCATAAGTAAATCGGCACTTGCAAATATCGAGAGCAAGAGGGAGACAGGATTCATATATTCCAGCCTGACGCTTGAGGGCAATCCATTGACACTCCCTGAAACAGAGAGGCTTCTTATTGAAGATATCGTTCCAGCGAATCAGAAATTGGAATTCATAGACGAGACAAGAAACTATAAGTGGGCTGTGGAAGAGATGATTGAAAATTCGGATAGTAAAAAACGGCTTGATATGGCTTTGATACTGCATTATCATGATGTTGCGATGCATGGAAAAGATTTTTCTGGAAAGATACGAAAGCAGAATGTTTTCATAAAAAAGAATCCTGATTTCGTCACGAGCGACTGGAAAGATATTGAAAGAAAGCTTTCTTTGCTTATGGACGTGTATACTAAATTTGAAGATTCCCAGAACAAGATAGTTGAAACAATAATATTCGCGTCCTATTTTCATAACGAATTCCAAAGGATTCATCCATTCATTGACGGCAACAGCAGGATATCGCGATTGCTGATGCTTCACATCCTAAGGATGCATGGCCTGCCTGTACTTGAGCTTCCGATAGGATATTTTGATTCGTACCTGAACCTGACCAAGAGGTCGAAAAAACGTGATGATGAGGAATTCAGATACCTGATTGAGGAGATAGTCCTGACGAATCTAAAGAATCTGAATAACTCGATAAATGTTTATGCAAAATCATAACTTACTCTCCAATTATCTTCACAAGAACTCTCTTCTGTCTCTGCCCGTCGAACTCTCCGTAGAATATCGATTCCCATGGGCCGAAATCAAGCTTGCCTTTCGTTATCGCTATGACGACTTCACGGCCCATTATAGTCCTCTTGAGATGTGCGTCAGCATTCGTTTCTCCAGTCCAATGATGCTTATACCCTGGCTTTTCTGGAGCAAGTTCCTCGAGCCACACCATGAAATCCTGATGCAGGCCTGATTCATTGTCGTTGATGAATACTGATGATGTTATGTGCATCGCATTGACAAGGCACAATCCTTCTTTCACTTCAGACTCATGGACAGCTTCATCGACTAAGTGCGTGATGTTTACGATCTCTTTCTGCCTCTTCGTATTCATCATAAGGTATTTTGTATGAGTTTTCATGATGATGTGATTATCGAGGGATTTAAATTCTTTATCCAATTTCATAGAGTTTTACAACGAATAGTATTTACTTTATGGTAGTTAAAGTAATTAGATTTATAAATTAAAATAGACTCCCTAAGCTATGAATACCCGTATTCATGACATCAATACAGACGGTTTATTGCTTCATGGAACTTCGTTTGATAAATTCGGATCTATTGCGAGATACGGCTTAGTTAGTGGTATGCACTTTAAAGATATAAAGACAACGTATGACGAGAGGAGCTACTATGATAGGCAGAGATTTGGATGTCCGTGCAATCAGGATATGCCTCGAGAGGGGTATGAACACCTGAGAGGATTGATTTTCTTTACAGTAATAGGCAATGTCTATAGCAGAAAAGTGTCTTTTAGAAAGGGAGATGATTTACCTTTTGGATTTCCAGGATATGATTTTAGCATCTTGATAGATCCACAAAATTATTTTTCAAATCTGCCATCAAAAGAAACAATAAATTCATTGAACTTCCAAAAAAAGGTACATCTTGAGGAAGATTTTAAATCGGCTAAACATGAAAAAATGTTTAACTACTATATGACTCTACGAAATGAGATCAGGACAAATCTCGAGGGTAGAAGTGATGAGAGATTTGAATTTTTAATGACTAGTTGCACTCCTTGGGAGAAGTTTTCAGCATTACTTATTACAGGCTCACTAATTCCCGGATCAGTATATTATGAGACTACTGCAACTGTAGAAGAAAAAGTATTGTCAGAAAAATTAAAATTTGAAAAATTAGATATTTTGGTAGATATGATGGAAAAAGCTAGGTCAGCAACAGAGCGAATTCCTATCTATGACACTGAAAACAATTTATTGTATGCCCCAGATGTGCAGCTTATTAGAAAAAGTGCGTAAATTTTTATGAATTATTTCAAGCTCTCCAGATATGCCACTCGTTTTTTGAATCCATTGATTTGCGCAAGTTTTGCAATGGCCTTATCGAACATGCTTCCATACTGTGCAGCCTTCTTTGGCCTTTCAGAATATTTTCCCAGATAATCACTTGCTGCCTTTCGAAGGATCATTTTACTGCCATCATCATTTATCTTATATTTTATCGGTATTGATAGTGCATATCTTATAAGTTTATCGTCTAGAAACGGTGTGCTAAATGCAAATCCTGCAGCTTTTGGTATGTTAGTGTCTCGTAATAAATCTCTATTATACATGTTTAATAATCCGTTATAGCATTCTTCGTTTACAGGATTCTTCTTATGTCTATCGTATCCTGCGAATATCTCTTCTGATCCTAAGCCGGAAAAGAATACGTTCTCATTCTTAGATATTGAATGTGCAGCTATCTCTACAGAGCCGACCTCTACACTCACTACTGTCTGGACATCTGACGAATTACATTCAGGAATGGCTTTTAGTATTCTTCTGGTCTTTTTTATTATTGGTGCAATTTCTGAGAGTGTGAATAACTTATATCTAAATTCTTCAGACGTTAGCTTTAGATGTTTTGCAATCTGTTTTGCCATAGTAATATCTTCAGGCTCCTTAAAGTTTCCATCCTGAAAACCTACAGTGTAGCATGTGAAATTGACCTTCAACTTCTTGCAGATCGCGGCGATGTAGCTTGAGTCAAGCCCTCCTGAGAAACAGATGCCGACGCTATCGAGTCCTTCGACCCTTTCTTTGATCGATTCATCGACCATCTTTCGCAATCTGGCTGCGATGATATCCTCTGAATCAGCAAGTTCATCCTTTGGATCGATCCGAAAGTTGTTGATTTTGCTTATCCATTCGTTTTCTTGGATTAATTCTCCGCTTTTGATAAAGAATTCCTGCTTCATGGTATAGCGAATCATGGACGGTTTTTAAAGTTTGCCTCAGCATTGTAACTATTATAGTATAGTAAAAGACATAAACTTTATAAACCTTATATTGTTCATGGTATCATGTCCATTAATGATTCATTTACAACTGAAATGAGGCGCAATGCAAGATTGATAGATATATTTGGGCCTAAGCCGTTATTTATCGGCGTATACACCTCTAGCACTGCTGAGCAGATGCTTGAAGAGGTCAAGATTCTTGCCGACAATGGTGTAGAGGCAGTCTATCTTGAGAACGTCAATAAAACTTATTTCGGTGATTGTGATGTAGACAGGACTCCAGAGGATCTGCACAAAATAGGCTCTGTCATAAGAAAGGCACATGATATGAAGATCCCGATCAAGATGGGTGTAAATATAATGCCTAATGGTTATGGTAGTGAGTATATAACTGCATTCGATGCCGCTCATGATCTCAGATTGGATTTCATAATATGCGATGCAGTCGTCGGCAAATATTCGTTGAAAGGCATAGACCGCATCCTTGAGACCGATGCGAAAGGATTTTTACGTCAGCGCAGGAAGAATCCCGTGTTTACCATCGGAGGATATTCTCCTACATACGGAAAAAACATGGATACAAGATCTCAAGAGACGCTCCTTCGAAGACTCTCATACATGTCTGATGCAATGACGGTGAAAAATAAACCTTCTGAAGGGCAGGTGCCTCTAGAGAGGCTTGAAGAATACAGATCATGCGTCTCAAAGCCATTGATACTCGCATCAAAGACGACAACATCCAACATAAGCTTGTATGCGCCGATCGCTGATGCATTCATTATCGGCTCAGGTGCCAGGAATGCAGATAAGACGTTATCTGTGTCATCAATATATGCTATGAATACAGCATTGTATATAGATAGAATGCATTGTCTGAATAGATAAGTTGGTAAAAAACCTAACTAAGCCATGATTTCTATCTCTAAAAATTAAACAGTAAACCTTATAAATCATCGTCTATTCTTTTCAATATGTTAATCGGCATCTGCGGTTTAGCTAACCAACGTCGTTTTATCTAACGTACTCCTCGAGAATAAGCAGTTTCATTGCCGTTAGCATCAATAAACAAGAAATCAAAACCCGAATTGAAACCCACTGTAGCAGGCTCCCATTCTCCTTCTGGAGGCAAATACACTGCTATTCTATACCGAGATATGTCTGATGGCTCAGCACCTGCCAATGCTTTCATTAAAACTACTGGAAATTGTGAAATAGGTGTTCCTCCTCTTATTAGGTCGGTGCCCGTATTTTTTATATTAAAGATGTAAGCGTTTTTATTCTGATCATAGAAATCAGCAATCAAATTATATGGAAATCCGGATAATTTACCGGCGTGTTTTAATCGACCATCTAAAACAATATATTTTCTTAAGGAGCTATTCCATGCTAAATTTTCAGGATCAAAAGCGATTTGCAATGCATCTCCTTCCTTTTTTAATGCTAAACTTATCCATTCGTCGCATCCGGATTGCCAATGTGCCAGAGGAACTGTACTTTCAGCTAGAGGTAAGACGCCGACTTTTTCATTTTCGACAAGAACATTAAAAAATTCTACAGGTCTCAAATGCCTTTTGAAGCCTCTATCACGCAATTTTTTAAGACTATCTTCATAACGCCAATAATTACGAGAATAAATTCCTGGGGGTTCTTCGACTTCTAAATTTGAAATCAGGTTTGGTACAGTTGGAACAATATATTTACTGGATAAATCATCAATTCCCTTCTCGATGTCTTGGATGTGCTGTGATGTTTGGGAGATGTCTTTGCCTTGCTTGTCTGCATTCAAAATTTTAACTATATCATCGTGAGATAAACTCTCAATATCGACCAGTTCAGAATGTTGTTTTACAAGTAATTGTTCAAGCAATAATAGCCTTTTTTGAAATTCCTTTGCAATACCTGTATTAACTCCAGAAAAATATTTTTGCTCTGCATCAACAGACGAAATTTCTTTAGTTATTTCAGAAACAAGTAATTTTAATTGTGCGTGCGCGTCTTTTAGCTTTCCACGTTTATCTGAATTTAATAAACTCCATAAATTTTCTTCAATTTTTCTGCATTCGGAAATCTTATTTTTTAGAGCAACAAAATGATTCTCACCCATAACAACCACCTCAAAAATACTGATAGAACACATTTTGGTTTAACTAATATATATATATCGATTTTTTAAACATAATTTCTCACTGGACAACCACCCGCAGCCTATATAAACCACTTCTGATTTCTACCTAGAAAAGGTGGACACTGCTCACCTGCCAAATTATGATTTCGATTTTCAATCTGAAATCATTTACGCAGGTTCGCCAAAGTCCTCTTTTCGCCTGAAAGATTTTCTTTTGGCATAGAGAAAATCTTTCTCTGGAGATTAAAATGGACGTAGATATATGGGATCTGGGCAGTAAGATAAATATTAAGATAAAAAGAGAATTCATGGAATTAATTAATTTTGAAATTAAAAGACGGTATGGTTCAAAGCCAAAATTCTACAAGGTGTTTATAGAGCACAGCGATGTAGATTTCGATGTTTTTAGAAATAGATTTAAGTATGCTCATAAATCTTTCCTCGATTTACATTTTATGATGAATATCTGTCTTATGCTAGATGTTCCGTTTCACGATCTTCAAAATAACATTGTTGCATACAAAATCAGCGGAGGATATAATACTATTGAGAATCCTATACTCCCTATAAAAATAACTCCGATCCTTGATATGCTTGTAGCGCATACTATCGGAGACGGAAATGTTGCAAAAGGCCGAGGTAATAGAGAGCCTTATCTCTCTTATAGACAATACGACCAACATTATAAGCTATTATATATTAAAAAGATAGAGTCCGTATTTGGGAGATTAAATTATAGAAAAGAATGTTACAAAGATGAAACGAATACACAAGTCAGCTTTCCTGCTGTCATATCTGCTCTCATATTTAAAACTTATAATTTAGGACTCGATGATTTCAAGACCGAAACAGCTAGAATACCTAAAGAAATATTTGATAAGGATTGGAAGCATAAATTAGCATTTCTCATCGGTATAATTATCGATGAAGGTTTCATAGATTCTTGTTTGATAGTTATCAGGATGAAAAACTTTGATTTTATTAAAGATTTGGAAGTTATATGTAATTCGTTAGGGTATGAGACAACTATAAGACCGGATACTCATGGTTTGACCGGATTATACATACTGTCGAGGTCTTTAGATAAATTTTATAAACACTACCTTATTCTTCTTAATGAGCATCCTGAGGCAGATTTAGGATACAAGGGCAAGAAATTAAAGGAATTCATAGATAGGATCGATAAGCCAAAGATTTATCTTCCTGGAAATAAAATAAAGGTTTTAGAGTTATTATCAGTTGAGAATTTGTCAGTAAACGAATTAGCTACTAAGTTGAGCATGACACGTCAAGGCGCAAGATACTTGGTTCATAAACTTGTCGCTGAAGATAAAATTGAAGTTAAATCAATTGCTAAATTTGATAACTGGAAATACGGAGTGAAATCAATATGTTGATAGGATTGTGTGGATTAGCTAATCAGGGAAAAAGTACATTCTTCAAGGCGGCTACATTGATGGATGTCTTGATAGCAAATTATCCCTTTGCGACGATCAAGCCTAACCATGGCGTCGGATTTGTCAAGATAGATTGTGTCGATACATTCTTCAATACGCAATGTAACCCCCGTGAAGGTTTCTGCATAGACCACAAAAGATTCGTCCCTGTTGACATCATCGACGTTGCTGGACTTGTTCCTGGAGCGCATGAGGGAAAAGGACTTGGAAATCAATTCCTCGATGATTTAAGGCAGGCTGATGCGATAATACATGTCGTCGATATTTCTGGCTCAACTAATGAAAAAGGAGAACCGGTCGAACTTGGAAGCTACGATCCGTTGCAAAAAATACAGATGCTGGAAACTGAGATAGATTACTGGTATCTTGGCATCATCAATAAGGGTTGGGAAAAATTTGCAAGACAGATACAGCAGGAACATGGCGATGTCTCGAAAGCTCTCGGAAAACAATTGTCAGGATTGAAAGTCACCGAAGAGATGGTCGAAGACGTCATAAAAAAACTTAAATTATCAAAAGAACACGTAGTTTCATGGACTGAGGCTGACCTGATGGATGTCGCAACACACCTGCGAAAGATCACAAAACCGATGGTCGTTGTAGCAAACAAGATGGACCTTCCACCCTCAGTCGGAAACCTTGAACGCATTAAAAAGGAATATCCTGATTATACGATCATACCGTGCAGTGCAGAATCTGAACTCGCATTGAAAGAGGCTGCAAAACATCAACTCATAAAATATGTCCCAGGAACTCCTGATTTCGAATTCATAGATGATGGAAAGCTTACTGACAAGCAGAAGTTTGCCCTGAATTTCATCAGGGAGAATGTTCTTCTGAAGTTCGGCTCGACCGGAATACAGAATGCGATCAATGCGGCAGTCCTGGACGTATTGAGATATATCGCGATATTCCCTGGCGGAGTGAATAAGCTGACGGACCAATACGGACGGACGCTTCCTGATTGTTTTCTCATGCCTCCTGGAACGACTGCACTTGATTTCGCATTCAGGCTGCATACTGATTTCGGGAAGAATTTCATCAAGGCGATAGATGTGAAAAGGAAGTTGCCTGTAGGAAAGGATTATGAGCTGCATACAGGCGATGTCATAGAGATACACAGTGGGAAATGATCATGCTGTCTTCACGATCTGTTCTACCAATTGCATCCTTGATTTTGGGATGAACCATCTTGTCGATGTTCTGATAAATGATTTTTTTCCTGTGTCATATAAATTATTTTCTGCCTGTTCCGCTAATAGTCCAGTCAACGATTGTAGATGTTGTTCGCATATTTTCAGATCCATCTCTGCATCCTTGGCTATCTTTCCGGTATACAGTCTCGGATAGAATCCTTGACCGTATCTCTCTCTTAATTCCATCGTACGCCTGTATACTGTTGATAAAACTTTTACATCATCAGTCGTTATCGTTTTCCGGAATATGGCATTATCTTTGGCACTATTGACTGCATCGATGTTTTGCTCGGGTATGTTAAAATTCATGTATCTTGTTCTCTTGTTCATCGTTCTTTTGGCATATATCCCAAGTATCCCTAGCATCTCTTCAATGTGCCTCTCCACTTGATTTGGGGACCAGTCTATATTTCCTAGGATTATGCTCTCTCTCGTTTTAGAACTCAGTCCTCTTTTCTCTCCTCCCCATTCTATTTTTACAAATAATTTTAATATATCAATGTCTATTTTTGTCAGTGGGATGCTATATGTGACATCATCAAGGTCATGTATGACCGGTATGATCCCTTTATGTATCAAAGAATCCTTTGCAGAGTATATTTTGCCATGTGTGGCATGATATTCCAGAGTCTGAAGTTCATTCTTGACTCCTGCCTCGCATGTTATGTCTACATCCTTGCAGTATCCTCTTGCATTGCCTGCAAATTTTTCCGCTATCCCGACATGTTCTTTCGGTTGATGCTTGTTGTAGAATATCCTTATCAATAATTTGTGATCTTTTGATCCATCAGCTGTTGTAGTTATTGTTGTGATAGGATTGATCCTGGAATAATTTGTCATGTCGAGTGATCCGATATATTTCTTATCTCCCTGTACCCTTTTGACTTGTGCAAGATTTACTCTCTGAGAGAGATGCATCTGGCTCCAAAGAAATTTCTCAGATTTCAATTTTAGAAGTGCATCCTCAGCATTCTCGGCACGGAGTTTTTCGAAGACGTCTGCATAACGTCTTGTTCCTGTCTTTTTACCTATTGAAGAGGCGATATCTATCATCTGTTTTTCTGCGGTCTTGAAATGCTCATACGTTGCCCATATCTCATCTGTGAAGTATTCGTGCAGGCTCCAAAGATAATGAGTGATGTCTCCCTTGATGACAACGGTCTCTGAATATGAATATTGTCTTATGCTCTTTTTAGAATTCAGGATCTTCAGCAATCCTGCATCTGTTGATTGTGCCATTGTTCCCCCATGATACACGATTGGAGAACGGTATATAAATTTTATGGTCTATGACCATCCGAAAGTGAGAACTATTTTATGATTTTTAGTATATCTTCGGGCTTGTCTGCTGTGTAATCTGATATCTTCTTGTGGTCTGATCCTGTCGCGCCCCATGTGACATAGATTGTCTTTGCCTTCACGGATTTTCCTGCAAGGATATCTTCTTCCTTGTCACCGATCATATAATCGGCTCCGCCTAGATTTTTCTTGGCCATCTCCACGACATCTTTCTTAGAATACTTCAGGTCAGGGCTGTTGGCATGTATCTTTACAAAATATTTATCCATCCCGAGATTCCTGAGAGAACGCGATATTATATCAGTCCTGATTGTCGAAGCGATCACCAATTTATGCTTTGTCGATAATTTTTTTACGACTTCGCGCATCCCTGGATACAGGCATTTATCCCTCCATTCATGCACTACAGCGAGATAATGGAACTTGAATATATCAGTCATCATGGCCGTCAATTCCTTATCGTCAGAGACTCCCGTATATTTTGAGATCAATTGCTTGTTTACGGCATAATGATTGTCATTTTTCATGGCCTGTCTCAGCCATTCCTGATCGATATTCTCGCCTAGGGTCTTGAATCTTCTAGTCGCCGCCTCTTTTGCCACATCAGGCTTTGCGATCGTCCCGTCCCAATCGAAGATTATGTTTGCCAATCCCTAATCTCCACCGTACGCATCTATCAGTATCTTCTTTGCGTTTTCATGTTCGAATTTATTGCGTATAGGCTCAAGCAGCTTATTGATTTCGAACGCGACGCCTGTCTTCAGGTCCATCGGATGAAGTTTTTTTGTGACGAATGCATCGTGAAGCTCTTCGCGCGTCCTGAACTTCATCGGTCCACCCCATTTTTCAGGCCTATTGATGACGAATTCCTCGTCTTTGTCATGTTTCTGCGTCATTATGACAGTCTCTGCAAATTCGAGGACTCCATTCTCCGGATTTCCCTCTTCACAATATGCATTCTTCAATTTTTCCTTGATTATCATCTCGCTATCCAGGAGATCTATCTTTGAATTTTTTATCGAGCTCGACATCTTGCCTTCCTGCGTCAATCCTCTTATGAATGGTATCATCAGCTCCACACGCGACCTGTATCCTATCTGAGGCAGAAATTCTCTTGCAAACACGAGTATCTTCCTCTGATCTACTGCGCCCATCTGCATGTCGACATCAAGATACTCCTCATCGACAGACTGCAGTATCGGATAGATGAGTCCTGAAAGTTTCGGATTATCACCCATCTTAACCACATCTGATGCTGCCTTCGTACAGTCACGGACTGATGTAAGTGTCGACATCTTCAACACATCCAATATGTATTCTTTCTTCAGCTGAAAATCTGATCCCTTGACCATCTCAAAATTCTTCAGGTCAGCGCCCATCGCCTCGATCATCGCAGGGATCACAATTTCATAATATTTATATCTCTTCTCAAGAAGGTCCCATGGCGTGTTATCAAGTGCTCCATGGATGTCAGCAAGAAGGACCTTCACCTTGAATCCTGCCTTCAGAAGATCAGCGAGTTTCTGCACCCATGCAAAATATCCTATATGCGGTCTTCCCGTTACGGAGGTCCCCAGATATACAGAAGGATGTTTCTTCTCATCGAGTAACTTTACTAGTTCATCTTCTGTTATTATCTCCTGTGTATTCCTCTTGATGAGCTTTAATCTATCGCCAATATCCATGCTGTAGAACCTCGGAACGGTTTTAATATTTTACACTTCTAAAAAATAAATAAATTTATCAAAAAAATAACTACACAGTCAATTATTCTTCATGTACATATATGCGCACGTCCCTACGAGTACGACGCCAAAGAATACCCGTCCTATACCGCTCCAATCTATCGGAGTTATATCATCGGCTACGACGTTCCCAGTCAGGCTGTTGCCTGTAGCGGCTGCACCTACATTCGCTGTTCCGGCCGTACCTGTCAGTATGTAGGCTACTGCGACCAGCGCCACGATGCCGACCATCGTCAAAAGATATACAGGAGTCTTGTCTTCCATCATTTTCACCCTTATCCTATCAAGCAGGATCGCCTGCCTTTATCCTAAAATCATCTTATCAGATTGTGTTTCTTCAAGTATTGAGTGTATAATTCGAAATCTTTCGATTGCTTGAACTCTGCAAGCTTCTCAGGTGGCAGCTGCGCCAACCACTCATGAAGGCCATGAAGCATCTCTCTTAGCTCTGAATCGTTCATCACCAGTTCTTCCTTGTTATATCCTGCCTTTTCTGCTTGCACTGTCTTTATCTCCTCTTCTGATGCCTCCTTCGTCCCGATATCCTCTTCTATCCTCTCGTCAGCATCTTTTTCAGAAAAATTCAATCTTTTGAAGAACCTGCGCAATAATGATTCATGTTCCTTCTCTATATAACTCTCTGTATCGGTCTCTATCTTGTTGACCTCTTCAATCTTCTCTTCTATGGCCTCTAACTCTTTCTTGTTTTCCGGAGCGATATTTTTCTCTTCACGATCTGCAACCCTTTTCACATCAACCTTTAATTCCTCTTGGACATTGCTTGCCTTCGGCCTTGACTTGCTCTTGAAATTTTTCCAGAATGGCCTATCCTTGCGTTCATGCAGATAGCCGCCCAAATCTTCATTGATCTCTTCTTGACTCATATATACACCACCATACTGTCTGTCTATTGTCCATAATATGAGCACGGTATTTAAATTTTTTCTTTTTATCGACCTATGTATGTCCGGGCTCATAACGGCAATCGAGGATAGCACGCTCGCACAGCTTTGTAATCTTTTTGTGCGTCGAGCTATTTGTTGCAGTTCTATATTTTTAGGGCTCGCTGGGTTCTATCCTAGATTATTTACACAAGCCTCCAGAAATGATCTGCGATCCAGGTCTACCAGTCCACGATGAAATCGAAGAGATTCGTGTGATGGCCTATCAACAGTATGAATGCCGCTATCAGCACAAGTTTCAAAAGTTTCCCCATGCCGTGATACAGGAGAAATTTTGTGAATTTGTAATCGGTCGTCCCCAGGAACACTATGAATGGCTCGAGAGGGAACAACGGTATGAAATTTCCGAAGAAGACTATAGAACTCTCCCATCTGGAGAATCTTGCATTGAATGATTCTACGTCTTCGCGAAGGATCTTCTCGCGCACATAATCGTCAAATAGGTGTCCGAACCAGAAATCAAGGCAGCGACTGAGCATCACGCCGACGAATGCCGCGATGATGCATAACAACGGGTCGGCTCCCATTATAAGATAGTATGAGAATATTATATCGACAGGGATCGCTATGAAGAATAATCCCCCGATGAACGCTATGATAAAGAGCCAGAGGATCGACGTCCGATGTATCTGCCCGACGACGAACTGGTATGTCTCGTTAAGATCAGGATTTGCCGCAATCATCTTCAGGAGCACTGGTTGAAGCAGTATCAGGATGATCGTTATGAGCACTATCGCCCCGAAAAATCTAAGTAATCCGCCATATTCACGTAGCAACGGATTGGTCCCGTCTTTCATGCTTGTTTTTTTAGGCATATAGTATCCGGACGATTATATACGTGGCTATTTAACTCGTTTGCCAAGAAGTCCCTATCCTAAAATCTTTGATTTAGGTTATGGATGAATTGGCATTGTTGGTATTCTCAAATACACTTTGTGCGTGTTTTGTACTGGTCGCACTGGACAACTCCGCGTAAGGTATATAAATAAGTTTGTTTTTCTTACTGATTGTGATTCATATCACAAATTGGCTTGTGGATAGCCTATCGACAATTTGTCGGTAATCTGCGACAATACAGGGCTAACAATTGTTAG
>Ga0182011_10001981_pt1 | contig 17642 bp, 23 predicted proteins | sample 711E1DmetaG_FD_120481 | JGI IMG/M metagenome (GOLD analysis project Ga0182011, IMG submission 120481) | Permafrost microbial communities from Stordalen Mire, Sweden - 711E1D metaG | ecosystem: Environmental > Terrestrial > Soil > Wetlands > Permafrost | place: Sweden: Stordalen | collected... | reverse complement strand
CATGACTCCCTGTGCCGGCGGGAAATTTTACGGGGACCGCATCCTTTCCACGCTCAACGGGGTCGAAGACCGGAAAACCACGGGAGAACTCCATGTCGATACCCCCGCGGTCATCGAGGACGCAGCCGGGATCGTGGTCCGGAAAAAGGGGGCATGGTGCGCTCTTCCGGCGCCCCACGTGCTGGGCATCAGGGATGCACACTATGACGATGAGGATGAGTGGAGTACGGCGATCTGCGGTGCGTACCGCACGATACTGCGGACTATGCGGGACACCGGTGTCGCCGGGCATGTCCTCATCGCTGACCGGATGGACGATACGGAGCTCGCATCACTGGCCCGGCAGAATGCCTTCTTTTTTACCCCTGCACCGGGCCGCGAGGACCTCGCAACCCTGATGGAATACCAGAAGCAGGTGGCAGTCGGGAAAGAATATTTACCCCTTGTATTCGATCTCATGAATGAATATTCGGTCCGGAAGATTTTCATCATCGACCCGGACCCGGCATCGATCAACCGTGTGTTGTCCCATCTTGACCCGGACCAGGTTGTCGCGGGAGGGTACTGTACGAAAGAGAGCGGTGAGTACTGGAAGGATCTCGTTTCATCCGCTGAATATACAGTATGATGTTATGCAGAGAGAACGAGGAAACCCCTCCTGTCGTGAAGTTTTTTTTATAATTCCCTCTATCACGAAAAAAAGAAGAGACTTATAAAAAAATCCTACCGGCCCAATGTATGACTTACCGATGGCATGGTGAGCACATCGTAATAGATGGCTTTGTACCCGTCCGGGAATATAACTGTGGTAATGCCGGGTGAGAAGTCCGGCGATACGAGCGGTGCAAACCAGTACCCGTTTATCACCTGCTGGGCTTTTTCAAACGAAAGAGAAGGTGTGACCATCATGACTTTTCCGTTTCCCTTTACACGATCTGCAAATCCCGGAATGAGTACTGTTGCCGAGGAACTCGTCGCCTCCGGTACCGTAACCGGCGCCGAGGAGTGCGTATCGAAAGCATTCTTCAATTCTGCCGCAGGATCGGCGATCTTGAAAAACACGGCGCTCTGCTCGATGAACGAGAGGTCATACTGCATATCGAGCTGTGCGTCGCCGTCCGGCGCAAGGGTTATGGTGAGGGATTTTGCGGTGAAAGCCTGTACCGGGAGTATGAGTGCTGCAAGGATGCAGAAGGTAACAAGAGCAAAAGAAAACTTGTCCATGGGTGATCGGATCGACGTTTGAGATGGAGCATTAAATATTGTCTGGATGGGGCAGGTTCAATCAGGTGTACGCCGGGATCAGGAGTGAAACGCGGAGATATTTATTACCGTGAAAAGTTGTATCAATACGATGCTTCTGCAAAGGCTCCGGAAACAGATCCTGAAACAGTTAAAACCTTATCAGAGCCGTTCCGCAACCTTCACGAGCTCGTCAAAATGCCGGCTCTTCTTGAAGAGCCACCAGGTGAACCGCTCGATGACCGTGAAATTAAAGGAACCCCCGGCAGCGTTCGGGTGGCCGCCACCGCCGAACTCGCGGGCGATGAGGTGGCTGACGGGGGGCACGGAACGAAGGGAAAACTTCCCGTCTTTTCCGATGATCACTTCGATCTCCGTATTTTTCTGGTCACGGATGAAATGGGCGGTCTCGCTCGGGTACCCGTAGAGCGGCGCAAAGACAACCCGGTACTTTGTGCCCGTAAAGGTCGCGTGCTTTAAACTCCGCTGCATCATCGTCTCCATCTCGGCCCGGATCTCGGTATACTCGCGTTCGATCAGTTCATCTGCGAAGATCCCTTTGACAAGGCAGTCGCGGACATGGTCCCGGTTCTTCTTTCTCTGGAGCACCAGCCCGAGGATGGCAGAACGGGGATCCGCGTGTTTCCAGAGGTCATAATCGCAGACCACCCGTGCCACCTCGGCAGCAACAGGGTTATCCGGCGCGATGTCGCGGGCAACGATCTCGGTGCCGCAGACAGAAGTATCGATATGCAGGAGGTCGACCGTCTGCTCGATCTTCCTGACCTCCTCGTCACGCCACCGGTGGTGGTCACGCCATTCGACCTTCCACCCGTTCTTTTTTGCCTTTGCCGCAATGGACTCCGTTTCACGGTGGTACCCGAGGTCCGAGATCGAGAGCAGGTCGCCTTTCCCCTCACAGGAAGCAACGAGCGAGAAAAGCATGGAAAATTTTCCCACCGAGCTCCAGATGGTGAAGATACCATCGGTACCAAACTTCATGCGATGGACAGCATCGGCTCCCACAGCATCAAGGTCATTATGCGTAAGGTGCACTACATGGGCAGTGCGACTTTTTATTGCGTTTGCAAGTCCGGAATCATTCTCACCGGCACCCGGGAGCGGCATTGGTTAATACTGTCATCGCGGCGTATAAAAAAGAACGGTAGCGGACGAAAGCCAAATAAGGCAGGAACCGGGGTAAACAGATCATTTATTAGTCAAGCGGAACAACATTTGTATTCCTGCCCTAGTAGCTCAGCTTGGGAGAGCGCTAGACTGAAGATCTAGTTGTCGCCTGTTCAAATCAGGCCTGGGGCATTTCTGTTTTGATGGTTCCGGTTTTCCCGGTGCATCGCGGATCAGGGAATAGCCGCTGACAGGAAACCGGTCACAAGCGATGGGAAAAAATAGGCAGGGATCCTATGGTTCCTTACCTGCAGGTGCTCTTTGGAGATGACCGTTCAGATGACGACACTCGCCCCCCGGCCCCCCTATGATTTTTCCCTGAGCGCTGCGATTTTTTCCGGGGGCGAACCGGATATCCGCATGTTCAGGGACGGCATATTCCGGCAGGTGCTGGATACCGGCAATGCATCGGTGCTTGCAGAGGTCAGGTCTTCCGGCGTTACGGAGGATCCGGAGCTGGTCCTCACCCTACGGTCCGATCACCCGGTGAGCCGGGATACAGCACGGCTTGCCCGTATGACGGTGGCTACCATACTCAGCATTACCGATGACCTGGGCCCGTTCTACCGGGCCGTTGCCGGAGACCCGGTCCTTGCAGATCTCACGGTCCGGCTCCGCGGCGTCAGGGCTCCTGTAACTCCGACCGTTTTTGAGGCGCTCACGGACTCAATCATCGAACAGCAGATCTCCTTGAAAGCAGCCCACAGCATAGAGAGCCAGCTGATCCATACCCTTGGGAAAAAGCTGGATCTCGACGGCACCGCTTATTATTGCTACCCGGACCCGGCAATCCTTGCCCGGACTCCCGACAGCACCTTCCGTTCCTGCGGTCTGACGGTCCGGAAAGGGGAATACCTGCGGGGGGTCTCACAACGTATCCTTGACGGAGACCTTGATGTGGAAGGGTTCAGGGAATACCGGGACACGGAGCAGGTCATTGAGGAACTGGTAAAAATCCGGGGGATCGGGCGATGGACAGCAGAACTCACCATCCTCCGCGGGCTGCACCGGCCCGACGCCTTCCCTGCAGATGACCTAGGTGTCCGCAGGTTCATTTCGCAGTACTACTTCGGGGGCAGGAAGATATCCGCTGCGGATGCACGCACCTTTGCCGAACGGTGGGGTGCATGGAAGGGATTTGCGGCATATTACCTTGAAGTTGCTGACCTGCTCGGGATCCGTCCCGCGGTATAGTGCCCGCTGCAGGTGGTGAGCCTTATCTGGCCGCCGGTGTTCTTCCCTGACAGGACCGGATGGTAAGTTGATATACTTACAAACGTAAAAACCTCAAGAAGTGAATACCATGTCGAACGAACAGATGCTCAAGGACACGGCGAGCGAACTCAAGGAGTTCCTCTCGTCAAAGAACGTGATGGGAGATCCGGTGGATTTCGGTGACAAACTGGTGGTCCCGGTTGCACGGTACGGTTTCGGGTTCGGGGCCGGCGGGAACCAGACGAAGGATGGCGGAGGCCAGGGAGCAGGAGCAGGCGGCGGGATCGAGCCGATCGCGCTGATCATCCTCCACAAGGACGTGCGTGGTCCCGAAGGCATCCAGGTCATGTCCCTGAAAAAGGACAGCCAGATTGCCCAGGTCATCTCCGCGCTCAGCGAGTCGCTGGCACCGCAGCTGCTCGATGTGATCAAGACCGTGACCCGGAACAAGGCACCTGAAGCAGAAGACAAGAAAGAAGAGCTCTAGATATCTCCTTTTTTGTATGGACGCGCTCCTCATCCCGGTGTTTGTACTCATCTCCCTCACCGTCCCTGTTCTGCTGGGGGCCCTCCTGCTGTACGCGATACCGGTAAGAGCTGCGGTCACGGTTGTCCTCAGGGATAAACGACAGACGCAGGTCCTGGTTATCTCGTGGTGGATAGTTGGTATCCGGACTTCCGGTACGGCAGAGGGCAGGCTGACCGAGGTGCTTATCGCGGGCCATGCAGTATTCTCCCGCACCGGGTCCATAGAACAGGACGGAAAGGCCGGGGAGGAGAGCCGGGAAAGAAGAGCCGGGAGCACGGGCATCCCACCCGGAGAACGAATGCCGGACCAGCCCTCCGCTCTGCACAGCCCACAACCTGACACCTCCCTGCTGCGTTCTTCCCGGTCGGAGCCCCTGCCGCCCGTTACCCCCGGAGCGGTTGCACCGGATATAACAACCCCGGTCACCGGTGCCCCGTCTGCCAGCCCTCCGGCAACCGGTATACCGGGAGCCAGTAAACCGGAAACCGGCACCCCGGCGACCGGCACACCGGCAGCCGTCTTCCCGGACATTGGCGGGATCGTCAACGTCGTGCAGAAACTCACCGGGCCGGTCGGGTCGTTTTCCACCGCGTTCTGGCAGCAGAGCCGGTTTGTGGACGCACGCGGCACGGTCACGCTCGGCCTTGGCGACCCGGTGCTGACCGGGGAGCTCTGCGGGATGTACTGGGCATCACGCTTTGTGCTCCTTGCTTCCCGGATCTACGTGGAACTGGAACCGGTGTTTGACCGGACAGTTCTTGGACTGGACATCACGGTCCGGATGAAAGTGAAGCATCCCCTGCTGGTCCTGCTTGCCGGCCTCAGGCTGGCCCTGCACCCGGCGATCCGGGAGGCCGCGGGTATCGCAATGCGGCAATCGCGGGGAGCCGCGGCTTCATGAACGCGGAGTTCCGGCTCCAGCAGCCGCAGGTTTGCGGGAACCGCACCATCATCCCGGTTGTCAGCAACATCTCGGTCTGCCATGGGCAGGGTATGTTCGCGTCCATCCGTCCGGTTGCCCTCCTTATTGGCGAGGACGGCGAATGGGGGATCGCCCTGCTGGAAGGAGATTCCCTTATCGCCCTGCTGGAAAAACTGGTATTGCCGGTGTGATGGTACTTTTTTTAAGCAATCCTGGATTAAAGAGGGCCGGTTCTCTCTTGAAAATTTATTGTCCCATTCTAACACAATGATAAATCCGTTTCCGCCCCCACATCATACCGGCCGGATCTCCCACGCCGAGAGCTGGTACTGCTTCCCGTCATAAGTATAGGTCGCAAAGACGCGGAAGGTCCCCCCGACCTGCTTCCTGTCAACCGTCAGTAGTTCATGGCACCGGTAGCTGATGACTACGGTATTCTTTCCGGTAATCCGGATGCAGGGGCTTTCCATGGCAAACTCGTGCAGCGTGAGGATCGGAAAGAGCCGGTCAAGCAGTTCCTCCCGGTTGAACCTGCCACGGCTGCTCGTCTCCACGAAGTCCGGCGCGAGCAGTGCCTCCAATGCCCGCCGGTCTTTCCGGAGCCACGCGTCCGCACGGGCATGCTCCCGTAGGACAAGGATTTTCTTCAGCTGTTCGGGATCCCGTGATGCTTCATTCCGGTCGGTCATGCCTGGTCGCTCTGATCAATCCCCTTTCTCCAGATCCCTATATACCTTTTTTCCCAGAACCGCAATGCACCCGTACGAGAGACTGGCGATGACCACTTCTGCGACAGCTACGGCAACGGTCCTTATGATACTCTCCCACATGTATTCAGTGGTATCCAGCGGCATTGTTGATTCCCCGCCAAAGAGACCGAGGCAGGTCAGAAGGAAAAATTGTTGCAAGCACGGTCACGGCTATTACAAGGTAGGGAGAGTTTCCCGTGGTATAACGGCGGATGACCGGGAAGGGTGCAAGAATCAGCAGAGCGGTTGACAGGAAACCGGTAATCATCATCATTGCCCATTTCTGCTGGTATCCGTTCTCCAGCGAGGACCCGCTGAAATACACAACATTGATTGCGAGCATCAGAACCGCTCCCGCAGCCGGCAGGAGGGGACGGGCCCGCCGTGACGGGACCCGTTCGATTATAAAAAAGGAGACAAGGGTGAGGAGGGCAGTCGGGACTCCGAACATGAGCATCAGCATAAACGCATAGAAAAAAAAATGTCAGGAATCTGCGCAGGCTCCAGGAGAGGTATCATTATTTCAGATTTTATCAGGATAGGTAATATATTATACTGATTTGTCCTGATTCATAGTCCGCAGGACCCGCATATCTTTCAGGCACCGGTGGATAATAAAAAAGAATATTTTTATCCTGATGATGTGCATGCTGATTATCAGTCTGGCAGGTGCTCTGAAATGGGACTCTTTGACGATCTGGGAAATGCTCTGAAAAAAGTTGAGGACGATCTGAAAAAATCAGATCTCGAGCAGGGGCTCAATAAGGCTGGCAAGGACGTCTCAACGGAGATCGATAAAGCCCGGGCGCCGGCACAGCAGGCAGCACCGGCGCCATCGGCTGCACAACCGCCACCCCCTGCGGGCGCCCAACCAGTCCCCCGCACCCCTCACCCCGGGTATGCAAAGATTGCAGCATGGATGAAAAGGACCTACAAGGGTCGGATTTCCGGTGCCGGCGATCCCTCCCAGACAAATCCTGAGCTCAAACAGCTCTCGTCAGAAGTCTGTTCCGGGCTTTCTGAAAAGACCAGGAAAGGGTTTTTGGACTATCTCAAAAAACAGGATTACGAACCGCTCCTCAGATAAATCCCCATGTCCGATCCTGTCCGCTCTTTTTACCAGCACCATCTCCCGGACCTTTCGGCTATAACCGATCTTTCCCACCGCCATTTCCGTATCCTGCTCCCCCGTGGCATGTTTCTCAAACTGCAGGACCGTATCCGGTCGGAGGAAGTGCTCCGGCGCTGGCTGGTGCGGTACCGGCCGTCCGATGTCTACTACTCTACCAGCTGCTGGCTGGCCCCCGAGAACCTGGGACGGCGTGAACGGACGCCGGTCTCTGACAATATCTTTCTGTCATCGGATATCGTCTTCGATATTGACCGGTCGCCGTTCTCGACTTCGAACTCCGAACTGGCACGACAGGATACCCTGCGGCTGCTTGAGTTCTGCGATGACAGCCATCTTGCCGTGAAGTATCTGGCATTCTCCGGGAGCAAGGGGTTCCACGTCATCTGTACGGATCCACGCCGCTATGATGACCCGTCCCCGCTCGTGCGGGAGGACATGGCAAAGGCTGCAAGGAAAGAGATCATCGCCCGGGTACTTGCAGAAGGGATCGCGATCGATACGAAAATCACCGCCGACACCCGCAGGATCATCCGGGTGCCGGGGACCATCAACTCGAAGACCGGTTATGTCTGCACCGTGCTCTCCCGGGAGCAGCTCGCAGATCCTGTCAGCACAATTCTTAAATATATTCCCCGGGTTACTACTGGTACCCCATTGATCCCCCCACGGGGAGATGACTGCCCCTTCGGCACCCGTATTATATCCTGGCTTTGTCACCGGTTCGGGGTAAGGTCAAAGCCAACACCCTGTTTTTCCTATTCCACGTTTCTTGTCAGTTCCGTTCCCACAACCTCCCTGCAGGTACCGCTTTTCATGTATCCGCCTCACGTCAGCATTGAGCGGGCAGAGTCACTCCTCGCCGCCGTGCAGGAGCAGTACGGGCTTTCGGATATCTACCTGTACCGCTCCGGCACCGGCGTCTCTGCTCTCTGTTTGAGGACGTTTTCGCTCCGGAGGCTCGAAAAGATTGTCAGGGCATCCGGATCAATGAATTTCGGGACGCTCGTGAAATACAAACAGCTCTTCTTCCGTGTCGGCGAGGTACGGGATGAAAACCGGCAGCTCATTGCCGGGCTGCCTGAGCTGGTAAAAACCCTTCCCGCCCCGGAAGAGAACAATGCCCGGTTTATCAGCAGGCCCCATTACCATTTCATGAAAGGTTTCGTTCCAGCGCTCCGTAAATACCCGAGAATGCATGGGAAGGGGGCAGTTATTCTCACCCATACGGTCAATGAAGAGTGATGACCGGCGAAAAATAGTGCATGAACCGGAGAATTATTTCCCCAGGAACTTTTCGAGCCCTGCCTTGAGATCCGTAATGGAGACCGGTTTCTGGAGAACGCCAAGCCTGCTGTCATGCATTGTTGCGAGCCGCTCCTCTATCGAAGGTGATGCCGTGAACAGGATGACCGGGATATCTTTCATCCCGTATTCTTCGCGGATCTTTTCCAGAAAATCCCAGCCGTTCATCGGCTCCATCATGACATCGAGCAGGATGAGGTCAGGAGGATCCTTCCTGACAATGGCAAGAGCTTCGAGCACATCCGGCACGATGAGCGGTTCGTAGCCGATCCGTGTTAATACGATCTCCATCAGCTCGAGAATCGGCTGGTCATCCTCGACGAGCATGATCTTATGTGACATGGGGTATCTCCTCCGGCAACTTTTTGGGAATATGAATGGTAAAGGTACTGCCGGCATTCACGGTGCTGTCGACCGTGATATCGCCGCCGTGCATCTGGATAATCTTCTTTGCGATCGATAAGGACAGGCCGAGCCGGTCATACTTGCGGGAGAGCTTGGCAGCATCGGCCAGCTGGAACGGCTCGAAGATAGAAGAGAACATGTTCTTCGGGATACCGATCCCGTTGTCCTGCACGGAGATCATGTGGGTTGCACCACCGGCTCCAGGGCGGTACGAAATGTGGATTTTCCGCGGGGGCTTGGAATAGTTGACCGCATTGGAGAGGATGGAATCGAGCACGCTGTACAGCCGGTCCCGGTCAGCAGCGATCATCAGGTCGTCAGGAATGTCGATGGTGACGTCCCCTTTGGAAAGGTACCCGCAGGTGTCGAGCATGCTTCGGACGAGGGCAGGCAGGGAGAAATCCGAAAACGTCAGCTTGATCTTCCCGCTGTCGAGCACGGAGAGTTCCAGCATCTGGTTGATGATCTGCCGCTCGCGTTCGACACTGACAAGGCAGCGCTCGAGCATTTTTTTTGTATCGTCAAGGATCCCGAAGCCGGCCGGGTCCTGGATCAGGAGGTTGAGATAGCCGAGGATAGGCTGGAGCGGGGTACGCAGTTCGTGGGCGACCGTGATGATGATGCCCCGGCGGCGCTCGTTGTCCTGCTGGATCTTCTCCTCGAGCCGCTGCTGGACGGAGATATCCACGAGGTTTATCATGGTAGCCTGCTGGTTGTCGTGCGTGATCGGGTTGGCAAAGACCATTGCCACCCGGAACCCGCCGCTTTTTGTCACGAACCGGAATTCGGTACCGTCTGCAAGCTGGGTCTCGCTGACCGGGCGCTCCTTGAATTCCCCGAACTTGTCCTTGTCCCGGGAGTCGAGCAGGAAGAGCAGATCTTTTCCTTCAAGTTCCTGCGGGGAATACTCGGAGAATGCGCCAAACGCCGGGTTGGCAAACCGGATCGTGCCATCCTGGATAACGAGGATGCTGGTCGGGGAATTCTCCGTAAGCTGCCGGTACTTCATCATGGTGTCGTTGTTGACCCGCTCGATAAGTTTACGGGCATTGATATTCACGATGGTGACACTGACTGTCAGATCGTCGATGGCACTCCATGACAGGTTTACCCAGCAGCTGTCGCCTTCTTTTGTACGGAACCGGATCTCGAAATTCTCACAGTCCGCGTGCTCCTCCACCTGTTCGAGAAACCGCTTTTTTTCCCGGGGCGTAAAGGCGAGGGAGGGAAAGGTCATGTCGGCGATCTCGCCCGGACTGTAGTGGAGCATATCCGCAAATTTGTCATTGGTCTGTTTTATCCGGAAATCCGGAAGATCGAAAAGGACAATGCCCAGCTGGGAATGTTCGAAGACCATACGGTACCGGGCTTCACCGGCCCGGATCCGCTCGATGAAATACGTCATGAGGCTCGCGATGATGACGAACAGGAATGCCTCCGACGTGACACTCATCAGTGCCGCGGGGTCCGGGTAGCGGTAATAATACCCGACCGCCTGGTAGGCAATCCCGCAGACCCCGGCAACGACAAGGCCCCGCTTGGCATAGAAATACGTGGCATACAGGATGGGGATGAAGAAGAGCTGGTAGTTGATAAGCGTGAGCGAGCGCGAGAACGAGATGGCGGTGATGAGCGTACAGGAAATCACCATGGAGGAGATGACAACCATCCGGACGATATCCGTTTCGGAGACAGCGTACCGGTATATTTTGAATGTCTTCCCGTCCATAGCTATCTTCGCCATTAGCTGTTCTTGTTATTTTAAGATGACCCACCCGGTCTGCAGATTTCCTCCGGAGCGGGAGATTTTTTAAAAAATTATTGTCCGGACGATCACCTGAAAACGATACCGTCACAGGACCCGGACAAAACCTCTCATTTTCTGTAATAAAAACCGTTGGTTTGATATAACAGGCAGGGTAATAAAAATAACGCGATGCGTCCTTACGTTGTGGTCAATGTTGCCATGAGTGCTGACGGAAAGCTCTCGACCCGGGAGCGCCGGCAGGTAAAAATTTCGGGGGCGCAGGATTTTACGAGAGTGGACCGGCTCAAGGCCGGGAGCGACGCGGTCATGGTCGGCATCGGTACGGTCCTTGCCGATGACCCCTCCCTGACCGTCAAGGGCGAGGAGTGCCGCCAGCACCGGAAAAACCGGGGTGCCTGTGAACACCCGGCCCGGATCGTAGTGGACAGCAGGGCACGGATTCCGCCGGATGCGGCTGTCCTGCACAAGGGCAGCGGGCTCCGGATCGTAGCGGTATCAGAAAAGGCAGACCCAAAGAAGGTCGAGGCCCTGAAACATTCCGCGACCGTGATCGTAGCAGGAGAAAACGAAGTAGACCTTGCAGCGCTCATGGATGAACTCGGGACCATGGGCATCCAGCGGGTCATGGTCGAGGGCGGCGGGGAACTGATAGCAGGCCTGATCCGGGCAAGGCTCGTGCACGAGATCTACACCTTCATCGGGAACCTGATTATCGGCGGCAGGGGAGCTCCCACCCCTGCCGACGGGGATGGTTTCGTGAACGAGGAAGAATTTCCCCGGCTCACCCTGATCGAGACCCGCAGAATCGAGAACGGTGTTCTCCTGCACTGGAAGGTCGAACCGCCGGACCAGCAGTAAAAAAGGTTTAAAGGCTCTTATACAATTCCTGCTGGTCAACAACCTTGTAGATCTGTCCGTTGGCCATGGTCAGCATAACCTCGACGCGGTCCGTCCCGCTGGTTCCGGGGATCTCGACCGTGTCTCCCATCTTGGGTTTCGCGATACCATCCGTTAACACCGTCCCGTCCGGGTGCGTGACGCGGACATCCATCCTTGAAACGAACATGAGCCCCTTCCCGCCATCGAAATGCGTGATGATGGTGGTCGAGTACAGGCCGGATTTCTCCACTGTAATCGAGAGCGGCCACTGGGGGGGCAGCGTATCGGTGGGGCCGGGTACGGTTGAGGCTTTCGTGGTCGGCACCGGTGTCGGGGGAGGAGTCGGTACCGGTGTGGCGGTCGGCGTCGGCGTCGGGGTGACAACAGGCTGGGGCGGTGATGAACAGCCGGCAACCATAAGGAGGACAGCAAGCACCAGCGCCAGACTGAAAAGGGTACGGTAATTCATAATGGACATTTTACATCGGAATATTTCATTATACCGATTAAAAAAAGGAACCGGCAGGGTTTCCGGGAGGAACTGTCGGGAATTCAGCATAACCACGCATGCGGTCAAAGAACGCAGATGGGCTCGTCTTCTCCTCGTGGTCCTTAAGGACCACTCGTATGTCAAAGAATGCTGATGGGTTCTTCTTCTCCTCGTGGTCCTTAAGGACCACTCGTATGTCAAAGAATGCTGATGGGTTCTTCTCCTGTCTCATCTCACATTCCGTGAGATTCGACAAATCCCAACACCTATCACCCGGTACTCCCAACCCTCAGTTACGTATATCGCAGTTTTTGTGCTTGCCGCCGTCTTTCTGCTGATCGCGGTACGGCAGGTGGGCAGGTTCACCATCCGGATCTGGCAGATCATGCTCGGGGGAGCTCTTACCGTCCTGCTCACCGGCCAGATCACCGTGCCCGAAGCACTCCTGGCCATCAATGTGAACGTGATGGTCTTTTTATTCGGCATGTTCGTTGTCGGGGAGGCAATGGCGGACAGCGGCTACCTCTCCTGCATTGCAGACCGCCTGTTCTCACGGGCAAAGAACCCGGACCAGGTCGTGCTCTTCATCCTCTTCGGGATGGGGATCCTCGCCGCAGTCCTGATGAACGATACGGTTGCCATCATCGGTACGCCGCTCGTGCTTGGGCTTGCCACGAAATGGAAGGTATCAAAAAAGCTTCTGCTGCTCTCGCTTGCGATGGCAGTCACGACCGGCAGTGTGATGAGCCCTGTCGGGAACCCCCAGAACCTGCTCGTTGCCGTGAACTCCGGCATGGCATCGCCGTTCCTGACCTTCGCGGTCTGGCTCCTCGTCCCGACATTACTCAGCCTTGCTGCCGCGTTTATCATCCTGCGGTTGTTCCATGCCCGGGAATTTTCTGCCCGGTTACCTGAACCCGGGCCGGAAATTCCCGGTGACCGCTCCCTCTTCTTCTTGACGCAATGCTCGCTTGGCATCATCTTCGTGCTTGCGGCAGTGAACATTTTCTCAACGCTTGCCGGTATCCCGATGCCCGTGACACTGCCCCTGATTGCGATCTGCGCTGCTGCGCCAGTCCTTATCTTCTCGCCGCGGCGGTGGGGGATCCTCCGCTCCATCGACTGGCCCACGCTGGTCTTCTTCGCCGCGATGTTCATCCTCATGGAAAGTGTCTGGCAGGCCGGGTTTTTTCAGTCCTTTGTCAACAGCGGGAGCATCTCGTCAGTACCGGTTATCCTCGGGACAAGCATCATCATCAGCCAGTTCATCTCGAATGTCCCCTTTGTCGCCCTTTTCCAGCCGATGATCCAGCAGGCTGGCGGGACGACTGTGCAGCTCATGGCGCTCGCCGCGGGGAGCACGCTTGCCGGCAACCTGACGATCCTGGGCGCGGCAAGCAATGTGATCATCATCCAGAACGCCGAGAAGAGTGGCGAGACACTGACGTTTTATGAGTTTGCCCGGGTCGGTGTGCCGCTGACGATTATCCAGGTTGGCATTTACTGGGTGTGGCTGAGTGTGGTGTTTTGATTTTTGACTCTGTAGAAAACCTTTCTTTTTAGAGTAATGATTGCCCCCTTGCGCCAGCCCTGCCCCCCCGGGGGGCGGGGGCGCATTGTGATACATCGGTATTACCTGTACAGGAAATTTTGACACGGTTAGTTTACAGGTAATACGGCACAATCGCAACCGGGGTTGCCCAAGCGGCGGGGGCGAAGCCCCCGAGAGCGTTATAATTGATGTCAAATGATTTCTCCGGAGCAGAATTTTTTTAACGACCGGGGAACATGTAACGTCAGGGAGGGCTCCCCTCATCAGGGTACTCGCAATTTCCTCTAAGCTAATCATAATATCCCGGACGCACCCACTCACCAACAGGAGAACCTATTATGACAGAACCATCCGGGGAAAGCCCGGATAAGAACCGCGAGGACCTTATCGGCAAAGTCCTCGTGACGAACGCCCTCCTCCGGTACCAGGACGGGACAGTGGCCAGCCGGATGATCGTGTTCAAAAAGACCGGTACCATCACCCTTTTTGCCTTTGACGCGGGTGAAGGGCTCTCCGAACATTCTGCCCCCTTCGATGCCATCCTCACGGTCACGGACGGGGAAGCCGAAGTTGCTCTTGCCGGAACACTGTTCACGGTTAAAACCGGTGAGATGATCATCCTGCCGGCCACCATACCCCATGCGGTGCAGGCAAAGCAGCGGTTCAAGATGACCCTGACCATGATCCGGGAGTGAAAAAGATGGCTGAATTCAAGCTTGAACACGGGGACAGGCCCGAAAAAAACCGCGAGGAGCTGAAAGGAAAGGTCATCCGTCTTGCTGACCTTGTGGAGTACGCCGGGGGCACGGTTGCGAGCCGGATGGTCATTAACCGCAAATGCGGGAGTGTGACGATCTTCTCGTTCGATGAGAACGAAGGGCTCTTGCGAGCACACCGCCCTGTTCGATGCGCTGGTCACGGTCCTTGATGGCGAGTGCGAGGTCTGGATTGCAGGGAAGATATCCCCTATGAGGGCGGGGGAGACGATCATCTTCCCGGCAGGGGTACCCCCACGCGCTCTCCGCGATCTCTAAGTTCAAGATGAGCCTGGTGATGATCAAAGAATAAAAAAACAGGTCAGTACGGTGTCCGGGGCAGAATTCCGCCGGCAATAAAAACGGGTGATGAGTTACCGCTTCCCTTTTTTATCCGGTTGGGCTTTGGTTTTTTTCCGGTCTGGCTTTGTTTTTTTCAACCGGGTTTTGGTTTTGGCCGGCCGGACTTCTGGCATAGCTGCTTTGGCCTTGCTTTTGGCCGGTTTGGCTTTGGCTTTGGCCGGCCGGGATTCAGCCGGAACCGGTCGTGCTTTTGTTTCAGCTGCTGTGGCGCTGGTTTTCACCGGTCCGGCTTCGGGTTTTTCCGGTTCGGTTGCGGTTATCTTCAGTTCGGTTATTCTTTTATTCAGTTCAGCAACTTTTTTATCCACCTCGGCTTTCATCTTTTCCGGTTCGAGTACTTTTTTATCCAGCTCTGCCACTTTTTTATCCAGTTCCGTTTTTGTCTTATCGAGCCCGGCCTTTGTCTTATCCAGCTCGGCTTTTGCCCGGCTGATAATTGCATTAAAGGACAGCTCGATCTGTTTCTGGGTTTCTTTTATTGTTGTCTCAATGAACTGCTTTCCTTCTTCAGTGGCCACGAGATCGTGGGTAACACTCATCACGTTATCGATCGATGAAATGACTGCTTTTGTCGCCTCGGTAAGTCTCCGGTCAATGGTATCTTCGTTTACCTGCGGGACTGAAGGTTCACGGTCCTCAACCCAGAGGCCTTTTTCAAAGTGCCCTTTTTTTTCGTTCATGGGTATCACTGTTTCCTGATTATTGTCATCGGTTTTCTTCCTACATATACTTCCTATTGGAAAGACTGCGCGGGTATCGGGTGTACCACCCAGTTTTTATAACAGGCAGGCAAATCAGGATTGTCGGGAGATCAAGAACATGGGCGGCAACGAGAAAGACGGGTATTACTGTTCGATCTGCGGAGGTATCCCGCCGGACAAGATCACCACGAAACGGGTGGTGATCGATGACAAGGAGACCGGCATCGACCATCTCGACTGGATCTTCGGGGAAGTTGCCCGGCTCGCGGTGGATAACGATGATGACATAACGGAAGAGACCCTGAAGCGGGTGAAGCAGTTCAATTACATTCCGACAAAAAAGACCGCGGACTATGGTACCGGACTGCTCGCCGCGTATGAAAAATTCCGGGCAGAAACGCGGTAATCTTCTCGCTCTCCAAATCCACAAACACTATTGATTTATCAGATGGGATATTTCTTATCGGATCTCTCTGTATCTCTATATATTCATCATTCGATAAATAAATTATATCCTCACTCAATAGTATCAGCTGAAAGTGATCCCGGTAACCTGAACCGCGGATCAACGATGATGTGATCGGATGAGATGCTCAATTGTTTCATGGAATGTGAACGGCCTGCGCCAGCGCCACCAGATGAACCAGTTTTTACCGGTGTTCCGGCATAATCCGGAAATCGTCTGTATCCAGGAAACAAAGACTGCCGGAGACAGGATACCGGAAGATCTGAAAAAACTGTACGGCTATTACATTTATTATGATAATGATCATCCGGAAAATCTTACTGAAGTGATTCTCTTTTCCCGTCAGAAACCGGAGCGGGTCACCTTCGGTTTTGGCGGCACTCCTTTTGACAGTGAAGGAAGGATCCTCATTGCCGAGTATGAGACATTTACTCTCATGAACATGTATTTCCCGCTGGGTATAATGCCCGCTGACACGCTCGAACACAAGCTCGCGTTTTATGATGCGTTCCTCGCACACGTTACGCAGCTGAACAATGAACAACAAAACGTGATCGTCTGCGGGGACTTCAGTATTGCCCATACTGACGACGATGTCTCAAAACCGGTAAAGAAAGAGACTCAACGGGCTGGTATAACCCTGCACGAGCGGGAGAAAATGGACCGGTTAATCCATGCAGGATTTTCTGACACGTTCCGGTTATTCAATGAGTCAAAGGGCCATTATTCCTGGTGGCCGAACGGGTTCTCCCTTGAGGAACGGAGACTTGGCTGGCGACTCGACTATTTCTTTGTAAATACTTTCATGAAACCGTTTGTCACCGGTACGGAGATACTTGCCTGTTACGAAGGATCGGATCACTGCCCGGTCATCATGGAGATGGAGATGCCGGAAAAGGTACCGCAGGAAAAATGCGAAGCTCTGGAAACCGTTCACCGTGCTGGTGCGGGATCCCGATCATGAAATCAAAATACGGCTGGGTGGAGATTGACGGCATCCGCTATGATCATGATGTGATTATGCATACCGATCGTTCGGTTATAAAACGCTCCAAGAAAAAATCAAAAAAATTCAAGAAACTCTTCGGACATACCCCTTTATCCGATCATGATCTCAGATTTCTGGACAACGACGAGGCACATATCATCTATATCGGTACGGGGCAGTTTGGCGATCTTCCGATAACCATGGAAGCCCACACGATCCTTTCGAAAAGTGAAGTCATCATCCGCCCGACGCCGGATATTCTCAACCTGCTGGAAGATGAACAGCGCCTGTTTGCTGCGGTTATCCACGTTTCCTGTTGACCGCGCGAAAACCCTTCCGTGACGGGGTTTTCTGCTGCTGTCACCGGGGGGAAAAAAGCCCGATCTGTCGCCCCGCCTTGACAAACTTGGTGAGCATATGGACTGACGAATGCATGTGCCGGTAGGTGACATCCGCCATTGAGAGTTCATGCATTAGTTCTGCTGGCGTGGAAAAGCGGTTGAGGGTAACAAAGATTCTCCCCAGCTCAAGGGAGATGTGTGCATCAGAACCGGCCGATACCGGCTTGTTGTTCCGGGCTGCATAGTGTTGGGCAACAAGATTGTCATGGTCATCGATTACCCTCCCATTAAAACCTTCGATAATATCTATACGGTCGAGAATCCGGTCGAGAGTTTCCGTGCGGAGGACACTCGAGCGGTATGAACAGAACGGGTGCGGGACGATGGAGAGCGCTCCCTGGTCATGTATCCGGTCCAGCGTTTCATCTGCGGAAAGGAACGGAGGAATCTCCTCAGTCAGGAAGAGGCCGATGATCTCACCATCTGCAGTCATGATTTCCTCTGCGAGGATGCGGGGTATAGCCGGATCTGCAGCACAAATCTCCCCGAACACCTTTTCCGCTCCGGTAATACTGTTGTGATCACAGACCAGAGGCAGGATACCTGTACGTCTGAAACACTTTACAATCGCTGTGACCGGGATTGCAGAGTCCAT
>Ga0182011_10001980_pt1 | contig 17644 bp, 15 predicted proteins | sample 711E1DmetaG_FD_120481 | JGI IMG/M metagenome (GOLD analysis project Ga0182011, IMG submission 120481) | Permafrost microbial communities from Stordalen Mire, Sweden - 711E1D metaG | ecosystem: Environmental > Terrestrial > Soil > Wetlands > Permafrost | place: Sweden: Stordalen | collected... | reverse complement strand
GTTCGCGCCGTTCTTCTGCCATTGATAAGTCGGCGCGGGCGTGCCGCTGGCCGCCGCCGTGAACGTGACCGAGGCGCCCACCAGCACCGTCTGGCTCACCGGCTGGGTTGTGATCGTCGGGGCCACCGTGGGCACATTGACCGTCAGCACCGCGCCACTGCTCGTCGCCGAGCCGGCGGAATTGGTCGCCACCACCGTGTACGTGCCGGCATCGGCCGTCGAAGCACTCGCGATCGTGTAGGAAACGCTGGTGCACCCGGAGAGGTTCGCGCCGTTCTTCTGCCATTGATAAGTCGGCGCGGGGGTGCCGCTGGCCGCCGCGGTGAAGGTGACCGAGGCGCCCACCAGCACCGTCTGGCTCGCTGGCTGGGTCGTGAAGACCGGCGCCACCGTGGCGGCATTGACAATGAGCGTCGCGTCATCGGACGTGGTGCTACCGGCCGAATTTGAGACGAACGCGTAATAATTCCCTGCATCCGTCTCCGCTACGCTCCCGATCGAAAATGTCCCTCCCGTCGCACCCGCAATCATCGCGCCGTCCTTGTACCATTGATATGCGAACGGTGCCGTGCCGTCAGCCGAGACAGAAAAGGTCACCGACTGGCCCACCAGCACTGTGCCCGTGGAAGCTTGGGCAAAATTGGCGGCGAAAAGCCCGGCGCCGATGAAGGTCAGCACTGCGAGCGCTCGACAAGTGTGACGTGAGTGCATGTGCACAACTTATCGGGATCACGGCTCGATAGGCTGTGCATAGGTTGGGGAATTGTATGCATATCTTGTTCGTAATCAGTTTCTTACAATTACTTTATAAAATCATAGTAAAATCCTGTTCATCGATGATCCGATAGAGCTCCGAATTCAGCACCATTAGGAGTCCTGCAACCTTGCGCTGTCCGCTCCTCCCAGCCAACCGGACCCGATAATGGCGGTCCGTGATTCGCTTTTCATCACAGAAGCGGTGTTGCGAGGGACGCTCGTCTGCCTTCAGACGTTGGAGCACTGTCTCCTGTTTCCGCCCAGCGGACGGCAACGAGCAGGGGAAACAGCGCTACGAACCAAGCACTCGAAAGTGAGGCGGTAGGATGGAAGCCGGACAGTCGCAAGGGGGCGGGCCGCACGCACCGCTTGAGCGTGGCGTTCCTGGCCTGGGCCTCACCTCACGGACAACAGAGAATCGCGGCAGGAATGAAGGGCCGAACTTGTCGGCTGGTCAGAACCAGGAAAACCTCTCCGGTACGTAGACGATATCGGAAGGTTTCAAATAGAACGGCTCGTTCTCTTTCCCCTCAAGCACAAGCCGAAGATTCAATGTATAATTCTTCGTTCTACCGTCCTCCTCTTTCCGGATCACCACGACCGCCTTCATATTGGCCATGGTGCCGGCGAAGCCGCCGGCCTCCATGATCGCTTCGAGCACCGAGATCGGCCGGTCGGAGACAATCTTGCCGGGGCGCAATACCGAACCGGTCACATAAACAGCGAAAGACGACGATTCCACGGCAACGCTGACTTCCTTTGACACAAGTTGGGAGGAGTAAAGCTTCACCAGTTCCTTTTCCAATTCGGAAGGCTTGAATCCCACCACCTTCAATTCTCCAATGATCAATAATGTGATTCTGCCGTCCCGCCTCACTTGCTGGGTCGTATCCAGATTTTGCGTGCCGGGAAAAGAGACCTTCAAGGTATCGCCCTCGCGGATGGTGAGTTCCTCCGATTGCCCGGCAGCAGCCCCGAGGGCCGGACTCTGAGCGTTACGTGTCGTCGTTGAAGCAAGATTGGGATCACAGCCCGTCAAAGCCAGCAGCAGACCCATCGCCGAAACGAACATGAGAGGCAGAAACATCTTGGAGCGATCCAAGCGATGTTGATTTTGCGAAATACTTGCAGCTGTGATTTTGGGGGACGAGATGGTTGTCATTTTGTTCGCGACCTCGCTCGTTATCTGTTGCTGCTAACCATGATGTATGGCTTTCTCCGATAGTCAACCTTTTGCATCAAAAGTCCGGCATTTCGCTGAAGCGTCTTTGCTCCGGCGTTATGCCTTGGTATCGAGAGACATAAAATCAGCCAATTCCGTCCGTAGCGATCCCCATGCGCTCGCGGCAGAACTGCGCCAATTCGTCGGCCAGGGCTGCCCGAAAGACATGGGGCTCCCTTGCCGGCCGCAGATCGATTTCGGCGCAATGCAGCGCTTGGCGTGACAACGGCAGAAGTGTCGCGTGCCGCTCAGTCCATCCATGCTGGGCAAACTCAAGATACAGGCTCTCGTCCGGACCATAGAGTTTGTCTCCCACGACCGGATATCCGAGCCAAAGGGCATGGGCGCGGATCTGGTGTTTGCGACCGGTCTCCAATCGGACGCGCGCCAGGGTGAACCCGCTGGCGTTCGCAATTGGGACGAAATGCGTCACGGCGGCCTGGGCGCCAGGAGTCCCCGCGGCCACGACTTTCGATCGAATCGTCACGCAGCTATCCGGGTCGGGCCCGAGCGATTGGTCGACCGTCACGGGCTGGGCAAGCTGGCCCGTAAGAATGGCCAGATAAATTTTGCCAATCAGTCGCTGTTGCGTGGCTTTTTGGAGTTTGCTCGCAGTGGCGCTATCCTTCGCCATCACGACCACCCCGCTCGTTTCCCGGTCGAGCCGAAAAACCAGATGCACCGTCGGCAATCCGAGATATTCGCGTGCCGCCCCAACCAGACTTGACCAAGGTCCATTTTTCGACGGATGGCAGACAATCAGCCCCGGCTTGTTGACGACAAGCAGATGTTCATCCTCGTGAATGATCCAACCCGGAAAATCCCCGGGGGTGATCAACGGCGCCTCCGCTCCGATTTGTACGCTCATCGCCGCCAGCTCCAACCCAGAGTCTGGGCATCGGCCGCAGTCGCGCCAACGGGCGGCAAACAACACAGGTTTTTACGCATCGGAGATACCATTCGCCTAGATTCTAATAACTTCTGACCCACCGCCCCGGGGACGGCATCGGAGCGCATCCGGCCGGTTGGCTGGCCCGCCTTAAGCTTAGCTAAAGACATGGGCACAATGCGTCGACTGATGTTGATAAAGCAATGCATCGGATACAGATTCCAGCGTCGCGCAATGAATGATTTTCCCAAACAGGGAGATCTCCCGGTTCAGACGGAAGAGGATACCGGATGGCACAGTTGGATTGCCGACGCGAGAAATCCCTTTGGCGTGATATTGTTTTTGGTCAATCAACCCGAAAGGAATCCACCATGATGAACAGCTCAGCCCATACTCCCGAAGTAATCGTCTCTGGCATCCATCTCGACCTGACCCCTTCGCTCAAATTCTACGTGAACGAGAAAGTCGGGCGGCTGTTGCGTCATGAGGAACGGATTGTTCGGATCAGGGTCGAGCTCGTGTTTGACGGGAAAAACGACGTCGCAAACCCGTTTGTCGCCAAAGGGCATGTCATCATTCACGGCCCCGACATGAATTGCAGCGTCGCCTCGGACGAGTGCCACAAATCGGTCGATCTGCTGATGGACCGGCTGGACCGCATGTTGCGGCGGCGTTCCCGGTTGTTCAAAGTCAAACGCAACCATCCACACGCCGTGGAACTCGCCACCCTTCTCCCCAAAACGGCGTAGTCGGGATATTGACGACGACGGCGTACCGCCCTCGAAAACAGGACGGAAACTGGCGGATTCAGACACGGACCGCTGACGGAGCGCTTTCTGGTTTCGAGAGCTCGTTCTTCGGACCTAGGCGTCTCTATTCAATTTGCATAGATACGGCCCAGGAGGGACGACTTAGCCATTTTGGACGACAGACGTTGTCTGGCCTCGCCCCCGCGCCGTGACCTGCAATTTGCTCCGAGATCGCTGGTTGCCTCATGGTTTGACTCAAAGCCCGGCGGCTCTTCACCATGTCGGTCCGCAAACCAGCCACGACTACTTGCTCATGATCGCACTTCCGCGGCTCCACCTCCTCCTGCTGATTCTCGGATCGGCCTCCCTTTGCCTCCGCGCGCAAGAAACCGTCAGAATCGGCGAATTCGCGTCGCTCACCGGCAAAGAGGCTGCGTTCGGCCAGTCTTCGCACAAGGGCACGGTTCTCGCGATTGAAAAACTCAACGCCGGCGGGGGCCTGCTTGGCAGAAAGGTTGAGCTCTTCACGGAAGACAACCAGTCGAAACCAGGCGAATCCACGACCGCCGTCCGCAAGCTGATCTCGCGCAACAAAATTGTCGCGCTGCTCGGCGAAGTCGCCTCCAGTCGCTCGCTCGAAGCCGCTCCGATCGCCCAGGGGGCGCATATTCCGATGGTCTCGCCGTCCTCCACCAATCCGGAGGTCACGCAACGGGGCCCTTATATTTTCCGGGTCTGTTTCATCGACCCGTTTCAGGGCGCCGTGCTCGCCAAATTCGCTTTCAACTCGCTTCATGCCCATCGAGTCGGGGTCCTGTCGTCGGTCTCCTCCGCCTACAGCGTCGGCCTCGCCAAATACTTTGCGGAACCTTATGTGGCCGCCGGGGGTGTGATCGCCATCGCGCAGAAATATTCCGAGGGCGACAAGGATTTCAAAGCGCAGCTCACGGCCATCCGGGCCGCCGGCGTCGACGCGATCTTCGTGCCGGGTTACTATACGGAGGCCGCCTTGATCGCGAAGCAGGCCCGCGAGCTTGGTCTCACGATCCCACTGTTCGGCGGTGACGGATGGGAAGCCCCCCAATTACTGGAGATCGGCGGAACCGCGGTCGAAGGATGCTATTATTCGACGCACTATTCGCCGGAAGATCCCGCCCCCCTGGTCCAGCAATTCGTGCAGGCGTTCCAAGCGCGCTGGGGCGGCGAAATGCCGGATGCGATGGCCGCGCTCGGCTACGATTCCGCCCTCATGCTGGCCGACGCGATCAAGCGCGCGGGGTCAACCGACGGCGCCAGAATCCGCGACGCCCTGGCCGCCACCAAGGGCTTTGCCGGCGTCACCGGCACGACGAGCATGGATGCCGACCGCAACGCCTCGAAGGCTGCCGTCATCGTGGTCATCAAGGACGGCCGGTTCCAATTCCTCGAGTCCGTCGCGCCGTGAATCGCGTCTGATCCCCGTGATCGAGTTTCTCCAGCAATTGCTCAACGGTCTTTCGCTAGGGGCGATTTATGCGCTCATCGCGCTCGGCTACACGATGGTCTACGGCGTGTTGCGCTTCATCAATTTTGCGCACTCGGATGTCTTCATGGTGGGCGCGTTTGTCGGCTATTATCTGGGCCGGTGCGTGCCGGCCGGGACTTTTTGGGGCGCCAGCGTCGTTCTCGTCGGAGCGATGGCGTCCTGCGCGGTCCTCGGGATGACGATCGAGCGGCTCGCCTACCGCCCGCTCCGTGGCGCGCCGACGCTCAACGTGCTCATCACTGCCATTGGCGTGTCGCTGCTGCTCGAGTATTCGGGACAGGTCTTCTTCGGCGCGGCGCCCCGGAGTTTTCCACCGGTGGTCCCGTCCGCCCAGCTTTCGCTCGGCGGCCTCGTCCTCTCGAGCAACCAGCTGGTCGTGATCCTCGGCACCGCCGCGTTGATGTGGGCGCTGCGACTCGTGGTTCTGCGCACGAGAATTGGCATGGCGATGCGGGCGGTGTCGCTCAATCCGCAGGCCGCCCGGCTCGTCGGGGTCAACAACGACATCATCATCTCTTTCACGTTCGGACTCGGCTCCGCGCTCGCCGGCGCCGGGGGTGTGCTCTACGCGATCAATTATCCATCGATCGATCCGCTCATGGGAGTCATGCCGGGCTTGAAGGCGTTCGTCTGCGCCGTGCTCGGCGGCATCGGCAACATTCCCGGCGCGGCCCTGGGCGGACTCATCCTCGGGACGACCGAGACGTTTGTCGGCGGGAGCAGTTGGTCGACCTACAAGGACGCGATCGCCTTCGCGGTGTTGATCCTGATTCTGCTCCTCCGTCCCGGCGGACTGCTCGGCCGCCCAACGATCGAAAAAGTCTGACCGTATGCCAAAAGCCCATCTTGCCCTGTGCGCCGCGCTCGCCGTTTGTTTCGGCGGATGGTGGTTTTCGGACCGGATCGATCCCTATCTCCTCGATGTCATCACCGGTGTCGGCATCAATATCATCCTCGCGGTCAGCCTCAACCTGGTAAACGGATACACCGGCCAGTTCTCGCTCGGGCACGCGGGGTTCATGGCAATTGGCGCCTACCTCTCGGGCGCTTGCACGATCTTCCTCGGTCCCCATTTGCTCGGTCCGGACGGCGGCAACGGCTGGTCGCAGGGAACGCTCTTCCTCGGCGCGCTGCTCGTCGGCGGCTTGTGCGCCTCGGTCGCGGGTCTGCTGATCGGCGTGCCATCGCTGCGCCTTAAGGGTGACTATCTCGCCCTGGTAACCCTCGGCTTTGGCGAGATCATCCGCGTGATCTTCCAGAACACCGAGTCGCTGGGCGGCGCGCTCGGTCTCAGCCCGATCCCCGCCTACACAAATATCTTTTGGACCTACGGTTTTGTGGCGCTGGCGGTGTTTGTCGTAGTCTGCCTCACCCGTTCGACCTACGGCCGCGGATTTCTCGCCACCCGGGATGACGAGATCGCGGCCGAGGCCATTGGTCTCGACACGACGCGCTACAAGATCGTGGCGTTTGTGATTGGCGCCTTTTTCGCCGGAGTCGCCGGCGGACTTTACGGCCATTTCAAACAATCGATCTATCCCACGGGTTTTGATTTCACCAAGTCCATTGAGATCGTGGTCATGGTCATTCTCGGCGGAATGGGCAACACGCTGGGGGTCATCCTGGCGGCCATCCTGCTGACCGCGTTGCCAGAAATGCTGCGCCCGATTGCCGAATACCGGATGGTGCTCTACTCGTTCCTGCTGATTGTGCTCATGCTGGCACGTCCGCAGGGTCTGTTCAATTTCCGGTGGCGCGGTGCCAAATCCGTTGTCTGATGGACGCCGCGACCCTCCCTCCTTCCCCGGCGCCCGCGCGCGATCCCCTTCCGCTGCTTCAGCTCGAACGGGTGACGGTCCAGTTCGGCGGCCTGTGTGCCGTCGACGCCCTGGATCTTGACCTGTTTACGGGCGAACTCATCGGCCTGATTGGCCCCAACGGCGCCGGCAAGACCACCGTCTTCAACCTGATCACCGGCCTGTATGCGCCAACCGCAGGCTGCATCCGCCTGCTGGGCCGGGATCTGGCAGGATTGCGGCCCCACGCCATCGCTGCCCTCGGCATCGCCCGCACGTTCCAGAACATCCGGCTCTTCGGCGGTCTTTCCGTCTTCGAGAACGTTCGCGCGGCCTGCAATCTGCACCGCGCGACCCGCCCGTGGCAGGCCCTCGTCCGCGGGCGGGCGTTTCGCGCGGACGAAACGGCCATCGCCCGCCGGGTAGACGAGCTGCTCGATCTGTTCCATTTGCTGCGGGTTCGCAACGCCCAGGCCAAAAGCCTCCCCTATGGCGAACAGCGCCGCCTCGAGATCGTGCGCTGCCTTGCCACCGAGCCGCGCCTGCTGCTGCTCGATGAGCCGGCCGCCGGCATGAACCCCGCCGAAAAGGACGAGCTCGTCGCGCTCATCAGCCATGTCCACCAACAGTTCAATCTCAGCATCCTCCTGGTCGAACACTCCATGCCCGTGGTGATGGGAGTCTGCCAGCGGATTGCGGTCCTCGATTATGGTGAGAAAATCGCCGAGGGTCCGCCCGCCGACATCCAGCGGGACCCGAAGGTCATCGAGGCTTACCTTGGAGTCAGCCGGACTTCCGTCCCGCCCGACTCCAGCCTGCTGAATCATGCTCACCGTCACTGATCTGACTGTTTCCTACGGCGCGATCCGCGCGGTGCACGGGGTCTCGTTTCACGTGCCCGCCGGCGCCATCGTCACCCTCCTGGGAGCGAATGGCGCCGGCAAAACCACGACGCTGCGCACGATCTCGGGATTGTTGCGCGCCCAATCCGGGCGGATCGAATTCGGCAACGAAGACATCACCCGGTTTCCGGCGCACCGCATCGTCGCCCGCGGCCTCTGCCACGTACCCGAGGGCCGGATGGTATTTGCCAACCTCACCGTCGGGGAGAATCTGGCCATGGGCGCCTATCTGCAACGCGATGTCGAGCGGATCGCGAACAGCCGGGAATACGTCTTCACCCTCTTTCCGCGGCTCGCCGAGCGGATCGCCCAGCCGGCCGGCACGCTGTCCGGGGGGGAGCAACAAATGCTGGCGATCGGCCGCGCCCTCATGGGGAACCCGCGTTTCCTCATGCTGGATGAGCCCTCGCTCGGCATCGCCCCCAAGCTGATCAGCAGCATTTTTGAGAAGATCGTGGAGATTAACCTCCGGCACGGCCTCACCATTCTCCTGGTCGAGCAAAACGCCAATCTCGCGCTGGAGATCTCGCACCACGCCTATGTGCTCGAAACCGGACGCATCGCGATCGACGGAGCGCCGAAGGACCTGCGCACTCATCCCCGGCTCCGCGCCTCGTATCTCGGCGGCTGAGCCTGCCCCAATTCAATCTGGCCTGTTTCAATCGTTGAAACTGAAGCCATCGGGGGATCGGTGTAGGAGCCTGCTTGCAGGCGGTTCTATCCCGGAATCGCGGGCAAGCCCGCTCCTCCAATTTTCCTGAAAGCTGTCCGCCAACTCCGTTGCGCTTTCCGGTGGAGGGCGCTGCGCTGTCAGCGCCACTCAGGAAATTGGCGGCGACAGCGCGCCGCCCTCCAAATCCTGGCAGTTTTCGGACTGCCTCGGGCGATACGGCTGAGTTGCCCCGCGGCGGTGGCTTGATTTTTTTCAAATCGGTTTGCTAACGTGATGGTTCGCCTCGTCATTGGGGGTGTCCACCTGACCGGCCAGGCGACTAGGCCATTCGTTGAGCTCGCCACGGCACCGAGGGCGGACTCCGCGATGACCGCTGGTCTGCCGTCGCGCTTTCACCGCTTCCCTCTTCCATCTTCCCTCTTTAATCTCAAATATATCCTCCATGTCCACGCCGCAAAAATTCGAATTCCAAACCGAAATCCGCCAGTTGCTCGATATCGTCATCCACTCGCTGTACACGGAGAAGGAAATCTTCGTGCGCGAGCTGGTTTCCAACGCGTCTGATGCGCTCGAGAAACTGCGCCATCTGCAGCTGGTGGAGAAGGAGATCTTCGACGACCGCCTGCCGAGCGAGATCAACCTCACGACGGACGACAAGGCGAGGACCTTTACCATCCAGGATTTCGGCGTCGGCATGACGCGGGCCGAACTGATCGAGAATCTCGGCACCATCGCCCACTCCGGCTCCAAGGCGTTTCTCAAGGCCTTGAGCGAAGGCGAGGCCAAGAACACCAGCCTGATCGGCCAGTTTGGCGTTGGCTTCTACAGCGCGTTCATGGTGGCAAAACGCGTGCAGGTTTACTCCCATTCGTGGCGGCTTGCCGAGCCCGGCCACGTCTGGCAATCCGACGGTTCCGGCGAATATACGATCGAGGAAGCCGAAGGGCAGCGGCGGGGCTGCAAGATCGTCGTGGAGCTCAAGGACGACTGCACCGAATTCAGCCTCGCCTCGAAGATCGAGGACATCCTCAAACGCTATTCCTCGTTCGTGCAGTTTCCCGTCAATCTTAACGGCAAACGCGTCAACACGGTCCAGGCGCTCTGGCTGCGCGGCAAGAGTGAGATCAAGGACGAGGAGTACACGGAATTCTACAAATTCCAGGCCAATGCCTTCGACACGCCCCGGCTGCGCCTGCACTTCAGCGCGGACGCCCCTCTGGCGATCAATGCGCTGTTATTTGTGCCGGAGGACAATCCGGAGCGTTTCGGCCTCGCGCGGAGCGAACCGGAGGTGGCGCTGTACTGCCGCAAGATCCTGATCGATGCGCGGCCCAAGGATCTGTTGCCCGAATGGCTGCGGTTTCTGCGGGGCGTCGTCGACAGCGAGGATCTGCCCCTGAACATCTCGCGCGAGACCACCCAGGACCGCGCCCTCATTGCGAAGCTCAGTCGCGTGCTCACGCGACGTTTCATCAAGTTTCTCGAGGAAGAGGCCAAGGACCACGCCGACAGCTACAAGGAATTTTACCGTCGTTTTGGCGTCTACCTGAAGGAAGGCGCCGCCCTCGACGCCACCTACAAGGACGAGTTGATGAAGCTGCTGCGCTACGATTCTTCGCTGACCAAGGCGGGCGAGCCCACCGGCTTCGCCGATTACGTTTCGCGGATGAAGGAAGGGCAGAAGGAGATTTATTATCTCGTCGGTCCCAACCGCGAGGCCATCGAGGCCGGCCCGTATCTCGAGGGCTTCCGCGCCCGCAATCTCGAAGTGCTTTTCTGCTATGAGAACGTCGACGAATACGTGATGACGAATGTCCACGAATTCGACGGCAAGCGTCTCCTCGCCGCCGACCACACGGACGTGAAACTGGAAGATTTGCCCAAGCCGCCGGCGGAAGGCGCGCTGACGGAGGAACAGACGAAGGGGCTGGTCGCCTGGCTCAAAGAAACGCTCGGCGACCGCGTGGCGGAGGTGAAGGCAAGCGAACGCCTCGTCGATTCTCCCGCCCTCGCGTTGAATGCGGACAAGTTCATGTCACCGCACATGCGGCGCCTGATGAAGGCGATGAAGACCGAGGACGCCGGCGACACGCCGCCGCGCGTCGAGTTCCAGATCAACCCGCGTCATCCGGTCATCAAGCACCTCGCCGCCGCCCGGGAAACCAAGCCCGAGGTGGCGAAACTGGTCGCCGAGCAGATCCTCGACAACGCCCTGATCGCGGCCGGCCTGCTCGACGATCCGCAGAAGATGGTCGCCCGAATCTACAAGCTGCTGGAGGGTGTAGGCTGAATCCATGCGGTTGAATGTAGGGCCGTCGCTTGTCGACGGGCCGCCTGACGCGCGCAAACGGTCCGGCCGCAAGGGCCGACCCTGCATTCACTGAATGGGCGCAGTCGTCTCCCTGCATATTCATGGTCCAACGGCACTAGCTGACGGCAGTGCGCCCATGCTTGCTCAACTGAACAGCGCTCCGCCCTGAATTTGTTACCAGTCCGTAACCTTCCACTTCGTTCTGGTTTTGCCTAAGGGGAATGCTAGCCTCACTCTTTTTCGTCTTTTCCGCCTCCTCTCCTCATGGCCAAGCGTTTGTCCCGATCCAAGCAGTCCCCGGCCGCAGCGACCGTCGAAGCCGCGCCGCGGCCGCCCGCGGCCGCCGCTCACCGGCGGTCGCCGCGCGTCGCCTATTTCAACCGGGAACTCTCGTGGCTCGCGTTCAACCGCCGGGTGCTTGAGCAGGCGGAAAAGCCGGACAATCCCCTGCTCGAACGCGTTAAATTCCTGGCCATCTTCAGCTCCAATCTCGACGAGTTCTTCGAAATCCGCGTGGCCGGCCTCATCCAGCAGGTCGAGAGTGGGGTCACCGAGCCGAGCATCGACGGTCTGGGACCGCGCGAACAGCTGCGGCGCATCCATTCCGTCGTGGCGTCGCTGCTGGCGGATCAGCAGCGCTGCTGGCACGGCCAGCTGATGCCAGCGCTGGCGGAGGCCAATATCCATTTCCGGACCGCCGACCAGCTCAACCCGTCTGAACTTAACTGGGTCAGAACCTATTTCCGCGAGCAGGTTTATCCGGTGCTGACGCCGCTGGCCGTGGACCAGGCGCATCCGTTTCCGCAGCTGGGCAACAAGACCCTGAGCGTCGTCGTTTCGCTCGACAATCCCGAGACGCCCGATGTCACCGGCTTCATGGCCATCCTGCCGGTGCCGCGCATTTTGCCCCGGCTGGTCAACATCGAGCCCGCCGGACACGGGCCGCAGCGGTACATTTTTCTAAGCGAAATCATCAAGCTTTGTGCCAGCGAGCTCTTTCCCGGGTACCGGATTAACGGCGCCCATGCCTTCCGCGTCACCCGCAACAGCGATCTGTACATCGACGAAGAGGAAGCGGAGAACCTGCTCAAGAAGATCGAAGAGGAACTGCGCAACCTGCGCCGCGGCGCCGCCGTGCGCCTCGAAATCGAGGAAGGAGTGGACGACCGGACCTTCACCGCGCTGTGCGACCATCTCGCCCTCTCCCACGAGTATGTTTTCCGGCTGCCCGGGCCGCTCAATCTGATGCGGTTGATGAGCCTCTATGATCTCATTAACCGGCCGGAGCTGAAGTTCCCGGCCTTCACCCCGGTGCACCCGCCCAATCTGCTGCCTCCCGAGCGCATCTTCGCCGCGATCCGCGAACAGGACATCCTGCTGCATCACCCGTACGAGTCGTTTGTCCCGGTGGTTGATTTCGTCGAGCAGGCCGCCCGGGATCCGGACGTGTTTGCGATGAAGCAGACGCTCTATCGCACCAGCGGTGACTCGCCCATCGTTCGCGCCCTGATCGAAGCCTCGCAGAATGGCAAACAGGTGACCGCGCTGGTCGAACTCAAGGCCCGGTTCGACGAAGCCAATAACATCCAATGGGCCCGGCAACTCGAAGAAGCCGGGGTGCATGTCGTTTACGGCGTCGTCGGGCTCAAGATCCATTGCAAGTGCAGCCTGGTGGTCCGCCGCGAAGGGACCGGCCTGCGCCACTATGTCCACCTCGGCACCGGCAACTACAACCAGCGCACCGCCCGCGCCTACACCGACCTCAGTTTCTTCACCTGCAAAGATCATATCACCCGCGAGGTGGCCTGCCTGTTCAATTCCCTGACTGGATTCAGCCGCTCCCCGGATTTCACCCATCTGCTCGTGGCGCCCTTCAACCTCCACCCCCGGATCCAGGAGCTGATCGGCCGCGAAGCGGACCAGGCCCGGGCCGGCCGGCCCGCCCGCATTCTCGCCAAGATGAACAACCTCGTCGACGGAGCCACGATCGACAATCTCTACGCCGCCTCCCAGGCCGGCGTGCGCATCGATCTGATCGTGCGGGGCACGTGCGGTCTGGTGCCGGGCGTTCCGGGCCTGAGCGAGCACATCCGGGTGCGGAGCACCGTCGGCCGTTATCTCGAGCATGCCCGCGTCTTTTATTTCGAGAACCATGGCGGCGAGTCGCTGGTGCTCGCCGGCAGCGCCGACTGGATGCCGCGCAATTTTTTCCGCCGCGTCGAGGTGCTGTTCCCGATCGAGGCCGCCGATCTGCGCCGGCGCGTGCTCGACGAGCTGTTCCCGATGGAGTTTCAAGACAACGAGAATGCCCGGGAACTCCACGTCAATGGTGCCTACCTGCCCGTGGTGCGGTCCGACGGCGAGCCTTCGTTCTGCGCGCAAGATTACTTCATGGCGGCCGCGGCGACCCGGGCGCACGCGTCCGAATGACGGCCGTCCGCGCCGGACGGAGTCCTTGAACCGGGAAGCAGTTTGTGATGAGATCCTCAACGCTTCATGCCCAGCCTCCGTTCACTCGTTGCCACGCACCACCGGGTGCTCTTGATCGATTCCTCCTCGACGTGCATCCAGGTCGGATTGTGGCAGCTTGATCGAGCCACCATCTGGAACACTTCGGAACAGGAGGCCGGAATCGCGATCTTCGCCGGCGTGGCGGCGCTGCTGGCGCAGGCCGGGATCGGTGTCGCCGACCTCGGCGGCCTGGTTTTTTGCGAAGGCCCGGGTTCAATCCTCGGCATCCGCACGGCAGCGATGGCACTGCGGGTCTGGTCAGCGGCGGGCGGGCGCACGCTGCCGGTATTCGCGTATCGGAGCCTCGAATTGGTGGCCCATGACCTGCGCCGCCGCTCCATCCCGGCGCCGTTTGCGGTCCTCGCCGACGCGCGCCGCGATTCGTGGCATTGGGTCGCTGCGCCGCCAGAGGGCGCGATCGGGCCTCTGCAACGCATCCCGACCGCCACCGCGGTCGCGTTCTCCGGCCGGCGCTTCACGCCCGCCGGCTTCCGCGCCTGGAGCAGTCTGCCCGGCGAAGTATCCACGGTCCCGTACGCCCTGCCTGATTTGTGGCAACACCAAGGCGAAGCTGATTTGTTGCGCGCCGCCCCGCAACCTGACGCGTTTCTCCACGAAGCTGCCACGTACGTCGCGTGGAATCCGCAAATCCATCGGACCGGAGCCAGCCCTTCGCGGACTCGGACTGACTCCTAATTCGAACGGTGTCCTAGCACCCCCCTTCATGTATTCACCTCCGCAACTGCCGCTCCGCTGTTGGGCCGAAATCGACCTGGCTGCACTCGAGCGCAACCTCAGACTCATCCGCGCTTCGCTGCCCGCCCACATCAAATATGTCGCGGTCGTCAAGGCCGACGCCTATGGCCATGGCCTGCATCAGACCGTGGCGCGTCTCATGCACGCCGGCGCCGATCTCTTTGCAGTGGCCAATGTGACGGAGGCCGCCGCGATTCGCGAACTTGGCCCCGGCTGGCCGGTCCTGGTCTTGAGCCCGGTGCTGCCGGCGGAGGACAAATACCTGCTCGAGTACGACATCACCGCCGCGATATCCACGCCCGAGGAAGTGGACCGGTTCGACGCCGTTGGACGCGAGGCCGGCCGCGTAGTGGCCATCCACCTCAAGATTGACACCGGAATGGGCCGGCTCGGCGTCTGGCATGAAGAGGCCGGCCGGCTTTACGAACGCATCCGCCGGGCGGAGCACGTCCGTCTCGACGGTGCGTTCACCCATTTCTCCAGCGCAGATGAGGATCCCGCGTTTACGGACGAACAGCGGCGGCGCTTCCTCGTCGCATTGCGCAGTTGTGCCGGACTCGACCCGAGCCGGCTGCTGATTCACGCGGATAATAGCGCCGGTCTCGAGACCGCCCATGGCGAGCAGCCGTTCAACGCCGTGCGCGTCGGTTTGCTACAATTTGGGATTTTGCCCCACCCCAACTCGATGCTCGCCCGCGTGCACACCGAGCCCGTCTTCAGCTTTCGCACCCGGGTCGGAATAGTGAAGCGGCTGCCCGCCGGGACCGATATCAGTTACGGCCGCACCATGACTTTGCAGCGCGATTCGCTGATTGCCGTGCTCTGCGCCGGATACGGTGATGGCGTTGCGCGCGCCTGCAGCAATCGCGCCCAGGTGCTGGTGCATGGCATCCGCTGCGCGGTGCTCGGACGCGTCACCATGGATCAGACGATCATCGACGTCACCGACGTGCCCGGGGTGAGCTGCGGAGATGAGGCCACGCTCGTCGGCCGACAGGAAGGCGCCGAGATCAGCATCGCCGAATTCAGCGACTGGTCGGACTCGATCCCGTGGGAGACGCTCTGCTCGGTGACCAAGCGCGTTCCGCGAGTCTACCGGACGTCGCTCGGTCTGTGAGCTCGCATGGCCCGAAGGACGGACCGAAATTCCGCCGGCTTGGAAATCCGTCCGCGCCGGATCTCGCCGGGATCATGTAATTGCTGGTAATTCTCCCCACGCGCTCAAGAACCGGGCGGTGTGCCGGTGTAGGAAGCCCGCTTGCGGGCGATCATCGGTCGCAAGCGACCTTCCTACAGCATGCTCCCGCCTCAATTCATTTCCGGGTCATCCGGCTCGTTGGCCATGAGCTTCCACTCGGGGCTCAGACCGCTCAAAATCGTCCGCCAGAGTCCCGGTCCTTCCTCGCGCTCAACCAGCCCGGGGTTCACCGGAGTGACGACCCAGGTGTTCTGCTTCAGCTCGTTCTCCAGCTGGCCCTTCGTCCATCCGGAATAGCCGAGGAAAGCGCGCAGCTGGACGTCCGCCTCATTCTGCAGCGCCTCCGCCTTGTCCACATCAATGCCGAAATGGAGTTTGAAACCGTCGCCCAACGGATCCGCCTGCCAGGCCGCGAGGATGAGCTGATCCGTCTGGACGGGGCCTCCCTGGTAGACCGGCACCTTCGCCAGCAGGCTGGCGGCGAATTCGGCGTTGAGTTCCCCCAATTGCTTGCTCATCGGCCGATTGAGCACGAGGCCGATCGCACCGTCGTCACCGTGCGCCGACAGCAGCACCACGGTCCGCCGGAAATTCGGATCTCGCATGCCGGGATGGGCCAGCAGCAGTGAGCCCGCCATGCTCACGATCTCTTTGCCGCGTTCGCGCATGATGGAAATGTTGCCGAAAGCCGGCCGTCGTCAAATTCCTAGAGTTTCGTCACCTTGACTCCCGCATCGCCAAGAATCTGGCCCACCAGCGGATCGTTGCAATAATCCTCATGGTATTTGATCTCCGCGATACCGGCGGCCGCCAGAATCTTCGAGCAATTGACACAGGGATAGTGGGTCACATAGGCGACGCAGCCTTCGACGCTGCTGCCTCGGCGCGCCGCGTCCGCCAGAGCATTCTGTTCCGCGTGCACGGTCGCCTGTTCGTGGCCGTCGCGCATCCGCGACGTGTGCGGTGTGCCTGGGAGGAAGCCATTGTAACCGGCCGTCACGATCCGGTTCTTGCGGTCGCCGCCCGTCACCACCACGCAGCCGACATGCAGGCGCTCGCAATTGGAGCGGGACGCAATCAAGGCCGCGGTTGCCATGAAATATTCATCCCAGGACGGACGGTGCGGGAAGGCCGCCGTCGCCTGCATCACAAGGTCGACGGGATCGGACGCGGAGTTCATGCCTTTGAGCTAAACGCCACCTGGTGGCCAAGACGAGCCGGATGTGATGAAACGTCGCGGCGCGAGCCGATCATTCGAGTCCCGCCCGCCGCGTCGTTTGACGTTTCCGCCAATCTCGGCACGATGGAGTGTGACGCCCCGCATCGTCCATGCCGAGTTGCTCGATTCGCTGCCGCACGACCATCCCGATGCGCGCCGCAACCGGCGCGATCTGCGCGTCATCAACGCGCTGATGGGGAACCACCGGTGGTTCTCCCGCACGCTGGCCGAGTACGCCGCGCCCGGCGAAGCGGTCCTTGAGGTCGGCTCGGGCACCGGCGAACTGGCATTCCGGCTCCGGCGCCGGGGTTGGCGGGTCGACGGCCTCGACACCTGGCCGGCGCCGGCATGCTGGCCTTCCGCGGCGCATTGGCACCGCACCGATCTGCGGACGTTTGGCGGTTTCGGCGCGTACGACATCATCTGTGGCAATTTAATCTTTCATCAATTCACCACTGCTGAACTTGCGGCGATCGGCGAAGAATTCCAGGCCCATGCGCGGCTCGTTCTCGCCTGTGAACCCGAGCGGCGGCAGATCTTGCAACGGATTTACCGGCTGATCGCGCCGCTGTTCGGTGCCAACCATGTCAGCCGCCATGACGGGCGAGTCAGCATTGCGGCCGGGTTTCAGCGCGACGAACTTCCGAGCCTGCTCGGCCTGGAGCCCAGTCGTTGGAGCTGGCATTGCACCACCACTCCATTCGGCGCCAACCGCACCATCGCCTGGCGTCACGACCGCGCACGGATTTCCGCATGATCCAAGGAGATTCCCAGCCGGTCGAAATCGTCGGTGGCGGCCTGGCTGGTCTCGCCCTCGGGCTGGCGTTGCGCCGCCGCCAGGTTCCGGTCACCGTCTTCGAAGCTCACGATTTTCCGCGCCATCGCGTCTGCGGAGAGTTCATCGCCGCACTCGACGCATCGACCATCGCCCGGCTCGATCTCGCTCCGATTCTGGAGGATGCTCTTCGTCACCGCGAGGTCGTCTGGTATCGGCAAGGCCGCCCGATGCAAACTCAGCGGCTGCCGGCTCCCGCGCTCGGAATCAGCCGCCACCGGCTCGATGCGCGCCTCGCGGAGGCCTTTGTGGCGGCGGGCGGCGAACTGCGCGAACGTGCCCGAATCGCCCTCGACGCCGGG
>Ga0182011_10001976_pt1 | contig 17660 bp, 18 predicted proteins | sample 711E1DmetaG_FD_120481 | JGI IMG/M metagenome (GOLD analysis project Ga0182011, IMG submission 120481) | Permafrost microbial communities from Stordalen Mire, Sweden - 711E1D metaG | ecosystem: Environmental > Terrestrial > Soil > Wetlands > Permafrost | place: Sweden: Stordalen | collected... | reverse complement strand
CGACTATATTGATTTCTGTTGGATTGCTGGCCGCGGGGGTCTTTGTCTATACAAAACAAGGGTGGAAAAGAGAATAGAGGGCTTTTGTGGAAGTGAGCCTGTCAGAAGCCGTTTCGGCGGTGGCCACTGCGGTCATTTTGTGGGTGAAATAACCAAATTGGAGACTGGGCGTGGAGACGCGAAATAATAAACGTGGTGATGGTTTAAATATTTATCGTCGACTCATAAGATGGGGAGCCACGGATGCAGAAGTATTAATGTCGTTACCAGGTGACAATGTTGCACCAAAAGCTAATTATCAAAACACCCTGGCGATCACAATCGATGCGCCTCCCGAGCAAATCTGGCCCTGGGTAGTTCAAATGGGTCAGGAACGCGCCGGATTTTACACCTACACTTTCCTGGAGAATCTTATTTTCGCGGACATGCATAACGCAAATCAAATCGAGCCGGAATGGCAGCGACGAAAAGTCGGTGACTTTGTTTCCACTTTCCGCGGCAAACTCGGCAGGAAGGTAGCAGAAATAGAAATTAATCAGACTATGGTGTACCGGGATGATAATAATACCTCGACACTGGCCGTGGTGATTAATAAATTGGATAACAACTACTCCCGGTTAATCACCCGCATGCGCGATACAACCGGTACAAACCCGGGCATCTGGTTATTCAAAAAAATGTTTTGGGATTGGGCCCACTGTGTGATGCAACACGGGATCTTGGAGGGTATCAAGACTCGCATCGGGCAAAGGCAATCTGTAAATTAACGATATTTGTTACAACTAAAGGATTTTAAAAGGACCTTAATGAGTACAGATTATTCCGAATTAATCGCGAAAATAAGCGGGATAGTAAACCAACAACTAGTCACCATCAAAATCACCGGGACAAGCATAGCACTCATTGATGATCAGACTGTGGCATGGTCTCAAGGTTTTGGTTTTGCCGATAAAGAAAATGAAATCAAGGCTTCACCGGAAACGATTTATAAGATCGGCTCAATCACCAAAGTGTTTACCGGCACAGCAATCATGCAACTCGCTGAACAAGGCAAATTGAACATAGATCACCCGGTCAAGGAATACATCCCCGAGTTTGCGGTAAAATCTAGATTCGGAGATACGCATCCCATCACCATCCGTTCGCTGATGACCCACCACTCGGGTTTATCCACAGATAATTTGTCAGGTTATTTTGACGATAATGACGATGCTTTTAAAACAATAGTTGATTATTTACAGACACAATATGTTGCTTTTCCACAAAACTATATATTCTCTTATTCTAATCTGGCGACTGACTTATTGGGAGTAATTATTTCGCGCGTAAGTGGCATTGAATACTGGCGATATATCGAGCAAACCATTTTACACCCCTTAGAAATGGGTCGCTCGTTTGCTAAAACACAGAAAGACCGATCGAATATTGCCAAGGCCTACGAAAATGCCGATTCACCCGGAATGATTGAACCTTCTCTGCGGGATAAACCGGCAGGAGGTATGGATTCCACAGTAATTGACATGTCTCACTTTGTCAGCATGTTATTTGCGGGAGGAACATACAAGAATAATATAATCATTAAACTTGAAACCTTGGCAGAGATGTTCACTATTCAGAATAAGGATATCCCACTGGATTTTAATTTTAAAATAGGATTGAATTGGCTTTTAAGCCGGAGTGGTTTGGAAAATGCCGGCAAAGTTTGTTGGCATGATGGAGGATCCCCTCATTATTTCAGTATAATTGTGATTCTCCCGGAACAGAAACTTGGAGTAGTCATCATGACAAATTCGGCCTCTGGCATGATGTTTACCCAAATGATGGCAGATGAAATATTACAACAGGCTTTATGTGCCAAGACAAATATTAAACTATCGGCTAATCAAGAGTTTCAACATGTAAACAATGAATTACTACCGGGGGCTTACGCTACATTAAAGGGGGTCATCGAGATCAATGAAAGAAATACAGTCATCATGTCCGGAGTTGAATTTAAACTTACTCCTGATATAGATGGTTGGTATCAAATAACCGGACTTCCAACTTTGCGTTTAAATACAACCCGGATCAAAGGAATGGACATCCTCGCTCTGGAGCAGAGTGTCGGCAAAACCAGATTTCAAACAGCGCTTGGAACAAATCTGCTAAAAAATCCCGTGCTAAAACCTTGGCAACAAATGGTTGGAGTATACTATCCCTTTGGTGAAGCGGAGTCCAGCATACAGAGTATCCAAATGATCCACAAAGATGATATATTAGTCATGAATGTCCAAGCAAGAAAAATAGGCCAGATGCAAACCATTCTTTATGTTATTTCTGATAATGAAGCTATAATTCAAGGATTAGGAAGATTTGCAGGAGAGACGGTTTACCGAAACAGTAACGCTGAACTCAAGATTTTCGGTTTAACTTTTCGTAGATTTACGACAGATTGAATCGTAAACAGTCAGAGTTTAAGCTCATTGTCCTTTGAGACAGAACATAACCTTGCGATAGTGGCTGGTCTCTTTACCTGTAAAGTGATATTTGCTAAAAATCCGGTTTGCTGAGTCACAAAAGATGAATTGTTACTTTGCAAGAGGCTATTATAAATAAGATGTGCCCTTTTGTGATTTAATTGTGCGGTTTATGTGTCGGAAATGTGACATGGTGGGCAGTCGTATCCAATACGCAGAACCAAAACCTTTGAGTTGGCATTTATCATGAACTTGTTGTAATAATTGATTACTTTCAGTGAAAATGGGGGGAATCTGGACTTAACAAACACCGGTCTAGCTTTAATCTGGCCGTTAATATGGAAGAAGGGTGCGGGTATTGCTTAGAGATTCAAGGCGCCCAGGGAATATACTGAGCCGTTTGCGCGTTCAATTGATATTGGTATGCATTCAAATGGCCGTACTGACTGCCGTATTCCAGAATTCCGGTTATTTCAACTTTGCCGTAATGCGCCGGATAGCCTGTCGCATTTTTGGGCTGCACATAAAGCTGTGCACTAATATTTACCGGTAATCCATTTCTGATCCATATTTTAACACCCGCCGGCTGGACATTGCCCGGAGCAAAACTCGATGGTTCCAGGCGTTCTGCTAATACTTCGATTTCAAATCCGTCAAACCAGTAACCCGTCATGGTGACTGTTTTGCCGTTATATAAATCGGGATCAGAAGTCAATTCAGCAAAGGTGATTTCGATAGGAAGCGCTGGAGTAGTAACAGAAGAGCTAGTAGGAGTGAGTTTAACCGGCACGTCGGCTATCCGTCCGTTTATAGCAGTAAATGCGATTTGAGTCTGATTATAATCAAAACGATTGATATAAAAATCATAATCGCCAGGTCTGATGTTTTGGAATACCACTGTTCCGTCGGCTTCAGTCAGTCCCGTTAGTTTTGGTTGCCCTTCAGGCTGGAGATCAGACACCACTTTAGCTCCCTGCATGAATTTACCATCAGAATCAGTTACCAGAAACCGTATAGTTCCGACATTTGTCGTTGAAGTGGTGGAAGAGACGAGACAACCCTGAGTCATCATCAGGAGTAGAAATATTACTACTCCCGTGATTATATACATTATTTTATTCTTCATCTCAGCTCCGAAAGTGAAAATAATAGTAACAAATGCCTGGTAATATTTAAAACGTAATATCGTCAAAAAAAGATAGCTATTACTCTCAAAGAACACCGGTAGGGGAGGCTGCGTTAAACCAGTGTGTTTAGATTTATGCTTATGAATGCCAATATATCCAGCAGGAAGAAAACAGCAAAGAATTTGTGGTATTTCTCATTTTTCGCGACCGCGCCAATAATCGATAGTGTAAAGGTGGTTACTACGACGACGATATACAGCAGCCCCTGCGCCTGAAAATGCGCATAGCCCTTAAGGAGGGTGTCTGCCATGTCAATGACAGGTAATACAGCTGCCAGGGCAAAGAACCACCTGTGATTCTGATAAAAGTAGTGCTTAAAATCAGTTTCTTTAATGGCGCCGGGGAACAGCATAACTGATAATAGAAAATTTACAGACAGACTTAAAAGTAGGAATATAAAGAGGAAAAAATTCCATCCTTCATGACTTTGCCAGCGGAACAGAATCCACCAGCTTAAAACGATGTACAAAAATACGTTTAAAGTTCAAAGTAAATGAACCCAATACAAATGCACCGATTTCCGGTGTTCCAGTACTGTGCCAATGCCAATAAAGAGCCTGGTGACTCCCAAGGCAAGAACAATAGAGGTCATTCCCGATAAATATGAAAAAGCTTGCATTATTATATTTTAATAAAAGGACGAGTCCCAGAAAAGTTGTTATTATGAAAACGACGACAAATTATATTTTAAACGGTTCACTTTGTAGATACCCACGAGCAGAGCTCGTGGTACTTTAAACCTCAGGCTTCGCCTGACCTGAAGCTGTGGTTACTATGACGCTACAAGAATCGAATATTACTCCTTCACATTCACCCACGTGCTCGGCACGTGGAACTCTGCTTCGGGTTTCTTTAGATACCAACGGCATCAAAATCCCAAAACCCAAAGCTAAAATCAGCATCTCGCCCAAAGCTTCTACGGCAAACGGCATACCGGATGCAAAAGCGCCAATACTTATTACAGCGGTCAGTCCGATGGGGATGGCGGCGAATTGCCATATACGCCAATGCCATTTTGTAATCACGAAATAATATACCAGACTGGAAAGGAGACCCAACAAGATGGCAACGGGAATCCATATGGTTAGCCCTATCCTGATAGCATCGGCTGATGTCTGCGGTACCAGAAATCCCGGATCCATATCCCGTGATAATTTAACCAGGTTATTTGCGCGTAATGAAATCCAGGCCACCAGTGCAATCGCCGCAATTCCGAGGGAGATAAGTCCGCTTTTGATCGTCTTGCTTAATTTCATTTACATTTCCTGTTATCTGGACGAATTATAATATCGGCGCACATTTGGCAGTAAAGTCAAAGTAATAATTGCGATACCCCAGGCTGTAATAACGGGTTGCAAGAAGCTGACGTAACCGAGGAGAGAAGTCTCAACAATAATCCAGATCAACATGATGACACCGGCAGCCCACGCAGCCGTCCAAGACCAGTGATATTTTTTACAGACATTAATAGCCTCTGCCCACCGCCACGACGGTTGCCGTAAAAGCCCGTAACTGACGAGAATAGGGAAAACACCGACAAACAAAAACAGCACCAGACCCGGTATCAGGAAATTCGTAAAAGGAGTTCCCTTCAGCATATCCACCGATAATTTCATAAGGTGGCCGTCGGGGGCCAAAAAGAGCATTGGGCCGCTGATTAATGCGCCAATCCCGATAAAGACCAGTAAAAATATCAATACCCGTGCTACGAAGGGGCTGGCTGTTTTTGATTTTTTCATGAATGTCCTCTTTTCCTTTTATCGCTTGAATGCCTCTCCGGCAATGTATGTATCAAAAAATTCCTGGAAACGCGTGATTTGACCGTTTTTTATGGTTACTAAATGCACAAAATCCGACTCATAGACTTTACCCGTAGATTTGGCTCGGCATTTCATGTACCCGACCACCGCAACGGTGTTATCCTGTGCCAAGAATTGACGCGGCTCCAGGATAAGTATGTCCTCGGATTGATTACCGATCTGTGCCCATTCCAGAAAGCCCGAATGGCCGCGTCTCGTTCCACCCGCGGGATTGAGGGGGTTACTGGGCTCGCTCCACTCTACATCCGGACTGAGCATAGCTAAAATCGCCGGTATGTCCCGTTTACTGAAGGATAAATAAACTGTTTGTACAATCTGTATATTTTGTTCATTCATCAAAGTAACCCTCCTGCATTAGTGCTTTTCTTTCGACTTGTTACGACTATGACCAGGAGCATTATTCGTCGTCAACGTGGTCTTCTTTCCGGCCGAACATCAGATAGGCAACCGGGCCGAAAATCTGAATGAAAACAATGATTATTATCCACAGTACTTTGCTATTGCCGGTGACCCTGGCTCTTTTGGCTAAATCTAAAAGCGCAATCACTATCAGAGCCAGTTCAAGGATCAACACCGGGATCAAGAAGGGAATCATCTTGGTTATATCGGCGTTCATATTTTATTCCTTTTCGTTAACTCGGCTGGTTATACTATTTTCTCCTGACCAAAATGATCAATAAACCCGTGCCGATTAAAATGACTGGCCAAAGGTAATCCCAGCTGAACCACCACGCCCATGTCAGCGGACCCAGGGTGGATAACAAGGCGATTATACCCACGGCCAGAATGACAGCCCCGAGGATAAAACCGCCATGATGACGGGGATATTCTCTGGTGACCGCTGCTTCCCTGGTTTGCCCGGTTTTTTCGTTATTGTTAAACGTTGAATGGATATCTTTCCCCACCGTTTCCGCGGTGTTTTTAAATTCCTGTACGTTTTCTCTGATTGTTTCCGCGGGTTCGGAATGGCGGGAGTTTTCCGCGGGCACTACAATAGCCAGGATGATGTAAGCAATAATCCCCAAACCGCCAAGAAAAATACTCAACACAAATATCAGCCGGACAATCACCGGATCAATGCTGAAATATTGAGCAAGCCCGCCGCAAACACCGACGACCATGCGTTCTTTGTTACTGCGGTAAAGTCTCTTTTCCATTTCCCTCTCCTTTTCTTGTTGTAGTTCCATTATAAAATCGTTTTGTTTATCCTTCGACGATGTAAAGTACAGTTTATACCTGGCCTTTTTACCAGTTCATAATTGGTCGGAGGGTATAACGGTCTGCTGTTTAACCGGGGTGACTGCGGGTTTCACATTTGCCTTCATGCCGAAGAGAAAACGAAAAAAGTTTATTCGCCGCACCAGGAGTTCGTAAATCAGCATGATCGCAACGAAGGAAGATGTGCTAATAATCAGGTATTTAAGCCCTACTCCCGAATTCCATTGAACCACGTAGAAACCAATAGTGATTATGACCGTCTGGTGCAGCACGTAAAACGGCAAGACCGCTTCGTTGGCATAAGTAAGAAATTTATTGTTATTGTTCAAATAGCGGTATCCCAAACCGAGTATTGCAAACAGCCAGCACCAGGTATTCAACGCTTGAACAAAGTGCGCTAAAGCAAATTTTCCTGTGCCGAATGAAGTCACCGGGTCCGCGATATTATCAACGAAAAATACGATCAAACAAACCGTCGCTACAATTCCGGCGCTCAGCATAATCCAGCTATATTTTTTAATTGATTCAATGATCCGGGCATTGGCGAAAATCAGATATCCAAAGACAAAAAATAGCATATAAGCAATGATATTCCAGCCGCCTGCGCCGATATTTCCCCAGAAGCCTCCCGGAAACACAAACACGTTAACCAATGTTAAAGAAGATATGAGGAGTAACATGAGCAACCATGGTTTATCAAAATAAGCAGTTAGCCGGGATACAGGACTCTGACCCTTTTTGCCCGCCATAAAAATCGGCAGCGCAATGATTGAAAAAACGAAAAGATAGTCCAGGAACCAGAGGTGAAAAGTGTTACCCTGGGGCAGAGTTTTAAAATACTGCCAATACAACTGAAAGAAGTTGTAACCTGCCAAATTTTCTCCATGGCTGATTGCCTGAAAATATGCCTGCGGAACCACTATAACGAGCATGCCGAAAATAAAAGGGATCAAAAGCCGGAGAATCCGTTCCCGGGTGAATTGCGGCGCTGACTTTGATTTCAGAGCATAGTAAGTGGCGGCACCAGCAATCAGAAAGAAGAGCGGCATGATCCATTGAGCAAGAAACGCGATCAACCCCGATGCGGCCGCGTTCGTCGACGTATTCTTTACATGCCAATCATTGAAGCTGTCAAAAAACCGGGCGTTATGGAAAAAGAATATCCCGAACATTGCGAAAACTCTGATCGAATCAAGATAATGCTGCCGACTGGTTTGGATGTTAACCTCTTTTGATATCACGCTCTTCTCCCTGATTTCACTAATAAATATTCGAATTAAAAGCCTGGAGTGCTATTCCCACTTGAACAGTTTGATCGAAAGGGTAACACAAACCGCCAGCCATGCTCCGAGTACGATCAAGTTCAGGTTCATCGTATGCAGTGGAGTAGCCTGGATCATCACCTGCCGTAAGGAATCGCCGAGGTAGGTCAATGGCATTGTTGCCACTACCGGTTTCATGAAACCGGGCAGCATCTCGACGGGAAAGAAAATACCGGACAGAAACATCATCGGGAACTGGACCAACTGAATAATCGGCATTGCACCTTCCTGCGTTTTAACAAATGAAGCTACCAGGTAACCGATGCTGATCAATACCAGCGCACCCAACGCGACAACTCCAAACAAGACAGCCCAGTTACCAACCATCTGGACGTTAAATATCGCGTGGGCTATGAACACTAACAATGCCGTCTGCAGTATTGATAAAACTAACCGGAAAACAACCTGGCTGTAAATGATCGATGAGCGGTGAATAGGAGTGGCGCCCCATCTTTTTAATATCTTCTTCTCGCGCTGTTGAATGAGAGGCAGTGCGCAGAACAAGCCGGTACTCATAATCGACATCGCGATTATTCCGGGTACCAGATAATCGATACTGCGCATTTGGTGCGACTGAATGGACTGTGCGTGCAATTGGAATACCGAAGGGTGCCGGCTAACCTGCTGGCCGATACCCTCGACAACCTGATTTACCATTGGTAAGATTACTTGCGTAGTGGTCGTATTGGAAGGATCGTAATAAACCTGAATGTCAACCGGATTACCATTAGCGATATTGGCTTCCATCGTCGCGGGCACAATAATCACCGCCCGTAATTCGCCCTTTTTCAATCTGGCGACTAAATCCGCTTGATTACCAGTATCTACGGTCAAAGATGAAATCTTTTGAAAAGCCTGAGTGATTGCCTGCGAAGTTTTGGAATTATCCTCATTAACTATACCTATGCTGGCTTTAAAATTATTGCCCCCGCTCCAGATCAAACCGAAGATAACCATGAATACCACCGGGAACGCGAATGTAAAAAAGAGTGATGTTTTGTCCCTGAGAAGTTGTTTAAAACTCGCTTTGATCAACGCAATAAAGGTTTTCAATTTCTAATCCTCCTGCCGGTTAATTTCAAAAAGACATCTTCTAGAGTTGATTGTCGTACGTGCAGGTTTTTTAACTGCCGGTTTAAACTGCTTGATTCGGCGTATTGCAGGACGGCGGACATCGTTGCCTGGACGTCCTGAGAATAAATAACAACCTCATTATTGTCTATCAATACTTCGGTGGCGCCGGGGAAAGCTCTTAATACTTCGAGATCAGGGATAACATCCGCTTCAAACTGAATCGCGCTTTCTTTAAAATAGGTATTTATTAATTCCTGGGGGGCATCGGAAGCAATGATCTTGCCGTGATCCATAATCGCGATCCGGTCGCACAGGCGCTCAGCTTCTTCCATAAAATGTGTGGTCAGAAAAATGGTTTTTCCTCTGGCGCGCATTTCTTCAATTACAGACCAGAGATTGCGGCGGGCCTGGGGATCCAGTCCGGTGGACGGTTCATCCAGGAAAGCGATCTCCGGGTCATTGACTAGCGCCATGGCTACGGATAACCGCTGCTGCTGTCCACCCGATAGATTCTTGGTTAACACTTTACGGCTGTCCTCAAGAGATAACAATTTGAGCAGTTGGCTGGCAGGTATAGAATGCCGGTACACTCCCCCGAATAGATCGATTATTTCTTCAGTGTTAAGCAGCGGTAATAAAGACGGGATTTGTAACTGGATACCGATTTTCTGTTTGATTTCATTGGAATTCCTGACACTGTCCATGCCGAGAACCGCTATTTTACCGGCATCGGCTGTGCGCAAACCTTCAATGATTTCTGTTGTGGTGGACTTGCCGGCGCCGTTCGGGCCGAGCAAGCCGAAAATTTCTCCTCGCTCTACTTCAAAGGAGACGTCATTGACAACTGTATTTCCACCGTAAGTTTTTTTCAGTCCCTGAACGACGATAATGGAATCTGTTTCCGAATGCGAATTGCGTTTGTACCGCAGTATGGTGCGGTCGTCTTGCTGATCATTCAGCGGCCTTTCCAGAACCGCTGTATCGATTACTCTCTGTTTCATTGATCTCCCTCCTCTTTAAATTTGTATATATACAATTTAATGGAAAAACCAGCATTCATCACCAGTAAGAGGTACGGAATGTTGTCTGGGCATTTGTTCGGTAATAAACTAGATATTTGACCAGGTTGGAAACTGATCAAAATAGAGAATCCCCCAGGGCAATTCGCCCGGGGGGATTCACGAGCTTCAGTCAATAAGTTTATGAATTGTGTATATTATTTCCTGCGCATGTTGGAGGCACCCGAAACCTGCATTTCACCCATGATGGGAGTTCCCGCCCAATAGAGATTAGAAGCGCCGGTTACGTTAGCGTTCAATTTTCCATTCAAATTAATAGACCCATTGCTGGCGCCCGAGATTTCAACGTCGGCATTTTGTGTCGGGAATTTGTCAAATTCAATTTTGGACGCGCCGGTAACTTTCATCGTAATATTATTCGCCGCACCGTTCAGGTTTAATTTGCTGGCTCCTGTTACCTCAAATTTGGCATCACCGTTAACCTTGATATCACCGGTCAAGGTGGCAGCCCCGGTAACCTCTGTGGTCAAACTCCCGGATGAGATATTGACGGCTTCCAGGTGACTGGCCCCCGTTACGGTTACGCTCAAACTATTCGCAGAATTAAAGTTCTGGATCTTCCCTTTTGACGCTCCGGTCATCGTGAAATCGGTAAGCACCGGCATGGAAATTCTTGCCTTCGGCTGGCTGTGGAACGGCGCGAACCATTCGATTCCCTGCCGTTTAATTACCAGGGTGTCATTCACTTTTTCCACCCGGATATGTGCAAAATCGTCCGCAGCGACATTGACACTGAATGAATCAGCTTGTGCTACTTCCACATCAAAAGCCCCGCCTACATCCACCTTTGTAAACCCGTCGAGATTAAATTCCTTTGTCATATTACCCTCCTTAACATCACATCCGGTAAGTAAACTTACCATTAATACCGATAATAGAATTGCTGGCATCCAATTTTTCACCGGTTGCACTCCTTTTTGTTTCATCTGTATTCAGCTTAAGATGAAATCCCGCGTGTTGTATCATGCATAGGTGCAGATAATTCCTGAACGCGGGTGGAGTGTTTATACTGGTCATTTGACCAGGTGATGTTTCAGAGCTAACGAAACAGCCTCGGTACGGCTGGTAACTCCCAGTTTTGAAAGGACATTGCTGACGTGAAATTTTACCGTCGATTGACTGACAACCAGCCTGTTCCCTATTTCCAGGTTAGGAAGTCCTTCCACCATCAACGCCAGAATTTCTTTTTCCCGTTCTGTCAGATCGTAGTTTATCGCGTCCGGTTCTTTTATCTTTTGCACCAGTACCTGCGTCGCTTCGGGAGATAATTTTGATTGTCCTTGCACTGCGCTTCTTATCGCCGAGATTAGCTCTTCGGCAGATACAGTCTTGAGCAGGTAACTGATTGCCCCGGCTTTAAGCGCCCCCTCCACCAGGTCTTTTTCTTTAAAACTGGTTAAGGCGATTACATTAATATTCAGCCACTTTTCACGGATTATTCTGGTTGCGGTTACGCCGTCCATGACCGGCATCATCAAATCCATTAATACGACTTCCGGTTGCAGTCTTTCACACATTTTGACCGCCTCTTCCCCGTTACCTGCTTCACCCACCAAAATCAGATCTTCAGTAGACGTTAAGACGGCGCCCAGTCCGCTGCGCACCACAAAATGATCGTCCACCAGCAAGACGCGAATCTGCTTGTTTTCTGCCATCGCTACATCTCCTCATGTTTCTTTTATTCTGACGGTAATTACCGAACCAGAACCGATCGTACTCTTTATTTCAATGTCCGCGCCGATTTCCCTAGCGCGGTCGCGCATGATCCCCAACCCCAGGCTTCCAACGCGGACGCTTGAGGTGTCAAAACCCCTGCCGTTGTCACTAATCCTCAGTTCCGTTACATCGGATTGGCAGATAACTTTAATATTGGCGCTGGTCGCGTTTGCGTGTTTAGCAACATTGTTCAGTGCTTCCTGGGTAATCCTGTAGAGCGCAACCTTGATATTGGGGGGCAAATCGCAGTCGCCTTCAACGAGCACTTTGACAGCAATTCTGGTCCGCCCGGTTATAGATTCGGCCAACTGGTGTAACAGATAAGCCAATTCCGCGTCAGCCAATGCGGCCGGTTGTAACTCAAATAACAGTGTCCGCATTTCTGCCAGCGCTCCACGGGTCAATTGCCGGATTTCCTCCAGGCGTCGCCGCCCTTCATCCTGGCTCTTTTCCCACAGGCGCGGCAGCACCTCAGCAATAATACTGGCCGAAAATAGTGTCTGGCTGACTGCATCATGCAAATCCCTGGCTAACCGGCTGCGTTCCTTCATCGTCGCTAGTTCCTGGGCTTGTTCATATAACCGGATATTTTCAAGGGCAACTGCTATTTGATCGGACAAAGCCTGAACTGTAAAAACATCGAATTCGTTAAAGGCAAGCGGGTGATCTGCTTCAATGTCCATAACGCCAATTAATTTTTCCCCGATTTTAATTGGTACAGCCAATTCAGCCCGCATATGCCCCAAATCGCTTGTCCGTTTTAATACCGGGTCGTTTTGTAAATCGTTAACCAAAAGGGTTTGTCCGCTTTGTGTAACAGAGTCAACTACAGGAGTTAATTGTGATTTTTCTTCTCCGCCTTCGTAAGCGCCGGAACTGTATCTAAGCGCCAGTTGTCCTGAATCTTGATCCTTTAATATAATTCCAACATTTTTATATTTAAAATTATTCTGTAGTGAGGAAGTCACATATTTCAGGAGTTCATCAATTTGTAAAATCGCGCTGATATGACGTCCAATCTCGTTTATCGCGCGAAGTTGAAGTGTGCGTTGTTCCTGATGCCGGAACTGGTCACGTAATTGGGTGGTCATGCTGTTAAAGGCATCTGCAAGTATGCCTACCTCATCATGGCGTTCAATTTTAGCCTTTTGAGAGAGATCACCTTTTGTGATCAGCGTAGCTGCAGCTGCTAACTCAGCAATCGGACGAGTAATGCTGTGTGTAATGTACCTGGCCGCAAGTATGGCGAGGAGGATGGTGAGAGCAGTGGCCATGGCGATTATTTCGAGAACCAAGGTCGTGGCGTGCAAGGCTTCCCCTTCTTGCTGCTCTGCTAGAAGCGCAACTTGAAGTTCCGGCACCCATTGATATACGCCGATGACACGATGACCCGCATAATTTAAATAGGTTGAGTACCCGCTTTCATGATCATCTACAGCTGCTTTCGAACCCTGAGACGAAATATAGGTATCCGGAATAGTATATTTCTCGTTGCGTAATCCGGTTAACAGGTGATGATTGGAGCCGACTAAATAGGTCTCTCCGGTATTCCCTAATCCGGCGCGTTCAAGCATAATGTCGTTCAGGCTTTGCAGACTTGCTTTACCTCCCATCACACCCATCACTTTCCCGTTTTGGATAATCGGTGCTGAGACTACCACCAGCATTTTACCTGAAGAAAGAGAATATGACGGTTGTTCGATATATGGGCCTTTCAGCCCATTGATAAAATAATCCTCGATAGCATGTTTTTGATTCTGGTAAGCGGAATTTGTAGACAGTCGGACTACGCCATCGGTGTCCATAATAAAAAGTTCATCGAACAATTTCAGGTTGCCGGAAATAAAATCAAATCGATTCAGAATCCGGTTATATGCCTCCTGATAATCAAGGCCGCACTGAGAAGTACCATTTAATATCTGCACATCCCCGGAGTTTTCTTCACCGGATACTACGAGATTCATATTAACATTCAGTAATTTCACCCAGGACTCAATTTCAGCTTGTTTAAGCGTTACGACGGATTGTAGTTGGTTTATTACATGCTGCCTGCCGTCTTTTACGCCCAAAATAAACGTAATACTGCTAACGGCTGCGGCAGCTAGAATAGCCACAAATATAAATGAAATCATTAAGCGTGCGCGGATAGTCCCGATACTAAAAAAATGAATGTTTCGCCATCCTTTTCGAACAGAGTGTAAAATTTAATTCCTTACTTCGTATATTATGCCAATTCGACTTAGCTTCAATCGAAATGAACGATCGATAATTTGTTAGTTCCCTTCTAGAAATAACATTGTATATCCGGGAGCCTGAACTTTATAAGAGCCGCCCATTAATTGGGTCCAATGAGCAGAATCAATTGTGCCGATCTTGGCTTGGGGTATATCCACCAAAGGTATAATTGCCCTGATTGCCAGTTTATAAAAATCCAGCTTCTCACTTGGCTGCCACTTTGTCATTATTTGTGCCGCTTCCTCCGGATGTTCCATGGCATACTGAAGCCCCTTTTGGCTGGCACGCACAAATCTTTTTACTAAATCAGGTTTTTGATTTATCGTACCTTGAGTAACGGTAAGTAGTCCTTCATATCCTCCCACGCCATAATCGCCAGGGAAAATATCAGTTATTTTATAGCCAGCCTCTTCGGCTTTTATCGGTTCATCATGTGCATATCCCATCCAGACATCAACTTCTTTATTGTATAACATGGATTGTGCATCAGCCGGGACCTGTACCTCGATCATTTTAGATGGGTCAATGCCTGCATTAGTTAGTGTTGTCCGGGCAACTGTCTCCCAATAACTGCTTTTTATTCCCACCCGTTTCCCCGCGATGTCTTTAGGCTCTTTTATGCCGGAATCCGCAAGCGAGAACATTACTAAAGGAGGAATCTGGAATGTAGTCATTACAGCTACTGAAGGCTGGCTGTTTTCCATATTAGCCTTCTGCTCATCGAAAGTGGCTATCGCAAAATCAGCGCGGTTATCCAGAATTGTTTTCCATGCGGCAACCCCGGTCCCACCTTCTTTTACCGATACATCGATATTAGCATCGCGGTAAAAACCCTTATCGAACGCTGTATAGTAACCGATAAATTCAGCGGAATGGTACCAGTTAAGCTGTAAAGTAACCTGGTCTTTTTGAATTGATGCCGATTTACATCCAACAAGAGAAGTAACCAATATCAACGCCAATACTAAATAACCGGCCGACCTTAATTTATTAACCATGTTGATATTTTCCTTAAAAACTTGATAAGACACTTTCTGAAATATTACTAAGAGTTGCCACATTTGTCAACGCGCGATTATTGTTTGGATTTACAACTTCCCGGCTTGTGTTGAGTCAACTATGGGCAGGGAAAAAGCAATCTTATATTTATACCTGGCCTCTTGACCAGTAAAAAGTTAATACTCCGGTTTAAGACGAGTCCATACTTATGCCTGATTTCGACAGGGGCCTGCAAGGTTTAAATTGATGTTATGGAACAGAAAAACACCCTGACCCACTTAAAAAGCGCAACAGGCAACAGAATCCTGTCTGTTACACAATTTGCCCTATCCATCGCAGGCAGTACTACCATTACCTCGCTGACAGGAACCGGCGGGATCGTCATTCCCATTTTATCGATAATCCTTTCCCTGGTGATCGGCGCCGTGCAGCCGGATTATAACCCCGTCAGACAAACGATCAGCCAACTGGTTTATTACCCGCAGGGTTGGCTGCAGGCAACAGATTTTCTGATCCTGGGAATATGGCTGGTCTTGCTGGCTTTAAAATGCTATGCGAATTTTGCCCATAAAACCACCACAAAAATTGCGGCATTGTTATTCGCCGCTTTAGCCCTGGGCTTCTTTATCATAGCTATATGTCCCACCAACATTCCTGGTAAAGAACTGACAACTCGCGGTCTGATCCATGAAAAGACTGCGCAAATGATCTGCGGCCTTTTCCCGGTCATTTGCTGGCTGATGATCCCTGAATTCAAGGCGAATAGAAACTGGAAAAAATTGACAACTTACACGGTGGTCACGGCATTTATCGGGCTGGCTTTTGGTATCGTCGGAGCGTTGATAATGATAAAGAATGCCCCGTATCTGGGTATCATCGAACGTTTGATATTTTTAAATGCGGTAATCTGGCTGGTGGTCATTGGAATTAATATCATTTTACAAAAACCCGGCAAGGGGAATAGCAAAATTAAAATGAACCATTTGATGAGAGCGGTACACCAGACTACCAGATAGCCAGGATCAACAGGAGATTTTATGAGAAGCGAAATAGATCTACAAATGAATTACCCTCAGTATTATGAGGAAACCGGCCGTACCGGGTTGGAGAGAACGGAAGGAAAAATGTCGGATTATTGGCGCATTCCGGCTAATTCCGGGAGGCAATTTTTCAAGAAATATTTATGGGTCAGATCAATTCAACTAATAATATTGTTCATCAAAAACATAGCCTGATTTTCTGCATAATTTATGTTTCAATCCTGTCCAATTGACCAGTATAATACCCTACTATTTTATGGCGTAACCGATTTTCGTTCTTGATATATTATCCTCAGTAATACAAATAATAAAACAATGATGAATTCCTGACAGGTGGTTATTATGAGCATAATGAACGGTTTGAAAAATACCCTGCCAATGACAGAAACATTAGTCTCTAACCCGCAAATGCTAAAAATCAATTCAGAGGTTCTCAGATTCTTGTGCGGTTACATGAATAAATTCCAAATTCAAAAAGTCGGAAAATACCACATTCTGCACTCGCATTTACCGCCTTTAAACAGCAAAGCCTATGCACGTTTTATCAATGAACATCTTTTGTCCAAAACAGCTGGTCCTTCACATGCCCAGATCGGGTTGACTAATGCCTGCCCGCAAAATTGTGAATACTGTTACAACCGTACCCGCAGCGGGAGAACGATGGACACGGCGACTATTAAAAAGGTAGCGCAGGAATTAAAACATGCTGGGGTGGTATGGTTCGGATTAACCGGCGGCGAGCCTCTGCTAAATAAAGACATTGTTGAAATCACCGAAAGTATCTCCAATGACTGCGCGGTTAAACTTTTTACCACCGGGTGTACGCTGACACGGGAAAAAGCCTCCGACCTGAAGCAAGCCGGTCTTTTTTCCGTATCGGTAAGCCTGGATTCCTGGGAAGAATCAAAACACGACCGTGTCAGAAGATACCCGGGAGCTTTTCAACAAGCTTTAAAAGCAATTGAGTTATTTCAGGATGTCGGAGGGATTCAGGTTGGCGTTTCAGCCGTTTTATCGCGGGAAATGATCAGGAACGGTGAAGTTGAGACTTTCTTGCAGTTCCTGAAAGGATTGGGAATTCATGAAGCCTGGCTCAGCGAAGTCAAACCGTCAATCGAAGCCTTCTGGAATAGCGATCTGGTGATAACCGATGAAGAACGACTGCAGTTGGTTGCATTACAGGATCGTTATAACACTGAAAACAAAATGACGGTGAATTACCTGGGGCATTTTGAAGGGAAAGAGTGCTTCGGTTGTAACGCCGGTAAAAAAATGGTTTATGTGGATGCCTTCGGGGACGTCAGCCCCTGTGTATTTACGCCGCTAAACTTCGGGAATGTCCAAACCGATTCACTTCCCATTATCTTAGCTGAGATGAAAAAACATTTTCCCTCGGAAGACAGCTGCTTCATCAACAAAAATTACGGGTTGCTGCAAAAATACTCCAACGGTCAGAAAATCCTCTGCAAACAGGAAACCTTAAAATTGTTGAAAGAGGTCAGTTTCAGCGGCCT
>Ga0182011_10001974_pt1 | contig 17663 bp, 15 predicted proteins | sample 711E1DmetaG_FD_120481 | JGI IMG/M metagenome (GOLD analysis project Ga0182011, IMG submission 120481) | Permafrost microbial communities from Stordalen Mire, Sweden - 711E1D metaG | ecosystem: Environmental > Terrestrial > Soil > Wetlands > Permafrost | place: Sweden: Stordalen | collected... | reverse complement strand
GATGACAAGCGCCGGCAGGACCAGCCGCATCCACGCGAATCGCCCGGCCGCGGGATTGGACTGGACGGGAAGCGTCTCCAAATCCGACTGAGACAGGCCGAAGACAAGGAGGTGGCGCTGGGAGTCGTGAAGGGTCAGGTCCCTTCGGACGGGATGACCGGTCCATCGATAGGCGACGTGGGTTTCCACCCCTGGAAAGATGATGAGCCCGGGAACGGCTTTCTCCATCTTCATCAGGTCCGATGCGTATTTCTCCGTCCCGATTCGGACGACGTCCCGGCGGCGCAGCGTGAACCGGACCAGGCCTTCGAAAGGAGGCACGCCGTACTCCCACCGGTTCGAGAAATGGTCCGTCGGAATCAGGACATCAATGCCCTTTTTTTGGGCGAGGGCGGCGAAAGCGGGCCAGGCGGAGACTTCGCGCCCGCCGATATCCGGGTGAAGATGCAAGGTGGCGGCGACCCGCTTCCACTCCTCGGCGGGAGCGTTCACTGCCAGGAGGAGAAGGCCGACGATCCAGATCGTCTTCAATTCGATCCTCACGCGGCCCCGCCCGGCGTCCGAGGAAGCAGGAAAGGAGACAAGAACCGTTCGGACTCGGTCAGGATGAGAGGGATGGAGGCTTTCAATTCATGGCCATCGTCCGTCTCCACGAGCCGGACGCGGGGCTTCCCCCGGGCCCACTCGCGCGAAACGGCGATGTCCACGGTTTCGTCCTGCCGGCCGTGGATGATGAGCGTGGGGACCTTGACGTCCGGGGGCCCGCGGCGCTCGACGGCCTCCGCGTCCTCGATGAACCCGAAATCCACCCGGACCGTCGTCTTCCGGGCGTAGTCGTCGACCTCCAGACCCTCCCGCCGCCATTTCTCCCAACCCTCGGTCCCCAGGCGCCGCCGCCAGGCTTCGACGAATCCGAACGCGGGGGCCATGAGCACGAGGGCCAGGATCCTCGGGTCCCGCTCCGCCAGCCGCGCGGCCGCGAGTCCTCCCAAGCTGGAACCGAACAGGATCGCTTGATCCCCCTCCCCGCCGACGGCCCGGCGGACGGTCCGGATCATTTCGCTCAAGCGCATCCCTTCGACGGAGGGAACGCGAAGGTTCAGCCGGTCCATCGCGACGCCCAACCCCTCGTAGTGCCGGGCCAGGGCGACGGCCTTTGTGGAGTCCGGTCCGGAGGCGAACCCGTGCAGGTAGAAGAACCGGGGTCGGGCCATGCCCTACTGGAAAGACACCTTCGGCGCCGCTTGCGCGGCTTCCGGCGCCTCGAAATAGGGCAAGGGGCCGAAACCGAAGAGCCTCGCCGTGATCACGCCGGGGAATGTCTCCGCGGCCGTGTTGTAGGCTTGGACCTCTTCGTTGTAGCGCTTGCGCTCGACGGCGATCCGGTTCTCGGTTCCGGCCAACTCGTCTTGCAGCTTCAAGAAGCTCTGGTCGGCCTTGAGCTGCGGGTAGTTTTCCATGACGACCATGAGCCGGCTCAGCGCCCCTTCCAGGCCCTTCGAGGCGGCCATTTTATCCGACGGAGAAGGCGCGGCCGCCCACTGGGAGCGGAACTTGGCGATGTCCTCCAGGGTGGACTTCTCGTGCGCGGCGTAACCCTTGACCGTCTCCACCAAGTTGGGGATCAGGTCGTAACGGCGCTGGAGGACGTTCTCCACCTGGCCCCAGGCGCCCTTGATGGACTCCCGGCGCCGGACCATGCCGTTATAGGACCCCACCGCCCACAGGGCGATGAGAACGACGACTCCCAGGAAGATCAGCGTTTTTTTCATCGGACTCTCCTCATGTCATGGCATTGACCGCCGCGGCGACTTTATCGAGGGCGGCGAGATACACGTCGAAATCATCGCCCTCAAACGCCGACCGGTTCAGGGACAATCGCCGGCAGAGGGGCTCCAACGCGGCCGACTTCGCGGCCGGGGCGGGCTCGCCCAAAAGGCGGAGGACGTGGCGGAAAAGGACGAGGAAAGCGGACAGGGAACCGAGGCGAAGTTTCACCGGGTCCGCGCCGGACAAAAGGGCGCGACGAAGGCTTTGAATCTTCCCAGACAGTTCATGTTCCAACTGCCGCCGGGCGTCGCACCGTTCGATAACTAGGGCGCCCAGGATGTCCTGCCCGAACAGAATGCGGCCCTTATCGCGGATGTCCTGGAACTCCAGAGGGAACACGTCGCAGGAGTCGGCGAGCTTGGCCGGCGTGAACACGACGGGGGCCGGGTGCCCGGATTTCACCCACCCCCGGACGACGGGGACGGCCTTCCGGAGCGCCCCCGACGAATCGTCCCGAAGGACGGCCATCGTGTTGTAGTCGGATTTCTTCTCGACGAAATCCCCGGCCGCCGCGGACCCGTAGAGGACAAGGGAAACCAAATTGTCCCCCCAAGCCGCCTTCACTTCTTCCACGAACTTTTCCAGAGTCATCTTTCCGAAGATCATTCCATCACCTCGCGATGAATCACCAGCCGCCCGAGGCCCCGCCGCCCCCGGACATGCCGCCGCCAAACCCGCCGAACCCTCCGCCGCCCCCGAACCCTCCGCCGGAAAAACCGCCCCCCCCGAAGCCTCCTCCGACCCATCCTCCGCGGTTCCCACCGCCTCGATGATGCCGGGCGATCCAGGACAATAAGAAGATGGAAAAAAAGACGGGAAATAGGACTCCGAAGAGAATGAACGCCAAGGGAGGAGATCCCGCAACGGTCTTTACAACGGGAGGCGACTTCCCCTGCAGAATGTCGAGAACGGCGCTCAACCCCTCCGTCAATCCCCCGCCGAAATCGCCCTGACGAAACTGGGGGACCATCCGTTCCCGAATGATCGCGCCGCACGCGCCGTCCGGCAGGACGGGTTCCAGCCCGTAGCCCACCTCGATGCGGGCCTTATGGTCTTGAACCGCCAACAGGATCAGGACGCCGTTGTCTTTGCCTTTCTTCCCAACCCCCCAGTCTTTGAACAAATCGTTGGCGTAACCTTCGATGTCGTCTCCGTCCAGGGATTTCACCGTCACGACCGAGATTTCATCGCCGGTCTTGGCCTCGGCGTCCCGGATCATCCCCTCCATCTGGAGCTTTGCGGACGCGTTGATCACCCCCGCGAAATCGCTCACCCAGCCCTGAGGCCGAGGAAAGGACCTCGCGCCCCAAACCATTAAAGGAAGAAATATCAGGACCGGCAGAACCCGTTTCCGCATTGCGAAATATTACCAGTTAAGGAAGGTCCATCCAGCGGCGGACGGCGGAGGCCGGGACGCCGAAGGGCCGGAAAAGAAAGGCGGGAGCAGGATCCCCGGGGAGCCGAAGCAGTTCCATCCGGGCCAGGGCGGCTACGTAGGGATGTTTCTTATTGAGGGCGATTGATCGGGCTCGGCGGAGAACCGCGGCAGCCCCGGCACCGCGGCCCGTTTCCCCCATCGTCCTTCCCAAACCCAAAAGGGCCATGAGCTCGCCCCTTGCGTCGCCGACCTTCTTGAATGGTTCGAGGGCCTCGCGATAAAAACGGATCGCGGAGTCCCTCCGGCCCATTCTGCGAAAAGACCCGCCCAGTCCCCACAGGGCGAACGCGCGGGATCCCTCGTCTCCCACGCGGGCGTAGAGCGCCGCCGACCGCCGGTAAAGCGGGACGGCTTTCTTGGGATCGCCGTAGGTTCGAAGCGCGTTGCCCATCCCGCACAAGCCGTAGGCCTCTCCGAAACGATCCCCCTCGCGGACAAAAAAGTTATGGGCGCGATCGTAGAGGCGGAGCGACAACATCCCTTTCCCGAGGATGCGAAGGCATCCGGCCTCCCCGCAATTCGCGTAGGCCTCCGCCGGCCGGTCCCGGTTCCGATGCGCCAGGGCCGCGGCGCGGCGATAGGCCTTCAATGCCCTCCCGTATCGACCCGCGAATCGTTCGGCGCCGGCCAGGGCCCACCAGGCGTGCTGAAGGGCATCGGCTTTTGCCCGTTTCTTTAGTCGCGGAATTGTTTGGTTTAACATTTTGATCGCGCCGGCCAAGTCCCCCAATCCTCGGCGGACGAGAGAAATTTCCATTTTGAATTCCTCCGCCGGCGGGTCCGCGGCCGCATCCTTGAACGTGGGCAGGAGATGGGAGACGGACCGCCACATTCGGTCGGCTTGGGCGTAGCGCGAGAGAACCCGCAGGCAGGCGCTGGCGCCCAGGAGCGTCCGCAGCCTTTCGCTCCGGACTCCCGTCAGGCGGTAAAGACGGTGGGCCGCCCAATAATCCCGCAGAGCCTCCTCGAAACGGGACAGAGACCGAAGGGCCTCGCCCCGGCGCTGGAGGACGTCCGCTTGAAAGAAGCGGTCTCCCCCCGCGCGGGCGGCGCGGATGAGAAAAGGGAGCGCCTCTCCCGGCCGGGAGTTGGTCAGCAATTCTTCGGCTGTCGTGAGGAGGACGACGCGGTTCATTAGGAGGGGGGACACTCCTGTATAACTATTCGCAAATTGAATTTTGGAAAAATAGTTATACAGGAGTGTCCCCGAACAAATAAGCCGCGGATCGGCTGGACCGATCCGCGGCTTTCGCGCATATCTTGTTCGAGCCTCAGCGCTTGGAGTGCTGGAAGCGCTTGCGGGCCTTGGGCTGGCCGGACTTCTTCCGCTCGACGGCGCGGGGGTCCCTCGTCAGGAGGCCTTTGGCGCGAAGCGCGGTGCGAAGCTTGGGGTCCATGGCGACCATGGCCCGGGCGACGCCGAGCCGGATCGCGTCCGCCTGGCCGGTCACGCCGCCGCCCGTCGTGGTGACGAACACGTCGTGGGCGGCCAGGGTCTTGGCGACTTTAAAGGGAGAGAGGGCGGAGGCCTTGTGCCGCTCGTGGCCCCCGAAGAATTCGTCAGCGGAGCGGCCGTTGACGAAGAGGCGCCCCTCGCCGGGCACGATCCTCAAACGGGCGATGGCGGTCTTGCGCCGCCCCACGGTCCACAGGGGCTTTTGACGGGTGATGGTGAGAGTATCGGTCATTTGGATTCCTCTGGGGCCGCCTTGGCGACGTAGGGGCCGCCGGAGTGTATCTTTTTATTCTTCACATCCACGGGGAGAGCATAAGGATATTGGCGGGCCCCCGCGTCGTCGCGGAACACCTTGAGTCGGCGCAAAAACCGGTCCCGGAGGCGGTTCTTCGGCAGCATGCCGGAAACGGCCAGTTCCACCGCCCGCTCGGGATGCTCGGCCATGAGGCGGCCGTATTTCGTATAGGTTTGGCCGCCGGGATATCCCGAGGCGCGGAAATCCAGTTTTTGGGTGTCTTTCTTGCCTGTCAGGACAACCTTGGCGGCGTTGAGGACCACCACGCCGTCCCCTTGGTCGAGGTGCGGCGTGAAAGAGACTTTTCCCTTCCCGCGCAGGAGCTGGCAGGCGATGTTGGCGACCCGGCCGAGAACCATTCCGTCGGCGTCCACCTGGAACCAGCGGCGGGGGACGTCGGCGACGTGAACTTTCGTGATCTGGGTCAATGACATGGCTCTTTCCTCAGAAAATGGAAAAACCCGGCTTAGGGTTCCGCCGGGTTTCCGGTCGGTGGAGGCCGCATTAAACATTTTTTTTCGAAAAAATGCAACGTCTTGCGCCTCGACCCCGACGGTCGTACAATCGCCCGCCTATGGACGTCCTCCTCATCCACTATTCGGAAATCGGCACCAAGGGCGCCAACCGGGGCTTTTTCGAGCGGCGATTGAAAGAAGACGTGCGCAAGCGCCTGGTGCCCCGGGACGCCGTCTCCGTCAACGTCGACCAAGTGCGCCTGGTGGCGCCCTTGACGGAGGATCACGACAAGGCCCGTATCCTGGAGGCTCTCCAACAGGTGTTCGGGATCGCCTGGCACGCCTTCGGCAAGAAAGTGGACCGGGACGAGGCGACCCTAAAAGAGGCCTGCGTGAACGCCGCGCGGGAGGCCCCCGGCGCGACGACTTTCAAGGTGTTCGTGAAGCGCGTTGACAAGAGGTATCCCATATCCTCGGATGCCCTGTGCCGGTCCCTGGGCGCGGCCGTGGCGTCGGCAACCGGATTGACGGTGGACCTGGACGATCACGACCTGGCGATCCATGTCGAGATTTTGGACGACAAGGCCCTGGTCTTCACCGAAAAGACGCAGGGCCTGAGGGGCATGCCGCACGGGAGCTCGGGCCGGATGCTGTGCCTGTTCTCAGGGGGCATCGATTCGCCGGTGGCCGCCTGGTCCATGATGAAGCGGGGGGCCTCGGTGGACCTTCTCCACTTCCATCCCTACGCGACGAACGCCGAGGTCATCGGGACCAAGATCACGGACCTCCACCGCACCTTGAGGACCTTCAATCCGAGATCTTTGCTTTATCTGGTTCCCCACCACCGCTACCAGGCCGCCGCGGCCCTGAAAATCCCGCCCGCCTACGAGACCGTCGTTTTCCGACGCTTCATGCTGCGGGCCGGGGAGGTCCTGGCCGGGCGGCAAGGTTTGAAGGCACTCGTGACGGGGGACGCCCTCGGGCAGGTGGCCAGCCAGACGCTGGAGAACTTAGCCGCGGCGTTGGTGGGATTGGATCTGCCGGTTTTTCAGCCGCTCATCTCCATGGACAAAGACGATATCGTCCGGCTGGCGCAAAAAATCGGGACCTTCGATTCCTCAAACAAACCCTACAAGGACTGCTGCTCGCTCATGTCCCGCCGGCCCAAGACCCGCGTCTCCGTCGAACAGTGCCGGGCCCTGGAAGCCGAATTGGGGTTGACCGACCTGCTTCCGTCCACGCTTGCCGACGCGGCCGCCTGGAACGGCGAGGAATTGCGCGAAAAAGTCCTCACGTTCTGAACCAAACCCAGACCCCCATCGCGAGGTTGAATCACGAGCGCAAGTCGTCTATACTCCCTTCAATGACATCGAGCAGGCCCCTCCGGCCGGTGGGCGGGAAGTCCGGTCCGTCGAAACGGGGTTTTACCCGCGCCGACGTGACCATCCTGATCACGTTGTTCTCCGTGATCGGGTTGACTCTCATTCCCCTTTTCAACGCGGCGAGCCGAGGCTACACGCCCGTGGACGTGCGCACCATCCTGGCCGCCGACGCCCAGACGACGTCGCGCCGCCTTCAAACCCGGCTCGCAGCCCTCCGGCGCCTGTTTATCCAGGACCCGCAGGGAGAGGCCTTCGCGGCTTGCGTGGCCGCTCCCTCGGCGCCCCCTCTGGCCGGCAGCCGTCTTCCGGCGCCGGCGGCGGACACCGCGCTGCCGCCCCCTTCGGGGGACGCCGGAGTGGGCAACGAGCTCCTCTTCTTGAGCGTGGATCACGCCGAGCGGCCCCCCAACCTCTTGGACGGGCAAGGCGCGCCGTCCGAGGTCTCGGTGGACGTCCTCGTCTTCGTCCGGTTCTACCTGTCCCCCCGCGAGGGAACGAGCCTCGGCGGCCGGGCCGCCCGGGACCTGTGGGAATGGCACAGCGGCCCCTACGCCGACTACGCGGGCCTGGTCGGCCTGCCCGACGCCACGCTCCGAAACGCCGCGATCGCCGCGCTTGTCTCCAAGGGGATCACCCAGGCCTTCGACTTGACGGCTCCCGCGCCCGCGGCCGCCTTCTTCCGCCTATCGGACGCCCCTCCCTGGATCGTACCGCTGCCCTCTCCCCTTGTCACCGAAGCCGGCGCAACGCCCCTGACCGGTCCCCGCGGCGGCGAGTCGCGGAATTTCATTTACGGCGTGTCCCCGAACACGACCGTCCTTTTCGCTCCCTCCAACGACGTCCCGGCATACGCCCGGGCCGACGGTGACTTCCCGTCGGGCTTCGAGGTCGCCGTGGCGGGTCCCCCCGGGGAACGGAAAGTCCTCGTCCGGCTCGTTCTGGCGGCCAAGGGGGACTTCAAGGGCGTGGGATCCTACGAGAAGACTTTCACCTTGCCGGTGAAGGAAAAATAATCTTAGAGAGTGAACGATTTGCCGATGGAGGAGAGGGCTTCGGCGGCCCGGCGCACCGCCTCGGCCGCGGCGGGCGCCAGTACGGGATCCTTCGCCAGAACCTCTAAATCTTTTCGGATTTGTGCGGCCCGCTCGGCGTCCCCCGACGCCTTGTCCCGAAGGGACTCCGTCATGGCGTTGAACTTCTCCTGGAAATCCTGGAATTCATCTCCCTGGCGAAGGGCTATTCGCACGGAGAGGTTCCCCCGGGCGACCTCCTCGGTTGATTTCTCGAACCGATACAGGGGACCGGCGATCCGATGGGAGAGAAGGACGCTGACGGCCAGGACGCCGGCCAGGAAGACCACGAGCTTCAGAATGGTCATGGGACTAGAGAAATTGTAGAGGTCCGACACGCTGATGGGAAGATTCAAAGCGATCTCGCTCCGATGGAGAGTGATGAAGACGTCGAGCAAAACCACTCCCGTCACGGCCATGACGGCCACGACGATCCACGTGACAAAGCGATATTGAAAGGACTTCTTGATAAAGAGGGTTCGGCGCCGGTAACCGAGCGGAGCATCCATGGTTCCAGTCTAACGGAAGGTTTTCGCCTTGTCAACTCCGTCGGATTCTTTGATGTTGCGGTCACAAGTTATTGAACCTATACTAAGGGGCGATGAACTTCATAACAAAACGAACGAAAGGAAAAATAGGTCTGTTTTCGAGCGCGGAAGGCTCGATCCTCATTCTCATCGTCCTGTTGGTGGCGCTCCTCGCTTTCATTCCGATAGGAACGAAGCTCGTCGAGATCGCCCGAAAACAGGTGAAACTCCAGGCCAACGCCTATGCCCAGGCGACGAATATGGCCCAGTCGGGCTTGACCGACGCGGAGGCGTGGTTCCGCATGCAGTCCAAGCAGCCCGTAAGCATGACGGCCTCGGGCTGCGCCTACCCGGACGCCGCCTTCTACCCCCGGCAAAGCACCAACACCGCGACCACGGACACCCTCGACGAAAGCATCGGCCTGGTCAAGACGATGAAGCTGGGGGATTTTACGAATCTCTGGGGGCGATACGAGGTCGTTCGCCAGTCCACCAACAACGTCACTCTCCCGTCGTCCAACTACGCGCGCGCCGTCCATGACGTGAGCGCCCTCCGCGTGGTCGGCGCCAACGCCGGAGACGGGGTGGCGTGGTACGTGGAGAGCGTGGGATACGTGTACGAGCTTAAGAATTCCGCCGTCGCCTACAACTGTTCTCCCAACATTCTTGTGGGGCGGTCGCGCGTCTCCACGGAGCTTCGCCGGATGTCCCTGACCACTTACCCCGCCGCGGTGTCCATCATCGATCGAAGCAAAGGCAACGTCGGCACCAGTTGCAGCATCCTGGGGGGCAGTAACGGATACGGCGTCGCTTACGTCTCGGGCTCGGGAGGCACCTGGACGGGCGTCTCGGGCTACGGAACATTCTATTCGACCGCCACCTTCAACTTGCAGTCGGTGTTCGGGATGCCGAGCTACAACCTGAAGATGATTGCCGATTACAGCGTGCCCGACGTGTCCCAGCTCCCCCCCAGCTATCCCTCGACGGCCCTCGTGTTCGTGGACGGGAACGCCACCTTCGACGACACCCATCCCCTGACGGGCGGCGGCATCTTGATCGTCAACGGAAACCTGACCGTGGCCAGCACCGCCAACGCTTACTTCAGCGGTCTCGTCTTCGTCCAGGGGGCGGCGACGATCAACGGGCCCGCGGACATTTCCGGCGCTTTGATGGTGGTCGGGAGCGGAGCGTCCGGAAATTATTTGACGGTGACGGGGACCGCCGGCGCCGGGATCGTCGAGTACGACAAGACCCGGTTGGATTCCATTCGGCAGAATATCGGCCAGTATCGAATGGACAAGTCGGCGTATCACGTGTTTTCCGCGCTGGACAACGCGCCGCAGTAACGGGGGACCCCCATGAGACGACCTTCCAACGACGCCGGTTTCAGCCTGGTTGAGATCGTGATCGCGGCCGTCATTTTCGGCATCGTGGCGGCGGCGAGCATGAAAGCGTTCATGTTCATCAGCAAGCAGAGCGTCCGCGTGGACGACCGGGCCTTCGCCGTCCAGAAAGCCATTCAGATGATGGAGGAATTGAGGAGCCTGATCCAGGAACAAGACTCGACGGTGAGCGTCCTGGACAACTACGACACCGGAACCACCGGCTACAAGTACACCCTCTCCACTCTTTCCGACGTGAACGGCGACCCCGCCCTCATCAACCCCGGCGACAAGCCCGGCGATCCCATCAGCGGGAACGGGGCGAAAAAATATTATAGGAAGGTTTCCGTTTGGAGGACGAACGAACCCCTCTCCCGCCAAGTGACCGTGCGGGTGTTCCGCGCGTCCGACGGCGAGGTCCTGGCCGAGACGTCCAGCGTGTTGCGCACCCTGCCCATCAACTACGTGCCCTCCCAAGTGTACGACGTTTACGTCCTTCTCATCGAGAACGTCCCCGGATGGTGGGTGTCCCTTTCGACCCTGGCCCCGACCTTCGACGCGGTCCGCCAGGACATGGAGAACCGCGACCCGGGATTGGTGCTCCGCGTCCACTACATCACCCGCCTGGCCTACGGGCGGGATCCCTACTACCAGCCCGCCGTCAACGACGCCAGCCCCACGAACACGACGGCCTCGCCCTGGGTGTACTTCCTGCCGGGGAACTTGGACGGGACCAACACCTATTACGTGGATTCCAACATCAATGCCAACATCATGGTGGACGGCGTAGCGACCGACAACGATCCGATCTATTCCTACAGCATGGCCGACCAGTACAACAACGCCGTCCGACAGCCCGACGAGGAGGCGATCTACGCCCAAGTCCGGGCCCTTTACGCGGCGGCGGGGCGCACCCCCCCGGAACCCAGCTGGCGGATGCTCCTGGACCGGATGAACGGCGGCCCGGGGACCGAGGCGGACGGCTCGGGCTACGATTACCGGAACGCCCTCGTCATCAATCTCCACGGCGAGATGGTCCCCATGCCTCCCATGCGCAACTACTCGGACCCGGCCAAGCGGCCCGAGGCCGGGACCGCGGCCCACCGCATGTACCGCATCGTCTCGCACCCGGAGAACATCCACGCCGCCTCCGGCGCCGAGGTGCGGCTGAGGGTTTATCCCTTCGTGGCGGACCCCAACGACACGGCGGACTTCCCCAATTCGGGCGCGACCTTCGCCGCCGGCTACACCCCGACGATCGTCGTGACGAGCACGGCGACGAACTCCAACACCGTCCGCACCGCCCTGCTGCAGGTGGGAGTGAACCATAACGTGGAATTTCTCCCGGGAAACTACACCTGGCGGGCCGCCGTGTCTGGCGGTGCGAACGACTATGACGTATCCGTCATAAATTCCTCGCAAACCCTTGTGACGCTTTATAATTCCCCCATCCGGCACGCCCCCAGCGGTAACTACGGGCTCGCCTCGACCGCCCGCCTCTACGGCCTGGAGTACATCCCCTGCGTCGTGTCGGGAACGTCCTTTTCGGACGTCTTCACCCAGCCGAACGCGGCGGGCACTTTGGCCGAGAACTCCGCCACCAACGCCAAGAACACGGCCCGCTGGGTCCTCCGGTTCCCCGCCGGGACGTTCGCGGACGGCCTCGTCACCTTCGAAACCCGGCTCAACGCCACCTTGACGGAGGGCTACCCCGGCAGCTATCCCTCCAACATGTCCCGGACCTATTGCTGGGTGGGATCAACCTCGACCGTCCCCGCAAGCGAGCAATCGCAGTTCATCGGGGATCCGCGCCACATGCCCTACGCCGACGTCAAGGCCAGTCTGCGGTACAACTGGTTCTTCAAGGACGTGAACGGCGGCGGGTTGGGGTATTCGTCGTTCGTGCCGGACACCGGGGCCACGCTCTGGGACGGCTTCGGGGCCGACACCTCGACTCCCTACTCCAACCACAGCTGCATCGACGTGCCCCGGTTCTACGAGGTATTGAGGAAAGCCCTCCTCAAGACGACCTCCGTCATGAACAGCATCAACGGATGGTCGTTCTACTACTTGGGCATCGGCGGGGAAATCGGGGTGGACGCCAACAACAGCGGCTACGACTCCTCGGTGAGCGGCATGCCCATCATGGGACAGCCGTGGAACCCTCAGGACTCGGCCAAACGGGGCGTGGACGAAATTTCCGAGTGGAACGGCGCCAGCGGGAAGATCACCGACGCCCGCATCATCGCCCACTCCTCAGACGGCACCACGACCTCCACGGACTGGTTCGGCCTCTTTTGGATCGGAGAGCTCTATCCGACGATGAACGCCGTGGACGCGTCCGCCCAATGGATCGCCAACGGAAATTTGAGGACAGGTGACGGCGGCTTCCCCAACAACCAAAAACGGTATTTCCGCGCCGAATACAACAACGGCAATCTCAGCATGGGGTCCTACGCGAACACGGCGGTCCTCTCCTACGGCCCGCGCAAGGAACCCGGTACATTCGGGGCGCCGTCCTTTTTCAACGACACGACCGGCACAAGCTCATCGCACACCAATTTCAACCACAGCTCCCCCAGCAACACGGCCGACTTGACGGTCGCGGGGTCCGCGGTCTCCCAAGACTTCAACTTTCCCCTGCCGAGCCCCCTGACCTCCGTCAGCAACAACCACCGCCCCTTCAGCCAAACCGACGCAAGCGCCGCCCCGACGGAATGGGACCAGGCTTCCTATTACACTCAACGTGCGACTGAGACCATCGTGGAAACCTACTACGATTCGAGCAACAGCGGAATGAATACGTCGGTTCTCCTCAACTTCACCCAGGGAAGCCAATACGGCTACTTCCAGCCGACGGGGGTGGCGCCGCAGGGGACGTTCGGGACGGCGGAGATCGGAAAACTCGCCCTCATCAACGTGATCCGCGGGTTCCTGACCGCCGGGGTTTCGACCACCACCGCCGCGAACATTCCCCAGGTGCCGCTGGTCTCCATCTCCTCTCCGGCCATTACGGACGAATTCAACAGCCCCACCTCCATCACGATTATCTGGGGGAGCACATGGACCCGCTGGGACGGCCAGAACTACACGAGCGCCTACTCGGGCTCCTATTCAGGGCCCACGCTCACCTACAACGTCAAATACACCTCCGACGCGGGGTCTCACTGGTATTTTCTCAACACCAACGTGCCCGCCAAGGAAGGTCTCCTGAACAATTCCTACGCCGTCACCTCGCCCGTGGTTTGGAACGTATCGGATCCCGCCGCGTTCCCCCAGGGCAACTACGACGTGGAAGTCGAGGCCTACCGGAACACGAGGGCGCTCCACTACAGCTACCATCGCAGGCAAGTGTTCATCAAGCGATGAAACTGCGCCAACGGATCTTCGGCCGACGCTTGACCCCGAAGAAATCCTCGTCGGGGGGCTTCACGCTCGTCGAGCTCATCATCACGATCACCGTGATGGCCGTCATGATCCTGACGGTCGCGCCGCTCTTCGACGTCACGAGCCGGGGCTACACGGCTCTCGAGGTGAACACCGTCCTCTCCGCGGGCATGCAGGAGGCATTGACCCACATCCAATCCCGGCTGTCCGAGAACAAGCGCCTGTTCGGCCGGGACGCCACGGGCCTCGCCTTCCTGGGATGCGTCACCCCCAACGTGTCTCCAGCGCCCCTGACCGGTTCCTTGCTTCCCGTCATCGCCTCCACCGGCTCCTTGACGCCCTCGGGCAGCGCTTTCGCCTCCACCAACACGGGCAACTCCCTCCTTTTCGCCAGCGTGGACAACACGGTGGACATCAGCACGACCAACGGAGGCGCCTCCACCTCCATCCAGAGAATGGACACCTACGTGTTCAATTATTACTACCTCGCGCCCAATACGACTCTCACCATCAGGACCTACCAAGCGCGGGACCTGTGGGAGTGGCACAGCGTCGCTTATCCCGATTACCAGAACCTCATCAACATCACCGATACGACGCTCCAGAGGAACGTGGTCAAGGCACTCCTCGCTAAGGGATTCGGCTACGCCTTCGACCCGTCCGTCGGCGCGGTCAACTCCGCCTTCTATCAGTTGACGTCGGCGGGCGCCCTGAACGCGGCGTCCCCCCACAACATCATCATGGCCAAATCCCAAAAAATGATCAACCTGATCCGCGGGATCAGTCTGGGGTCCTTCGTCTATTCGGTATCACCCAACACGGGGGGGTCCCTTACCCACAAGTACATAGTCCCGATTTACGCCACGGCGAACGGAAATTTTCCCTCCGGGCTCGAAATCGAGGTGGTGGGGCCCTCGAGCAACCGGCGGGTCTTCGGGCGCCTCGTCATGGCGGCGCAAGGAAACTTCAAGGGCATCTTGGCCTACGAGCAGGTCATGCTCGTGTCGGCGCGGGACCTCTATTAGTTTTTCCTTCCTTCCCCCGGGACCGAAGACCTCATCCGGCCGGCTTCACTTTTCTATGGAGAAGCTCGCTCATGAGGACCGCGGCCGCGCAGGAGGCGTTCAAGGATTCCATCCCTCCGGACCCGGGGATCCCGACGAGAACGTCGCACCGCTCCCGGACCAGGCGGTGAAGGCCCGTCCCCTCGGCGCCGATGACGAGCGCCAGCGGGTCGTTCAAGATTGCCTCCCTAACGGACGTTCCCACGCCGTCGGCGCCGTAGATCCAGTAGCCCCGCGCTTTCAGGTCCAGGAGCGTCTGGGCGACGTTCGTCACTTGGACCAGGGGGATTTTAGCCAAGGCCCCCGCCGAAACCTTCATCACCGTCCCTGAAAGGCCCGCCGACCTCCATCGAGGAATGATCACGGCCTTCACGCCGAAGAAGGCCGCGGAACGCAAAATGGCTCCCACGTTATGGGGATCCTCGATTCCATCCAACAGAACCAGGGGAGACGGCGTTCCCCCCGCCAGCACATCTTCCAAATCCGCGTAGGCGGCGGCTGCGGACCGGGCCGCGACGCCTTGGTGGTTCTCACCGTTTGCCATATCCTCAAGGCGCGCGCGCTCGACCCACTGGAAGACGACCCGCCGCTCCCTGGCCAATCGAAGGATGTCCTCGATGGGACCGCCCATGGCTCCGCGCAGGATCCACAGCTTGTTGACCCGGCAAGGCTCGGCCTTCAGCGCCTCCAGGACGGGATGCCGGCCGAAAAGGATGTCGTCCGAACTCGGACCGGGTTTCCGGAAATGAGTCTTCATGATTTTGTCCACCAACGAGGCCCCTGCGGCGTGTCCTCGACGATGATCCCCCTGTTCGTCAATTCGAGTCTCAAGCGGTCGGCTTCCTTCCAATCCTTCCCTTTGCGGGCCTTTTCCCGGGCGGCGACCAGCCCCTGGACGTCGGCGTCTCCACCGTCCGCCTCAATCGAAAGCTTCAACCCGAATACGTCGGTCAAGGCGTCTTGAACGCGGGCGGCGGCCTTCTCCATCCAACCCGTATGGACGGACCGGTGGGTCGCCGTGCGGACTTTCAATTCGCCCAGGAGATCGTGGACCGCCGCCAGGGCGGCCGGCGCGTTGAAATCGTCGGCCAAGGCCTCCTCAAAGGCGACGTCGAATTTCCGAACCCGGTCTTCCATAACTTTTGCGTCCTGGCCGTCGGTCCCGTGCTGGGATTTCAAGGCCGCCGCAACGCGCCGGAGGTCGTCCTCCATGTTCTTCAAGGAATGGGACGCCCGGCCCAGGAGATCGTCGGAAAACTCCAGGGGGGTCCGATAATGCTGGGATAAAAGGAGGAGTCTCACCGCCTGCGGGTCGAACGTCCGGAAAATATCTTCCAAGGTGAAAAAGTTCCCGAGAGACTTGGACATCTTCTCCTTGTTTACCGTGACGAACCCGTTGTGCATCCACGTCCGGACGAAGGGCTTGCCCGTGCGGGCCTCGGATTGGGCGATTTCGTTTTCGTGATGGGGGAAAACCAAATCCAATCCGCCCCCGTGGATATCGAAGGTCTCCCCCAAAGCGCGCGTGCTCATGACAGAGCATTCGATGTGCCATCCCGGCCGGCCCGACCCCCAGGGAGAAGGCCAGGAAGGTTCCCCGGGCTTGGCCGCTTTCCAGAGGGCGAAATCCAGCGGGTCGCGCTTCCTCTCATCCACCTCCACGCGGGCGCCGGACAAAAGCTCGTCCGGGGAGCGATGGGACAGCCGGCCGTAGGCCTGGAACTTCCGCACCGCGTAATAAACGTCGCCGCCCAGGACGTAGGCGGCCTCCCGCTCGACGAGGGCCCCGATGAAGGCCACGATGTCCGGGATCGTTTCCGTGACCCGAGGATAAGCGTCGGCGCGGAGGACGTTGAGCCGGTCCATTTTGTCGAAGTAGTCGGCGATGAACCGGTCGGTCAGAACGCGGGGGCTCTCCCCCGCCTCCGCGGCGCGCTTGATGATCTTGTCGTCCACGTCCGTGAAATTTTGGACGTGGCGGACCTCATACCCCAGCCGCCGGAGCACCCGGCGGATGAAATCGAACGAGACGTAGCAGCGCCCGTGCCCCAGATGCACCCGGTCGTAAGGCGTCACGCCGCAAACGTACATGCGGACCTTCCCGGCCTCCATGGGCTCGAACGGCTCGGTTTTGCCGGTTAAGGTGTTGTGTATCTTAAGCTGAACCATAAGTCGGACACACCTCGTTGAAGTCATTGCGAGGATCGGTGTTTGCGACGAAGACCGCTCCCACGCGGCATTCCTGGCTAGCGCCGTCACAATCCCCTATTTCAAAGTCCCGTGACTTGAAAGAGGAGATTGCTTCGTCGCTTCGCTCCTCGCAATGACGGGGGGTATGAACAGATGCCGAATATACATTATTCACGGAGACCGCCTCTTCGCCGCCCAGAGGTCCCGGGCCAGACGGCGGGCTTTCCCCAAGTCCGTCTTGCCCGTGCCCAGGATCGGCCATTCGGAAACCTGAAAGACGTGGTCGGGGTGCGGGAGCCACAGGCGGGGCAGGCCCGTGCTCCGCAGTCCGTCCACGAGCTCGCGCGGGGAGCCTTCATACCCGTTGCAGAGGACGACCAGGGCCTCCCCCTTGCGGGGATCGGGGACGGACGCGACGAAGAACTTCGCCTCCTTCCGGCCCGCGACGGCGGCCAGCTTCTCTTCGACGAAGAGGTGCGGCACCATCTCGCCCGCGATCTTGGAAAACCGCGAGAGCCGGTCCGTAATTTCGACGAAGCCGTCCCCGTCCACGGAGGCCACGTCGCCCGTGATATACCAGCCGTCCTTGATCACCTCGGCCGTTTCCTCGGGCATCCCCCAATACCCTTTCATGACGTTGGGGCCCTTGACCAGGAGAAGTCCCGCCGACCCCGCGGGGAGCGGCCGGAAATCCTCCGGGTCCACAACCCGAACGGAAACTCCGGGAACCGGCCTCCCGACTTTCCCCGGCCGGCGGTTTTCCCCCGCGTCGTCGGGCCCGTTGAGGCAGGCCACGGGCGAGAGCTCCGTGCAGCCGTAGCCTTCCAACACTTGAACGCCGAGCCGATCGGCGACCTCCCGCACGACCGCCTCGCGGAGTTTTTCGGCCCCCGTGACGAAAAAACGCAAACTTGACACGGATGCCCGGCGCCAGCTCCGGGCCCACATGGAAAGCACCGTCGGCGTGGTCACCAGCAAAGTGACCTGCTCGTCACGCACGAGCCGTTCCACGGCCTCGATGTCCAGAAGGCTCCGGTGGTAAGCGACCCGGGCCCCTCCCAAAAGCGGGAGCCACAAAGTGGTCGTGTAGCCAAATGAGTGGAAGAAGGGGAGGGCTCCTCCCAGCGCGTCTTTTCTCCCCTGGCGGAAAAGCTCGAGGCAGCTTTGGACGTTGGCCTGGATGTTCG
>Ga0182011_10001972_pt1 | contig 17665 bp, 13 predicted proteins | sample 711E1DmetaG_FD_120481 | JGI IMG/M metagenome (GOLD analysis project Ga0182011, IMG submission 120481) | Permafrost microbial communities from Stordalen Mire, Sweden - 711E1D metaG | ecosystem: Environmental > Terrestrial > Soil > Wetlands > Permafrost | place: Sweden: Stordalen | collected... | reverse complement strand
GATGAGATGACGGTAGCGCATGTGCTTGGCAACCCTGACTTGGCGGTTTGGATTCCAAGATGCTACCCCATCTCGTCCTCTCCCCGCTCAGATTCCCCGTTGCACTTCGCTGTTGAATCCGCCCAATCATTAAAATTCTCTGTAGCGACAGGAGAACTGCTCTAAATTCCAGATGCAATTCCCCTGTTGAGAGGAGTTTTCCTGCTTTATATTGGCGGGGAAATCTGCGAGACTGTAGGGATGAGCACGACGAAGGTACTTACCGACCGGATCAACCGGATCGAAGTTTCGGCAACTATGGCGATAACCGCTGAGGCGCTGAAGATGAAGGCGGCGGGGATCGACCTCGCAAACTTCGGAGCAGGGGAGCCGCACTTCGACACTCCCGAGCACATCAAGAATGCGGCGATCGAGGCGATCCAGCAGAACTTTACGCGCTATACGGCGGTGTCTGGGACTCCCGAGGTACGCAAGGCCGTGGTGGAACGGCACGCCACAGACTTTAGCACCAACTACACGGTTGAGGAGTGCGTCTTCACGACCGGGGGCAAGCTGGCGCTGTTTAATGCGATTCAGGTGCTGGTCGATCATGGGGACGAGGTGATTTTGCCGGTTCCCTATTGGGTCTCCTTTCGCGACATCATTCAATACGCGGGCGGCAAGGTGGTGTTTGTCGAGAGCGACGAACGCGAAGGTTTCCGCATTACGGCCAAGATGATCGAGGCGGCGATTACGCCGAAGACCAAGGCGATCATTCTGAATACGCCATCGAATCCCTCGGGCGCGGTCGTCTCACCGGAGGACCTTGAGGCAATCGTTCGGCTAGCCCATGCGCGCGGTATCTACCTGCTGCTGGACGAGTGCTACGCCTATCTGAGCTACGCTGGCAAGCTGGTCAGCGGTGGTAGTTTCACCGACTGCAAGGAACACATCGTTATTCTGGGGTCGCTGTCGAAGACCTACGCAATGACGGGCTGGCGCGCGGGATTTGCACTGGGGCCAAAGCTGGTAATCGGCGCGATCAGTAAGCTGCAATCGCAGAGTACGTCGAACACGGCGACGATGGTGCAGAAGGCTTCAGTTGCCGCTCTGACCAACTCGCAGCAGTGTGTGGCGGAGATGCGCGGCGAATTTCTGAAGCTGCGCGACCGGATTGTCGCGGGGCTCAAAACTATTCCAGGAATTACCTGCACGGTGCCGCAGGGAGCGTTCTATGTGTACCCGAACGTGAGTTCGTTTATCGGCAAGGGCGGGCTGCGGTCGTCGGCTGACATCGCGTCGAATCTGCTGAACGAGGCACGCGTGGTGGTGGTTCCGGGCGAGGCGTTTGGAACGACTGAACACATACGGCTGTCATACGCGACCTCGGGCGACGTGATCGACAAGGGCATTGAGCGGATGCGCGCGTACTTCGGCCAGTTGAGCTAAAGCTTTCACGAGAATAGGGACCTATGGACTTGGCGAACGGGAAGGCGGGGCCGCGATTTGCTCCGGTGATTCTGGCAGGCGGCAGCGGAACGCGCTTCTGGCCGCGCAGCCGGCGGGCGCACGCTAAGCAGGTGTTGGCGCTTGACGGCGAGCGGACGATGATTCAGCAGACGTTGGACCGGCTGCTGCCGCTCACCTCGGCGAAGGATGTGTGGGTCATCACCAACAAGCTGCTAAATGAGGTGATCGCGGACCAGTTGCCACAGGTGCCGCACGGCAACATACTGGCCGAACCTGCGGCGCGCAATACGGCTCCGGCCTGCGCGCTGGCGGCGTTTCTGCTGGAGTCGGAGGCCCCGGATACGGTCATCGGCATCTTCCCCTCCGATCAGGTGGTCAAAAACGACGCGCGCTTTGCCGAAGTGATTCGTGCGGGCGTCGAGCTGGCAGCAAGCGGCGAACGCATCGTGGTGCTGGGCGTTCCGCCGACACGCGCCGAGACCGGCTACGGATACATCGAGCTGGGCGAAGCAGTCGACCCCTGCGGAAGCATTCCGGTGCGACGCGTCAAGCGCTTCACCGAAAAGCCCAATCGCGCCAAGGCCGAGGAGTTTGTTGCAACCGGCAATTACGCGTGGAACGGCGGAATCTTTCTGTGGAGCGCGCGCACGCTGGCCAATGCGATCCGCGAACACGCCCCCGCGATGGCTCCTCTGCTGGAGAAGATTGCATCAGCACATGCGAATTCACCGGACAGCTTCAAGCGCGTCTTCGCCGAGACCTACCCGCTATGCAACGAAATCAGCATCGACTATGCGGTGCTGGAGCCGCGCTCGGCCAAGGGCGAGGCGTCGGAGATCTACTGTCTGCCTGCGGACTTTGCCTGGAACGATCTCGGCTCGTGGAATGCACTGTACGAGAACATCGTTGGGCTGGGAACCGAAGAGGTTGGCAAGGCCAATGTGAGCGACGGCGCAAGTACGCAGAGCGTCGTCATCGACGCTGAAGGGAACTATGTGTACGCGCTAGGCAAGGTCGTGGCGCTGGTCGGCGTCAGCAATTTGGTGGTGGTGGAGACGACCGACGCACTGCTGATTACCACGCGGGATCGCTCGCAGGATGTGGGCAAGGTGGTCGCAGAGCTGAAGGGACGCGGACGTTACGACTTGATCTGACGTCGGATTGAGCCGGAGGTGCACGAAAAAGCGTTTCTCAATTTTCATCTTTTGTGGGATGAGTCCATGAGAATATGTGCGCTAGATGCAGCGTTTACACACGATCTAGCGTATTTCCGGTAGTAGTAGATCGTCGTGGAGCGAGAAAAAGCAGATTCCTTCGCTCCGCTACGGAATGACAAACAAATTAGGCTACAGCAATTCCGAAAAAGCTCTAATTTACAGGCGAGCTAAAGGACAAGATGGCAGAGACGACGGCGGTAAAGTTTGGGACCGATGGATGGCGCGGCATTATTGCCGATGACTTCACCTTCGCCAATGTGCGCGTGGCGGCGCGAGCGATTGCGCACTACGTGTTGAAGAACGAGGACGCGACGCACGGCGTGTGCATCGGCTACGACACACGATTTGGTTCGCGCACATTCGCGGGTCTGGTGGCCGAGGTGCTGGCTGGCGCGGGGATTCCGGTGGCGATGGGGACTGAGATTACGCCGACTCCAGCGCTCTCCTACGCGGTGCGCGAGCGCAAGGCTGCAGGCGGCGTGATGATTACGTCGAGCCACAACCCGGCCGAGTGGAACGGCGTGAAGTACAAGGCGAGCTATGGCGGATCGGGCAGTCCCTCGATCATCAGCGCGATTGAGAGCTATCTGGGCGAGCCGCTGGCCGAGGCTGCAACGCCCGCGAAGATCGAAGCGGTCGACTTCAACCCGGAGTACATCACCGCGATTGCGAAGTTCGTCGACCTTGAGGCGATTCGCGCCTCGGGCTACAAGTTCTTGGTCGACAGCATGTATGGCTGCGGACGCGGCGTACTGGCGGGAATTTTTACCCGCACGGGGATTCCGTTTGTGGAGATTCGCAGCGAGCTGAATCCGCTGTTTCCCGGTATCAATCCCGAGCCGATTCTGCCCCACATCCACGCGACGCAGTTGGCTGTGGTGGCCGAGAAGTGCGATGCGGGATTTATCACCGACGGCGATGCGGACCGAATTGGCGCGGTCGACGAGCATGGCAATGTGGTGGACGCGCACAAAGTCTACGCGGTGTTGCTGCACTGGCTGCTGACGCGCAAAGGCTGGCCGGGCGATGTGACGCGCGCCTTCAACACCACCAAGATGCTGGATCGAATTGCGGCAAAGTACGGGCGCAAGCTGCATGAGCATGGGATCGGATTCAAGTACGTCTGCGAGCTGATGCTACAGCAGGAGATCCTGATCGGCGGCGAGGAGTCGGGCGGCGTGGGCATCAGCCGGCACCTGCCGGAGCGCGATGGGCTGCTGAATTCGCTGCTGCTGGCCAACGTCATGGCGGACGAGAAGAAGACGCTGGGCGAGCTGGTCGCGGCCTTGCAGGAGGAGTTCGGCGAGCATCAGTACGGGCGCATCGACATGCATATCGACAACGAGCTGAAGCAGTCGGCGATTGCGCGGGCGGGCGCGCTGACGGCGGGCGAGTCGATGGCGGGGATGAAGATCCTGCGCGTGGAGACGCTGGATGGCATCAAATTCTTTTTGGACAACCCGGTCGCCGCGACCAAGAAGAACGCCGCAGAGACCTGGCTGCTGCTGCGCGCGTCGGGCACGGAGCCGCTGTTGCGCGTCTACTGCGAGAGCTGCGCTACCGAGTCGGTGGCAGCGATTCTGGAGGCCGCGCGAATCTTCGTACTAGCTGGGAGAGTGGATTGAACGAGACGGGTGGAAAGACGTTGTTGACGGTTGAGACGCTGACAGTTGAGACAAAGGGGTTGCTCTTCGACATGGATGGAGTGCTGGTTAGCTCCATCGGGTCGGTGGTGCGCTGCTGGCAGAAGTGGTGCAAGCTGTACAACGTTCCCAATGCTGAGACGTTTCAGGTGCCGCACGGCACACGCGCCGTCGACATTGTGCGGTTGCTGAAGCCGGAGTTCGACGAGGAGCAGGTGGCCGAAGGCCTGCGCGTCATCGAGAACCTTGAGGTCGCCGACACCGCCGACCTGACCGTGTTGCCCGGAGTGAAGGATTTATTGGAGAAGCTGCCGCTGGAGCGTTGGGTGATTGTGACTTCGGCGACTCGGCGACTACTGATCGGGCGACTGGAGGCGGCAGGGCTGCCGGTTCCGGCGCGCTTCGTCAGCGGCGACATGGTGGTGCATGGCAAGCCAGACCCGGAACCGTACCGACGCGGGGCGGAGTTGCTTGGACTTGCGCCTGCGGAGTGCATTGTGGTCGAGGACGCGCCTTCGGGTGTGGGCGCAGGCGTGGCGGCGGGATGCCGTGTGCTGGGATTGCTGGGAACACATCCGGCGGAGAAGCTGAAGGCTGCGAGCTGGATTGCAAAGTCGCTCGACGAGGTTGCCGTGACAGCGACCGTCAATGGGCTAGAGCTGCGGTTTACGCCGGTGAATTGAAAGCCATCCGAGCAACGCTGCCAGCGGATGGGCCGGATTTGCGGCAAATGGATGATTTTTATGGTGCGCCCGGAGAGAGTCGAACTCCCGACCTTTTGGTTCGTAGCCAAACGCTCTATCCAGCTGAGCTACGGGCGCACATTGCCAGAGAAGGCAATTGGCTGACTGCAACTTCAATCGTCGCAACTTTTCAAGAATAAAGGATTGTTGGCGAGAGAGCAACTCGGCAGCGCGAGAGATGTCGGATTCTGGCACATGAGCCTCCAAACAGAGCGGTCCGCTGGGACGGCTACGAGCGGATAGAATACATGCTGTAGTGAAGTGCGAGACGGGCGGGAGCTTTGGACGAACCACAGATGAGCAGGATCTATCTGTCGATGTTGGCGCGATGGTTCGACGCGCTGGTTCACCGGTGCTGGCGCAGGGGAGTGATGCGCTCGGGGATGGTGACCGGGCTGATCCTGACGATGCTGGCGGCTGGGCTGTTTGTTGCCTATCGCGAGCAGGGACGCGGGAATTTGCACAAGTTGAAGGCGAGGATTCAGCCCGCGCAGGTGGATGTGCCGGTGGCTCAGCCGGGTGGGCAGGATGCGATCAAACTGACGCGGTCTCGCCAGATGAACGGCTCTGCGCCGGAGTTCCTCTCGGTGACGATGCTGCCCGGGCGCGGGATGAACGTTCTTCAGATTTCGGCTTACATTCCCGGCAAGGGCGAGGTGAACCTGTTGGCTTCGCCGTCGGTGGAGGGTGCGTCCAGCGCGATGACCGGCACAGGCGCAGATGCGGGCGGGCAGGCTAGTGAGGCGATGGGCGGAGCGTTCGAGGTGCCTTGGGCTGGACGCCTCGCGGGAGAGGCGACGCAGGGCGGTGCGCTGGCCGCATGGCGAGGACACTCGATGACGCTTCCCTCGGCGGAGAGCCGTGGCGGGCTGATGCTGGCCAAGGCGGCCGATACCGTCAGCACTGCGGCGATGATGGATGGCGGACAGGCGCAGGCGGTCTTTCATGCGCAGGACTTTGGCGCGCAGTGGCCATCCAAGACAGATGCTACCGTCAACGTGTTGCTGGGCAACCAGTGGATCGAGCTGACGGTGGTGGCGCGCAATACGGGAGATGTGGCCGAACCAATCGGCATCGGCTGGAATCCGCGATTTTCCATCGCGGGTGCTGCCCGGGCTCGGGTGAGGCTGCGCGTTCCAGCAGCGATGCGCGAGGAGCGATCCGGCGGTCGATTACCCACGGGAAGGCTGATTCCCGTCTCCGGGACGGCGTACGACTTCAACCGCAGCGGCGGAGTGGCGCTGGGATCCATGAGCTTGGACGATAGCTTCGCCGCGTTGCACCGCGATCTGCTGAGGAACGGGCCCGTGGCGGAGTTGAACGACCCGGCCAGCGGATATGGGCTGCGGTTGATTGCGCTCAGCTCGACGATTCATGCGATGCGTGTGGTTGCACCACGCGATGGCGACTTTGTTTCGATTGCGCCGCAGTTCAACGTCGACGACCCGTTTGGACGGGAGTGGGGCTCTGGCGCGGAGACTGGAATGGTGGTGCTGGGGCCAGGGCAATCAACCCAGTGGCGGGTGCGGCTGGAACTCTTCTCGTTGCTCGGAGACCGGGCGTCGAAGTGACGCCGGAAGGTTGTTTTTGGCTTCATCCATTACCAGCGTACGGCCATGCTGGGTGTTCGACATGCGAGAGGGGGAAGAGAAAATGTATTCTGCGAATGAGACTTTTTCTCTCGTGACGGCGTCTATCTGTTGACAGAGCTGACAGGCTAGGCCACCAAGTTCTTTCGGCCCGATCACTCGATTCAGGCTATTTATGCAGTTGAGCGGCGCGCAGAGTGTTTCAAGCTGGAACGGTGTAGTTGTAGACAATTTCTAGAAATGTTGCATTTTGGCCGATTGCTCTGTAGTATACGCGATTGCGACTATGAGAATAAATGTGCCCGGTAACGCCTCCCAGTTCCTCCGTTCTCGCCTGACCAAGGTCTGCATCTCGATTGCAGGCTCAACCCCGGCAGAGATGATCGATAAGGCAGTCTCAGTGATCAAAGAGACGCCATTTATCGAGTTTCGCTTGGATTACCTCGACAAGCCGCTGCTTGCGCTGCCGAAGTTTAAGCAGTTCTTCGCCGACAATACGGCGGCGACCGGCATTGCCACTTGTCGACGCACAGAGAACGGCGGGAAGTTTGACGGCTCGCTGGCTGCCGAGCTGGAGATTCTGACCAAGTGCGCCGGGGCGGGATTCCACATGGTCGACCTCGAGCTGGAATCAGCCGAGAGTTTGAAGAAGGACGACCTACAGAAGCTGCGCGAGTCTGAGATCGGCTTGCTCATTAGTTATCATGACTTTACCGGGACGCACGATTTGGACGGCGTCTTCCGCCGCATCGAGTCCTTCGGCCCGGACTTCATCAAGGTGGTGCCGACGGCTAAGGCTCTGGTCGACAACGTCACCTTGATCCGCTTTCTGGAGCGGATGAACGACCACTCCAACATCATCGGCATCTGCATGGGCGATGCCGGGATTATCTCGCGTGTGCTGGGCGTGCGCGCTGGGTCGGCCTTCACCTTTGCCGCGGCAACCGTGGGCGAGGAGACTGGGCCGGGGCAGATTGCCGCTCGGACCTTGATCGAGACCTACCGGATCGAGCAAGTGGACGCGGCGACTAAGGTCTACGGCGTGGCGGGCAACCCCATCCACAGCTCGCTGTCTCCGGTGATGATGAATACGGCGTTTCGGCGGGAGACGGTCAACGCCGTCTATCTGGCGTTGCAGACGCACAAGCTGAGCGACCTGCTGAAGCTGGTCCACGACATCCCGATTCAGGGCTTGAGCGTGACCATGCCCCTGAAGCAGGAGATCATGGCGCACCTAGAGCGAACCGATCCGCTGTCGGCCAAGATCGGCGCATGTAATACCGTGCTGCGTGTGCCTTCGGGCGAGAACGCGGGCAAGTTGTTTGGATTCAATACTGACGTGGCCGGGATTGTGGGACCGCTGGAGAAGCGGGTTGCTTCGTTGCGCGACGCCAAGATTCTGGTGTTGGGCGCGGGAGGCGCGGCCCGGGCTGCTGTCTTCGGGCTGCGCGACAAGGGCGCTAACGTATTCATTATGAATCGCACGCCGGAGACTGCGCAGAAGCTGGCGCGGCAGGCTGGAGCCAAGTCGATCAAAAAGGAGGCGCTGGCAAAGACTCCGTTCGACATTGTCATCAACGCCACGTCGGTGGGAATGGCGGGCAACAAGGCCGCTCCGCTGATCGAGGAAAAAGAACTGAACGCCAAGCTGGTCTTCGACTTGGTGTACAACCCGCTGGAGACGCCGCTGATTCGACTGGCGCGGCAGATGTCGATTCCGTTCATCACGGGCGTCGAGATGTTTGTGCAGCAGGGCGCGCGGCAGTTCGAGATCTTTACCGGCAAGCCAGCGCCCGAGGAGGAGATGTTCCGCGTGGTGCTACATGCGCTACGTAGGCAGATCGATGCGGCAGCGACGGAGTCGGGCGAGCCGAAGACGGAGGCCAAGCCAAAGACTTCGGCCAAGGTCGTGGTAGAACCTAAAGCAGCGCTGAAGGAAGCGCCCGAGCCTAAGGTTGCGGCCAAGCATAAGACGGCTGCGAAACCTGCTGCGAAGAAGTCCGCCAACAAGACGAAATAATCCTCGCATTCATCTCGCCTGCGAGGAACAGGGCTGCGATCCGCGACAGAGATGCGTGTGCGTCGAGGTCGAAGAACCCCTTTTCCTTGCAGAGATTAATCGTGGCTCTGGTCAGTTACTGATGTTACGCAGCCCTGGCCAGATGCGGGAAAATCTGCACGGAAATCGGCACTTGATAACAACGGTTGCTTTTCACTCGTGTCCTGAGTCAGAAGTTCGTTGAACTATAGGTCGGGCCTTCAGCCCTTTGTCTTTGTACGGAACGCTATCCTAGGCCTACGGCCTATGCTGGTATAGAGCGGGCCTTTGGCCCTTGTTTTTGTGCTGCGAAATTTTGGTGCAGCGCATTAGAGCGGTTTAGCAAATTGTTATACCGTGGCGCGGCGAGCGAAATGCGGGGATTCTTCGCTATGCTCAGAATGACAATCCATATTTGGTCTACACCAATTCCGAAAATGCTCGAACGGCTCAGGACAATTCAACTACGACGAACTGCTTCCACTGCGCGCTACCGCGTAACATCAGTCAGTTACAGGAATTGCGTGACGGGCATTGTGGGCGTGGCGGCGATGAGCTGCTGGGTGTAAAGGTTGCGCGGGGACTCGCAGACTTGCAGGCTGTCGCCGAGCTCCACTAGGCGTCCGTGCTGCATTACCGCAACGCGGTCGCAGAGGTAGCGGACCAACGGCATCGAGTGTGAAATGAAGAGGTAGGTCAGGCCGAGTGTGCGCTGCAGGTCGCGCAGGAGGTTGATGACCTGAGCGCCGACCGAGACATCGAGCGCGCTGACCGGCTCGTCGAGGACGAGGAAGCGCGGACGCAGGGCGAGGGCGCGGGCAATGTTGATGCGCTGGCGCTGGCCTCCGCTGAACTCGTGCGGGTAGCGCGGGAGAGCGGAGTCGTCGAGGCCGACCGAGCGGAGTAGCTCGCTGAGGCGTGCGGGGAGACCTTCGGCGGGCGGCTCGCGGTGGATGGCGAAGGGCTCGGCGAGGATCTGGCGGACGGTTGTGCGTGGGTTCAGCGCGGCGTAAGGGTCTTGGAAGACGATCTGCATGCGGCGGCGAAGGACGCGCATCTCGGCGGATGACGCGGGCGGCAGCGGCTGGCCTTCGAAGAAAACTTCGCCAGCGGTGGGCTCGATTAGACGCAGAAGAATGCGCGCGACCGTGGACTTTCCGCAGCCCGATTCGCCGACCAGGCCGAGCGTCTCGCCTTGCCGGATGGTGAAAGACACATTGTCTACGACGCGCGTTGTGCTGTTGTCGCGTGGGTAATCTTTGGTGAGGTCGCGCGCTTCAACCAGCGGAGTTGGGCTGGATTGCGCAGTGTCGGCAGAGAGTAGCATTGCCGAATGGTAGCATTCATACGGGGTCGCGTTGTGAGTTGCCGATGCGCCCGACGATTTCATTTTTTTGAGGAGACTTGCCGAAATGTCCGATGCGATTAGTGTTGAGGGAAAGACCGTTCTTATTACTGGTGCAAGCTCGGGAATTGGTCGGGCGACGGCGGTTGCGTTTGCTACCAAGGGCGCGAATGTTGTGGTGACAGCGCGACGCGAAGAACGGCTGCGCGAGCTGTGCGACCAGATTCATGCCACGGGCGGCAAGGCCATCTTTCTGGCGGGCGACGCGACGGAGGAAGCGACCGCGCAGGAGTGCATCGCGCTGGCCGTCAGCGAGTTCGGGCGGCTCGACATCCTGATCAACAACGCAGGCGCGGGAAACTACAAGAATCTGGTCGAGACCAGCGTCGAGGAGTACGACTCGCTGATGGACGTCAATATGAAGTCGAGTTTCCTGTTTGCGCGCCACGCCGCGCCGGGAATGATCGCGCAGAAGAGCGGCGAGATTCTGTTTATCTCGTCGGTGGCCGGAATTCAGGGCTACGCGGGCGAGGCGGTTTACTGCGCCAGCAAGTTCGCGCAGGTCGGATTCGCGCAGGCGCTCGACGGCGAGCTGCGCAAGTTCGGCATCAAGGTGGGAACGATCTGTCCCGGTGGCGTGAAGTCGGAATTCGCCGTGGGCAAGGGCCGGACCGAAGAGGGTGTGAAGAACTCCTACATGATGGAGCCTTCCGAGGTTGCTGATGCGATCCTTTTTGCCTGTTTGCAGCCGCGAAATGCGCGGATCCTACAGATGACTGTTCGCCACATGGGCGAGCCGGGTAAGTAAAACCGACAATCATTCAGAGCATTTCCACTGTTGCTGTAATATGGCATCGTGTGATCCCACCCTTGCGGCAAAAACAAGTGCGCCGCAAGGATGGGGCACCCAGAGCTTACACTAACCTTGGAAATGCTCTAATCCCATTGGCGCGGACGAAGTGAAGTCGGCGTCAAATTGAGACAGGTTGTGCGGAATTCTCTCCGATTTGTTCCGCGCCATGCCTCATCCACCCTCTGCTCAGAGTAGAATCTGAATATCTGACGCGCGCAGACGCTGGGCCGAGCGCTCCACGTCTAGCCCAAGCCCGGAACCTTTCCGTACGCTTGAAGCGTCTAATCAGAAGCCTCCGGCGCGCAGCAGTCAGGCTCCCGGACAGGTGGCTGGCAGCGGGGTCACTATAGGCAGGCGCTTCAAGGGCCGGAAAATGAGGAAACGCGATTGAACTCGACCGTCAAAACACTTCTGATGTGGGTGCTGGCAATCACCAGCGTGATTTGCCTGTTTACTTATGTAGGCAAGAACATGGCCGCTCCCAAGGAGGCCAGTCTTAGCTATACCGACGTTGTGAGCAAGACCAAGGCCGGTCAGATCAAGGACGTGACCATCGACGGCATGGCGTTGACAGGCCACTACAAGAACAACGACGCGTTTCACGCAACTATTCCGACCAACGACCCGGATATGTACAAGACCTTTCTGGACAACGGCGTCGTCGTGTGGCCGAAGGATCAGAGCTCGAATACCTGGGTCTCGATGTTGATCTCCTTTTTGCCGATCGGCATTCTGGTCCTTCTCTGGTTCTTCCTGATGCGCCAGATGCAGTCGGGCGGCAACAAGGCGATGAGCTTCGGCAAGAGTCGCGCGCGCCTGCTCTCCATGCAGCAGAAAAAGATCACCTTCAAAGATGTTGCTGGTGTTGACGAGGCCAAGGAAGAGCTCAAGGAGATCATCGAGTTTCTGCGCGAGGCGCAGAAGTTCCAGCGTCTCGGCGGTCGCATCCCCAAGGGCGTTCTCCTCGTCGGACCTCCCGGAACCGGCAAGACGCTGCTTGCCCGCGCTGTTGCTGGTGAGGCCAACGTCCCGTTCTTTAGCATCTCCGGCTCGGACTTCGTCGAAATGTTCGTCGGCGTTGGTGCAAGCCGTGTCCGCGACCTCTTCGAGCAGGGCAAGAAGAACGCGCCTTGCATCATCTTCATCGACGAGATTGACGCCGTTGGCCGTCATCGTGGCGCAGGCCTCGGCGGAGGACACGACGAGCGCGAGCAGACCCTCAACCAGCTTCTGGTTGAGATGGACGGCTTCGAGTCCAACGATGGCGTCATCCTGATCGCCGCCACCAACCGCCCCGACGTTCTCGATCCGGCGCTGCTTCGTCCCGGACGTTTCGACCGTCGCGTCGTTGTGGATCGCCCGGACATTCGCGGTCGCGAAGAGGTTTTGGTCGTTCATTGCAAGAAGGTTCCCATGGCCGAGGACGTCAACCTGAACATTCTCGCTCGCGGCACCCCGGGTTTCTCCGGCGCGGATCTGGCCAACATGGTCAACGAGGCGGCGCTCACTGCCGCGCGTTACAACCGCAAGTCGGTCCACATGTTCGACTTCGAGGTGGCCAAGGACAAGGTCCTGATGGGTGCTGAGCGCAAGTCCATGCTGCTCTCGGACGACGACAAGAAGGACACGGCCTACCACGAATCCGGCCACGTCTTGGTTGCCGCCCTGCGCGGCAACTCCGACCCGCTGCACAAGGTCACGATCATCCCGCGCGGTATGGCGCTGGGCGTCACCATGCACCTGCCGGAAGAGGACAAGCACACCGTCACCAAGGACTATCTCGACACCCAACTCGCCATCCTCATGGGGGGGCGCTGCGCCGAAGAGATCTTCATGAAGCGCAAGACCACCGGAGCGGGCAACGACATCGTCCGTGCCACCGAGCTTGCGCGCAAGATGGTCTGCGAGTACGGCATGAGCGACCTCGGCCCGCTGACCTACGGCAAGAAGGAGCAAGAGGTCTTCCTTGGCCGCGACATCGCACAGTCGCGCGACTACTCTGACGACACGGCCAAGCAGATCGACGTTGCCGTGCGCGCCTTTGTCGACGAGGCCTACCACTCGGCCTACACCATCCTCGAAGGGAATGCCGACATCATGCACCGCATGGCGGCGGCGCTGCTCGAACGCGAGACACTGGACAAGGCCGAGATCGACCTCATCATTGCGGGTAAGGAGTTGCCGCCCTTCAAGTCGCCTCTCGCCTTCGCCGATCCCGGCCCCGGCGACGGTCAGAAGGTTGTCAAGCCCGAGGCGGGCCGCAAGCCAGGCTTCGGCGAAGGCCAGCCCAGCCCCGCATAACCCATACGATTCGTAAAATCAGGGGCGGCCTTCGGGCCGCCTCTTCTGTTTTCCGTTTAGAGTGCGACAATAGAACTATCAAGAATGCGTTTCTCGTCCTCCATCGCGCCGCGTCGCCTCGCTTCACTGTTGCCTCTGGCACTGGCGCTTCTTGTTACCGGTTGCGGATACCACGCGGCTGGCTCTGCCACGCACATTCCCGCTAACGTTCGTACGCTCGCGGTTCCGGTCTTCGCCACCCACGCGCAGGCCTACCACACCGAGATGGCTCTCACGCAGGCCGTCGTCCGCGAGCTGAACACGCGCACTCGTTACCGCGTTCTGAACAGCAACACAGCCGACGCCGATGCCGTTCTCAGCGGAACGATTCTCACGCAAACCTCGGTGCCGCTGACCTACGATTCGACCAGCGGCGAGACGTCGAGCTACCTAGTGACGATCACCGTGAAGGTGGTGCTGACCGCGCGTGACGGTCGCGTTCTGTACCAGAACGACGCGCTTAGCTATCGCGAACAATACCAATCCACGCAGGACCTGAGCGGCTACATCCGCGAGGATCCGGCCGCCGTCAACCGCCTTGCCCGCGACTTCGCCCACGCACTGGTCGGCGACATGCTGGAGTCCTTCTGATGCCCATGACTGCTTACATTTCGGGTGCCCCATCCATTGCAGTCTCATCGCGATGGGTGGGATTGCACCTTGCTCAGGAGGTTCATTGATGCCTCCACCGCTTAAGAGCTTCGCCTCGTCTGACCGCTTTCTTACCGAGATTGCTACGCCCGCGACCTTGCGTCCCGGCTACGTCCTGATCGGCGACGAGGCATTTCTCTATCAGCGTTGTCGCCAAGGCGTCCTCGACGCGCTTGCACCCGCCGAGGCTCGCGACTTCTCCTTGTACGATCTCGACCTCGCTGAGACGCCGATCTTCGAGGTCCTTGACCGCGCGCAGACGCCTTCGCTGATGTCGCCGTTTCAAGTCATCTTCGTACGCAGCCTGAAGCTGCTCTACGGTCGCGGCTCGAAGAAGTCCGAATTCGCCGCCATCGATGCGTACTTTCGTAGCCCAAACCCACAGGCCGTCGTGCTGTTCGTCGCCGACCACCTGCGCATTCCCACCGACCTGCGCAAGATGGACTATCAGGACAAGGAGCGCTACGACCGCATCCGCGAGACGCTCGGCGACCACTGCGGCATGGTCGAGCTATCGCGCGTAGCCGAGTCGGATGCCGTCCGCTGGGTCACCGCGACCGCCGAGGAGCGCGGAATCCGCATCGACCCCGACGCCGCTCGCGAGCTTGTCGATGCTCTCGGCGCGGACATGATGATGGTCGCCAGCGAACTGGAGAAGCTCTGCCTCTACGTCTCCGCGCCGGTCGCGTCCGCCAGCGAGACCATCGCGCGCAACCACATCACGCTGGGCGACGTGGAGACGATGGTGCTGGCCGCCAAGCAGCGCTCGCTCTACGAGTTGACCGACGCTATCAGCCTACACGACCGACCTCGCGCGCTACTACTGCTGCACGGCCTGCTCAACGCCTCTGATGGCGGCGAGGACGCGGCTATCGGGCACCTCTATATGCTGGCGCGTACCTTCCGCCAAATGCTTATTATTCTGGAGAAGAACGTTCGTGACTCGCGCGCCATCTGGGCGGTTCTGTGGCAGGGATTCCGCATGCCACCGTTTGCGGCGGAAGACCTCATTCGCCAAGCGCGCCGCTACAAATCCCGCCGCGAATTGACGCGCGCCCTCCGCCTGGTCGCCAAGGCCGATCTGGAACTGCGCAGCTCGCCTGCCAACAAGCTGCTTGTGTTGGAGCGCCTAATTCTAGCCCTCGCCGCCGAACCCACCGCCGCAGACCACTCCACATCCCACCAATTCGCCATGGAGCTATGAACTTGCGGATAGCGCAGTTCATGAGCAGTTCGGCCCACGGAACGATCTGGGACTACAAGTCTGATCAATCAGGCTTTGGACAAATGGCTGGTGCAGAGTCTTCTTGGCTCTTTACTTCGTAGCTTTTTACTACGACGCCCGATGTCTCAAAATGAGAGACTTGATGGTCTGTGCTGTGTCCCATCAGGATCGTCTTCTTCAGCATTCGGATGAGGCCGCGCGACTCTTCCTCGAACCGTCGGCTGCTGGCCTGCTCCCAACCGACGATCAGGTTGTAGCTGACATCGCAGCGGGGACAGCCGAGCTGCGTCTCCAGTGTGCGATGAAATGCCGCCTCTGGCAGCTTGCCGATGGGCTCCGTTCCAGAACGAATTGCGGCGATGGTCAGTTTTGCACTCACTTCAACAGGATACTGCCTGAAGGCTTTATCTGCGACCCGCGCTACTGCCCCCGGGGTCGAGCGCCGACTTGCTGCGTCTGGAGCCGTGCCCGCGGCTGCGAAACAGGAACGACAGACCGCATACGCCGCACTGCCACGGATAGATTCCAAAATGAATCAGAACATTTTGTTGCAGGAATCCTTTGCGGTGGACGCGCATGGCAGATTTATTGCTGCATCTTGGACAGATCACTTCTTTGCTTTGTGCCATGGCTCCTATTCCCGTTGAAACAATAGTGTCCAACATTCGATGCTGAATTTAGAGCCTTACACCGTATTTTGATCTATCGGCAGACCAGAGTCCGTTACTTACTCGGTCTTGCAGACTACCGGAAAGACAAATCTAAATACCAATGCCCACGGCCACACCGCAAAAGTTGAGCGGTGTGGCCGTGGGCGTTGATGGGGGTAAAGCAGGGCGATCCGTTACGCCTTTGATGCGCGGAAGTTGCGCACGATTTCGAGGTACTTGGCGGCGTCCGCGGTGATCGTCTCTGGGTGCCCTTCCTTGATTGCTTTGGGGTTGACCAGATCGGATCCAACGCCGAGCGCGAAGGCTCCGGCCTGAAGGAAGTCCAACGCCGTTGCCTGCGAGACTCCGCCGGTGGGGATTAGGTCAAGCTGCGGCATTGGTGCCTTGAGTGCCTTCAGGTACTTCGCTCCGCCAACGGCGCTGGCCGGGAAGACCTTGACTACATCCGCGCCAGCCTGCCATGCGGTGATGACTTCAGTCGGGGTCAGCGCGCCGGGAAGCACGGCAACGCCGTAGCGATGGCACATCTCGATGGTCTTGACGTTCAGTGCGGGGCTGACGACGAAGGTTGCGCCCTCAAGGATGCAGATGCGGGCGGTCTCGGGATCGAGCACCGTGCCTGCGCCAACCAGAATGTCGGGGCGCTCCTTGGCCAGACGAGCGATGACGCGGATCGCGCCGGGGACGGTCATGGTGACTTCCATGACGTTGACGCCGCCTGCGGCAACGGCGGTGGCAAGTGCGATGGCCTGATCTTCACTGTCGGCGCGCAGAACCGGCACAAGACCGATCTCGCGAAGCTGATTAATAACTGCTGCCTTATCCATTTCTTCTCCTAATAAAAATCTGTGTTGTGAGGGAATGCCTGAACAAGTCCTTATCATTCCCTCGGGGGCTAAAGCCCCATTGATTTTGTGAACGAGCGGCGGGACTAAAGTCCCGCCCTTTCAAAGCATATATTGTGGCTTTTCGTAGCACAGCTTGCGGACTTTCAAAGCGCAGATTGCGTGGCGACTAGCGCTGGACGCGCGCTCCGCCGCCCTTCATGGTGCGCAGGACCTCGTCGATGGTAGCCATCGTGGTGTCGCCGGGAGTCGTCATGGCCAACGCGCCGTGCGCACAGCCACAGTTGACGGCCCACTCCGCGCCCTTCTCGTTGAGGAAGCCATAGATGAGGCCGGAGGCGAAGGAATCGCCGCCGCCTACGCGGTCGAAGATCTCCAGGTCGGGCATGGGGCGCGCCTCGTGGAACTCGCCCTCGTAGTAGCAGACCGCGCCCCAGTCGTTACGGCTGGCCGTCTTGGCGTTGCGCAAGGTCGTGGCTACCGCGCGGAAGTTGGGGAAGGTCGCGACGGCCTTCTCGATCATCTTGCGGAAGGAGCTCGAATCGAGCTCGCCGAGAGTCTCTCCGACGCCCTCGATCTTGAAGCCGAGCGCCGCGGTGAAGTCCTCTTCGTTGCCGATCATCACGTCAACGTATGAGGCTAGGTCGCGGTTGACTTCGGTTGCCTTGGCTTTGCCGCCGATCGACTTCCACAGCGAGTCGCGGTAGTTCAAGTCGTAGCTGATCATGGTGCCGTACTTGCGGGCCGCAGTCATGGCTTCTTTGGCAACCTCGGCGGTCGATTCGCTGAGTGCGCAGAAGATTCCACCGGTGTGCAGCCAACGAGCGCCTTCCTTGCCGAAGATCTCGTCCCAATCGATCTGGCCGGGCTTCAACTGGCTGACGGCGGTGTTGCCGCGATCCGAGCATCCCAGCGCGGCGCGAACGCCAAATCCACGTTCGGTGAAGTTGAGGCCGTTGCGCGTGGTGCGACCGACGCCGTCGAACTTCGTCCACTGCACATGCGACTGATCGACTCCGCCTTGCAGCATAAGGTCTTCCAGCAGACGGCCCACTG
>Ga0182011_10001968_pt1 | contig 17685 bp, 18 predicted proteins | sample 711E1DmetaG_FD_120481 | JGI IMG/M metagenome (GOLD analysis project Ga0182011, IMG submission 120481) | Permafrost microbial communities from Stordalen Mire, Sweden - 711E1D metaG | ecosystem: Environmental > Terrestrial > Soil > Wetlands > Permafrost | place: Sweden: Stordalen | collected... | reverse complement strand
CGTGCGCTGCTTTGGCGCCACCCGGGCACTCGACGGTCTCAGCTTCACCGTTGGTCGCGGCCAACTCTTTGGCTTGGTGGGCGCGGACGGCGCAGGCAAGACCACCGCCATTCGCGCGCTGGCTGGGCTGATTGCCGTCGACGCGGGTCGCGCGTTGGTGCTGGGCCGCGACCCGTCCCAGGGCGGAGCGGCTGTGCGTGAGTCGCTCGGGCTCATGCCTCAGCAGGCGAGCCTCTATCCCGATCTTTCGGTGGGCGAGAACCTGCGCTTCTTTGCCCGCCTGTACTGCCTGCCGCGTGCGCTTTTCCGCGAGCGTTCTGCTCGCTTGCTCGACATCACGCGTCTGGGTCCGTTTTTCGACCGTCGCGCCGATGCCCTGTCGGGCGGGATGTACAAGAAACTGGCCCTAGCCTGTGCCCTGCTCCACCGTCCCGAGGTGCTGCTGCTCGACGAGCCCACCAATGGCGTTGACCCAGTCAGCCGCCGCGAGCTATGGGCACTGCTGCACGAGCTGGTCCACGACGGCATGACCGTTCTCTTGTCCACACCCTACATGGACGAGGCCGAGCGCTGCCATCGAGTCGGCCTCATCCACCACGGCCGACTCTTGCTTGACGGGGAGCCGCGTGCCCTACTCGCCAGCCTCGAGGACGAGACCTACGAAGTCGAGGGCGGCGAACGCGAGCAGGTCGACGAGCGGCTGGCCAGCCTCGCCGAGGTCCACGCGGCCTCGCCCGCAGGTTCGACCCTGCGAATCGCACTAGCGCGCGGATCGGCCGGCACCGTGGGCACGGCCCTGGCGCCGCTCCACGCTTCGCTTCGCCCAGTCGCGCCCGATTTCGAAGACTTGTTCTTGGCGCGCATGCGCCAGGAGGCCACATGAGCGAACCGTCCATCGAAGCGGTTCATCTTTCGCGCCGGTTCGGATCGTTCCTGGCGGTCGACGACGTGTCGTTCTCAGTGGCCCGCGGCGAGATCTTCGGCTACTTGGGCGCCAACGGGGCCGGCAAGTCCACCACCATCCGCATGTTGTGCGGGCTGCTCGCCCCGACGGCTGGTCAGGCACGCGTGGCCGGCTTCGACGTGAAAACCGCGCCCGAGTCAGTCAAGGCCTCCATCGGCTACATGTCGCAGAAGTTCTCGCTGTACTTGGACCTGCCGGTGCGGGCCAACATCGAGTTCTTCGGCGGGGCCTACGGGCTTTCCGGGCCGGACTTCGCGGCCCGCGCTGACGAGGTCCTGCGCTTGTGCGATCTCGAGCATGAGCGCGACGCAATCACCGGCTCGCTCCCGGGTGGCATCCGGCAGCGTTTGGCCTTGGGCTGCGCCATCCTGCACCGGCCAGCGGTGCTGTTTCTCGACGAACCCACCGCTGGCGTGGATCCGGTCGCACGCCGCCACTTCTGGCGCTTCATTCGCGCTCTGGCCCGCGAGGGCACTACCATCTTCGTCACCACCCATTACCTCGACGAGGCCGAGTACTGCGGCCGCATTGGTCTCATGGTGGACGGCCGCCTGGTGGCGCTCGACACGCCTGGCGCGCTCAAGAAGCGCTACGTTCCTGACCGGGTGCTGGCGGTACGCGGCCGCAACCTGGCCGAAGCCGCGGCCTCCTTGCGCGGCCGCCCGGGGATCATCGCGGTCGAGCCCTTTGGCGCCGGCCTGCACCTGCAAGTGGCTGCCGCCGAATGGAACGCAGACTCAGTCGCGCACGCCCTGACCAGCGCGGGCGCACAAGCCGTGGAAGTCGAGGCCGGCGATCCGACGTTGGAAGACGTGTTCTTGGCCGTGGTGGCCCAGCCTCGCGAGGCGCGCGCGCCATGAACAGGCCGGAGCGCTTTCTGGTTCGAGTGGGGGCCATGGCTTCCAAGGAGGTCATGCACATTCGACGCGATCCGCGCACGCTGTATATGGCGCTGGCTATGCCGGTGGTCATGCTGCTCATTTTCGGATTCGGCGTCAGTTTCGACATGGACCACATTCCCCTCGTGGTCCTCGACGGCGATCGCAGCGACGCTTCGCGTTCCCTGATTCGCGCCGTGAGCGCCGGCCACGAGTTTCAAATTGCGGCCGACAGCGACGAGGCCACCGCTTTGCGCATGATTCGCCGGGGCCAAGCCCTGGCCGCGCTGGCCATTCCCACCAACTATGAACGCGATCTAGCCGCCGGCCGCGACGGTGAAGTGCAGCTCATCGTAGACGGTGCTGATGGGGTGGTGGCCAACCAGATCCTGAGCAAGATCGACGGCCTGGTGCGCGCCGAGAGCTTGCGCCGCATCGACGTTGCCGCCGAGCCGCCGCTGCAGGTTAAGGTGTTCACCCTGTTCAATCCCGAGGCCCGCTCGGCCCTGTTCATGGTCCCCGGCCTCGCCGTGTATCTGCTCGCCGTCGCGGCTGTGTTGCTGACTGCGCTCACCGTGTCCGGGGAATGGGAACGCGGCTCCATGGAGCAGCTCTTTGCCTCGCCGGTGGGCCGCTTGGAGATCGTGCTCGGCAAGCTTCTGCCCTATCTCGGTCTCGGGATGCTGCAACTCCTCTTGGTGGTGGCGGTCGGTGCGGTGATCTTCGATGTGCCCATTCGCGGCAGCACGCCCCTGCTCTTCTTCGTCGGCTTTCTCTTTCTCGTCGGGATGTTGGGCCAGGGTCTATTCATCTCGGTAATAGCGCGCAGTCAACTCGTGGCCACGCAAGCGGGTGCGCTGTCGTCGCTGTTGCCCTCCCTGCTGCTGTCGGGAATGCTGGTGCCCATCGAAAACATGCCGCGCATCTTGCAGGCCCTGTCATCAGTCATCCCAGCTCGCTACTTCGTGCACGCCATGCGCGGGATCATGCTCAAGGGCACTGGCCTGACCATTCTCTGGACCGATCTGGTCGCGCTGACGATCTTTGCGCTGGCCATCCTGATTCTGGCCACTGCGCGCTTCCGCCGGAGGCTCGCATGATCGCGAAGCCACGCTGGTCGGTGCAGTTGCGCGCAATCATGCGCAAGGAGGTAAGTCAGACGGTGCGTGACCGGCGCATCATGTTCATGCTCGTCGTGGCGCCGCTGCTGCAGACTGTGGTTTTCGGTTTCGCCGTCGACTTCCAATTCGACCATGTGCCCACCCTGGTGGTGGACCACGATGTCAGCCCGCAGAGCCGCCAGCACGTTCGCCGGCTGCTGGCCGACGGAACCCTGCGCGACGCCGGACGCACGACCGAACTTGTCGAGGTCGAGCGCAGACTGCAGACCGGCGACGCCGCAGCGGCCCTGATACTGCCCGCAGGCCTGGCGCGCGCCCTGGGCGCTCAGCGCCCCGCCGAGGTGCAAGTTATTCTCGACGGCGGCGATCCCAACCGCGCCGTGGTCGTGGCGGGCGCGGCCTCGCGCTACTTCGGCGAAACTGCCGAGGTGATGGTGAAGGAGCGCCTGGCTGCGCGCGGGATCGCGCCGCCGCCGCTCATCCGGGGCACGCCGCGCATCTGGTTCAACCCCAGCCTGAAGACTCCGCCCTTCATGATCCCCGGAGTGATGACCATCTTGCTCGTCATCACCACGACCCTGGTTACCGCGATGGGGCTTGCACGGGAGCGCGAGATGGGCACGCTGGAGCAAGTGCTGGTCACGCCCATCCGGCCGCTCTTCCTGCTGGTCGGCAAGATGACGCCGTTTCTGGTCATCGGCTGCTTCGATGTCTTGCTGGTGCTGACCGCGGGCGTATGGATCTTCGGCGTGCCTCTGCACGGCAGCCTGCTGCTGGTGGGCACGGGAACCGTGCTCTACGTCCTCTCCACGCTCGGCATTGGCCTGTTGATTTCCACGGTCAGTCGCACCCAACAGCAAGCCTTTCTCGCCGGCTTTCTCTTTGCCATGCCGGCCATCTTGCTTTCCGGCGTGATGACCCCGATTCGCGCCATGCCCTTGTGGTTGCAGGTCGTCACCTACTTCAATCCCGTTCGCTACTACATTGAGGTGTTGCGCGCGGTGCTGCTCAAGGGCGCTGTCTTGGCTGATATTTGGTGGCGCCTGGCGGCTCTGCTCGGATTTGGGGTAGCACTGCTGACGATCGCCAGTTTGCGCTTTCACAAGCGGGTCGCGTAGACGGGTAACCCGGCCGAGGGCCGTGCATTGACCGAAACTGCCAGGAGAAGTTGCGAGGCCGATTCTCCGCGGAACCAGCCTTTCGCTCGCTTGGCGCCGTGCCCGGTTCAGATGCCAGTCAGGACCAACGAAAGATTGTCCGCGTATCCGTCGTTATAGGTTCCTTGAAGGCGAGTCATGGTTACCGTGACGACAACAGAGCGGGATCCAACTGGGACACTCCCGGTCGTGCTGCGAAGGAGGAGGCCGGTCAGGCCGCTGCGATCGGGTTCTGTGACAGGCCCGATCGTTGCGGCTGCAAGCTCGGTCCCAGAGGCGTTCTTGAACGACACGGACAATACGGCGTTGTCGTCCTGAGTGGAAAAACCGCCAAGGTATCCCTGGAGAGCGAACGTGACCGCGCCAGCGTCGATGCCCGTTGCATACGATGCTAGGCTGATTGTCTGGGCCAACGTCGACGTTGTGTCGTTTTGACCGCCCGAGAAGAAATTGAGTCCCCGGTTCACCGGACCCGGATCGGTCGCCGCAGGATACGCGCCACCGGAGGTCACTACGCCGTATTGGACAGCCGTGGCTTCGCCAGTGACGGTCCATCCTGGTACCGGAACCGGGGAGCCATCCGAGGATCCAACGCCCTCTTCCGCGTCACCGTTGACGATCAGATTCCCGGTCGAGTTCAGGGTGGTACCGGCATCGGCGGAAGCTCCACCGACGTCACCGATTCCGCGGGCGTCCACAATGCCGCCCGTGCCCGCAGTACTACTGGCATCCGACGTAGCGCCCGCTCCGCCGGGCCCGCCAGAATCCACCCTACCTCCCGTTCCCGTAGGACCCGCATCCACCGCGCCACCCGTGCCGCCGCTGCCGCCCTTTCCGTCACTGCCAGCCGCAGAGTCCCCCGGACTCGGGACCGCGGCGTCCATACCAACAGTGTTTCCATCCGATCTCGTCGCTCCGTCCGAGCTGGTCACACCGTCCGCTTTGGCTGTCGAGCCATCAGCTCCGGCCGCAGAGTCCCCGGGGCTCGTGACGGGGGCGTCAACCCCCGCGGTGCTCCCACCTGAACTCGTCACGCCACCCGAGCTGACTGTCGAGCCTCCGGTGGTGGTTGTCGAACCATCGGCGCCAGCCGCAGCGTCTCCGTGAGTCGCAACGGCGGCGTCCATGATAGCGGTGCTGCCGCCCGAGCTAACCGGGGTCGTGCCCCCGCCTCCACCCTGCGCACCATCATTTGTGGTCGACGAGCTTGAGCACGCCGCCAACGTGAGGGTGGCTGAGAGTACAAGCGCCCTGCTCCACTGGATTTGAAGACAATTGCTGGTCATGGGTTCTCCTCACTATGTTCCTGAGCTCACTCCGAAGCCGTCCCACGCGGCACGGTTTCAGAACGCGGCAACCACACGCTACGTCAGGGCGTGGTGGAACCACAATCTGCACAAGGGCGTTGCGAGCGTTGCCGCGGACTTCAACTTGGCCGGCGCCAACACTCGACGTACACTTACCTCTAGGACTTCCATGCGACGTGAAACCGTCATCGAGGCTTTTCGCTCCCACGCCTATCTTCGGGTGGTGTGAATATGGCAACCAACCCCGATATCCGATGGAAGCAGCGCTTTCAAAATTTCGACCGCGCGTTCGTTCTCCTTCGCGAGGCGCTGGAGCGCGGCCCAGGCGCGCTTTCGGCGCTTGAAAAGGACGGTCCAGCGGTTCGAGTACTGCTTCGAGCTCGCCTGGAAGACTCTCAAGGACTACTTGATGGAGAGCGGCGTCGCCATTTCGCCCGTGACTCCTCGCCAGGTGATCAAGGACGCCTTCGCCGCCAAGCTGCTCGACGACGGTCAGATGTGGATGGACATGCTGGTTGAGCGCAACCTCCTGGCCCACACCTATGACAAGGCCGTCTTCGACAAGGCGGTCGCCGCCATCCACGCCCGCTACTTGCCCGCGCTCGCGGCTGTCCATGAATGGTTTCTTGGGAGGATGACGGAATGAACGCGGCCGGCCTGCAGCCGTTCGAGCTGGACCTCCTGCGCTCGGTCTTCCGCCGGCACCCGGAGATCTCACAAGTGAGGATTTTTGGCTCGCGCGCAAAGGGCACGCACCAGCCCTGTTCGGACGTCGACCTCGCACTCTGGGGTGTGGCCGACGACTTCGCCGCGCAAGCCATCGCTCTCGAACTCGACGAGCTGTCTTTGCCCTACAACTACGACGTCAAGGCATTCGCAGCCATCAGACTGCCCAGCCTGCGCGAGCACATCGAGCGCGTCGGCACGCGAATCTGGCCTACTTCAGCGACTACCTGATCCGGCTGCGCAGGAGTTGCGGCAGGTGGTCGAAGTGCCGATCACGGGCGTGCAGGGTCAGGCTGTGCTGGAGCACGAGGGCCGCGATCCAAATGTCGTTCGTGGGAATGGGGGTGCCCTGCCGGCGGAGCTGACGGTATAGGGACGCATACTGGTGGGTCGTCTGATCGTCAGGGTAGAGCACCTGCACCCCAGGTTTGACGAGGAACAGACCCAGCACCCTCTCGTTCTCAGATCCGCGCCGGCCCACAGCAAAGCCGGCCCGAAGCTCGGCCAGAACCACGAAGGGTAGATGAATCGACTCCGCCTTTTCCAGAAGGTCGACGGTTTCCGGCTCGCCACGACAGAAGTCGACGTAACCATTGGTGTCGAGCGCAACTCTCACTTCCAGAGCGCCTCATCGACCTTGTCCTGTTCCGCGATGGCCTGATCAAAGGCCGGATCCTTCTTCCAGGTCCCGGCTATGTCGCCGAGGTCACGCTGGCGTTGGGCTTCGCCCTGCAGGCCCACCCCACGCGCCAGAGCCTCCAGCAGCGCCCGATTCATGCTCTTGCACTCCTCATGCGCTCGCCGACGGACCTCTGCATCGATCTGCTTGGGGATGTTTCGTAGCGTGTACTGCATGCATGCATTGTATGCCAAGGCTGCCTGCACTGCCAGCTAGAACCACGCCCAGGCACCAAAACGCCCTCTTGGGCGGGTGGCTAATCCACTCCCACCAAGGCCTTGATGTACTGGCCGCGCGCGAATGACCAGGCGTCCGTGCCCTGCTTCTGCCCCAGCTTGCCGCGGAACGCGTCCAAGCTGGCGAAGTTGTGGGCATCCATCCAGGCGGTCAGCTCTCTGAGCATCTTCTGGATGTGGCCGGCTTGCTCGCGATAGAGCACGCTGACTACCTGGACCGCCTTGGCGCCCACCAACACCATCTTGGCCACGTCCCGCCCGGTCCAGATTCCGGTGCTGGCAATCAGGTCAGCCATGGTTCGGTCGCGCAGTATGGCCACCCAGCGCAAGGGAAGCAGCGACTCACCCGGCGCGCTCAGGCCGACGGCGGAATGCCGGGTCAGGCCATCCACGTCGATGTCGGGCTGGAGCAGCCGGTTGAAGAGCACGAAGGCGTCGGCCCCGGCCGCCTCCATGCGCGACACCACGTTCATCAGGCTGGTGTAGTGGGGGTGCAGCTTGACCGCGATGGGGATCTTGACCGCCGCGCGCACGCTCTCCAGAATCGAAAGCTCGCGTTTCTCGATGTCGGACGCGGTGACTTCTGGGTCAAGCGCGGGCGAGTAGAAATTGAGTTCGAGCCCGTTTACGCCCGTGCCCTCGAGTTGCTTGGCGTAGTCACCCCAGGTGACCCGACTGACGCAGTTGAGGCTGGCGAAGATGGGCATCTTGACCTCCTTGCGGGCCTCGGCGACCCAATACAGGTGCTGCTTGGGCCCGCCGTGTTCCATCTTGGGAAACATGCTGACCGCCTCGGCGAAGCCAGGCTCAAGGTCGCCCAAGCGGGTGCGGAACTCCTCCTCCTCCAACTGGATCTGCTCTTCGAAGAGCGACTTCACCACTAGGCCGCCAGCCCCCGCCTGCTCAAGTCTCTTGATGCTCTCGATGGACTTCGACAAGGAACAGGATCCCACCACAATCGGATTGGCGAGGGGGACGCCCATGTACGTGGTTCGTAGGTCTGCCATGTTGCTCTCCTATGCGTAAACGTTGTTTGCTTCTAGGTGGCCCAAGGATCCGCCATCCCGCCTATCCCTCGACAGGGCCTGGGAAAGCGCAGCTTCTGCGGGCTCGGTCCTCATTCATATGCTTTGATGCTGGCAGCCGCAAGAAGATGCCGCGTTGCTGCCGCCGTCTTCCCGCATGTCTGGCTCCGTCCATGCTTCAACGCGCCAATAGACCCTACCGTGACCGAGCCGCCCGCGCAGCCTCAGAATTCTGAGGAATCGAAACCATGATTTGGCTTGCGCGCAGGTTCGGGGGGCCAACTCGGCCTTGGCCCCGAAATTGCTGATAACCTTAGCAGCTAACCCGGAGGCACCCATGACTCGTTCTGTTCCAGCCAAGACCAGTTGCTTCGTTCTCTCCGCCCTTTTCTCCGCCGCGCTTGCTGGCTGTGGCGATGGCGCGTCCACCCCGAAGATCGACACCGCCAAGTCCTCGGTCCAGCGCGTGGTTGATCCGCAGGTGCCGGCCGCCGATAGCACCACCCTGGCTTCCGACAACGCCGCATTTGCGTTTGACCTCTACAAGCAGCTCATCCTCACGAACACCAATCTGGTCTTCTCACCGGCCAGCATCTCCATCGCCCTCGCCATGACCTACGCCGGCGCCGCGGGCACCACCGCGACGGAGATGGCCCAGACGCTGCACTTTACCTTGCCGCCCGACAGGCTTCACCCGGCGTTCAATGCCCTGGACCTGGCGCTGGTCTCGCGCGGTCAGGGGCAACCGGGCGCTGATGGCGGGCCCATGCGGGTGAACATCGTCAACGCCCTGTGGGCCGAACAGACCTACACCTTCAGGTCCGACTTCCTCGACACCCTGGCCGCAAACTACGGAGCGGGCGTGAACCTGCTCGACTTCATCAATGCGCCTGAGCCATCACGTGTGACCATCAACACATGGGTGGCCCAACAGACCGATGACAAGATCCAGGATCTGCTGCCATCCGGCTCGGTCGACAGCTCGACCAGACTGGTCCTGACCAACGCTGTCTACTTCAATGCTGCATGGGAAACCCCGTTTGACCCGAACAACACCCACGACGGCTCGTTCACGCTTCTCGACGGCAGCACCGTGACCGCGAAATTCATGGGCGCGGACCTGCCCGGCACCCTGGCCATGCAGGGGACGAACTTCGTGGCCGCATCCCTGCCCTACGCCGACGATCGTCTCTCGCTCCTGGTGGTGGTGCCAGACCAGGGCCAGTTCAGCCAAGTCGAATCGTCGTTGGACGGGGCCGCGCTGGGGACTCTGGTGGCTGGGCTGACCAGCCAGCAGGTCATTCTTAGCCTTCCCCGCTTCAAGATCGAGACAGGGGCGGACTTGGTGGATCTCCTCAAAGCCATGGGCATGACATCGGCCTTCATCTCTGGCGTCGCCGACTTCTCGGGCATGGATGGCACACAGAACCTCTTCATCGGGGACGTCGTCCACAAAGCCTTCATCGACGTCGCGGAAAAAGGCACCGAGGCCGCCGCCGCCACAGGCGTCGTCATGTCGGGTAGCGCCGCTCCGACGGGGCTGCTCATCAACGCCAACCGTCCCTTCCTCTACTTCCTGCGTGACCAGCCCACTGGCGCCATCCTCTTCATGGGCCGCGTCCTGGATCCCAGCCAGAACTGACCAGACGCCTCTTGCAGTCAGCATCGCGCCGCGTCCCGAAAGGCTCGCGCGTGGTGCAAATGACTGCCTCGACTTCCTTGGTCAGGTGATTTATAAGCGCCAGACTTCGGGGAAGACGGCGGGGCGATCCCGGTTCATCTGAAGGGGCAATGCATGAAGAGTTACGCGGCGAACGAAATCCGAAACGTTGCACTGGTCGGCCACGGCGGTGCCGGCAAAACCACCCTGGGCGAGGCCATTCTCTTCTCGACCAAGTCGACCCAGCGGCTGGGCCGCGTCGACGACGACACCTCGAACTTCGATTTCGAACCCGAGGAGCAGAAACGCAGGACCAGCATCTTTGCCGCCGCGGGCCACGTGGAGTGGAAAAAAAACAAGATCAACATCCTTGACACGTCAGGCAACGGCAATTTCTTGGTCGACACGCGCATCACTCTCGACGCCGCTGATGCCGCCGTGGTGGTGGTTTCCGCCTCCGACGGCGTGCAGGTCTACACCGAACGGACCTGGGCCATGTGCGACGAGATCGGGCTGCCCCGCTGCGTGCTCATCTCCAAGCTGGACCGCGAGCGCGCCGATTTTCAGAGGACCCTCGATGACGTGCGCGAAACCCTGTCCAACAAGGCCGTAGCGCTGCAGCTCCCCATTGGCCAGGAAGCCGACTTTGCGGGCGTGGTGGATCTGCTCTCCATGAAGGCGCTCAGCTTTTCGGGGGAAGGTCGCGAAGTGAAGGAGGGCGAGATCCCGGCCGACATGGTCGACGCGGCCAAGAAAGCGCGCGAGGTCCTGCTGGAAGCCATTGCCTCGGCCGACGATGCCCTGGTGGAAAAGTATCTGGAGGCCGGCACCCTGACTGACGAAGAGGCGCGCCGGGGTCTGGTCGCGGGCGTGCGCCGCCAAGCGGTCGTGCCGGTGCTGGCCGCTGCACCCGGCCCGTGCCTCGGCATTCAGCCCCTTCTCGATTTCATCGTCGATTGCTTTCCCGCGCCGACTGACCGGCCGGCCTGGAAGGGCAAGTCGGGCGAGGAGCCGGCTGAGCGTGCCGCTGATCCAGCGGCACCCGTGGCCGCCTACGTGTGGAAGACCTGCAGCTCGGACATCGGCCGCCTGTCCATCATGCGGGTGCTTTCGGGAAAACTGACCGGCGACGCCACCCTGATTTCGGTCAACCACGATTCCAAAGAGCGCCTGGGGCAGCTCTACGTTCTGCAGGGCAAAGCGCGCGACCAGGTCGCCGAGGCTTTTGCGGGTGACATCGTCGCTGTGGCAAAGCTGAAGACCACCAAGACCGGCGACACGCTGGCCGACGAGCGCGCACCCTTCGCCCTGCCCAGACCGGTCATTCCCGCGCCGCTCATCACCTATGCGCTGCAGCCCAAGTCCAAGGGCGACGAGGACAAGCTAGCGGTCAAGCTGAATGAGATCATCGACTCTGACGTGGCCATCAAGGTCAGCCACGACGCGCAGTCAAAGGCGATCCTGATCGGTGGTACCGGCCAGTTGCACATCGAGGCCACTGTCGATCGCTTGCACCGCATGGGCGTCGAGGTGGATCTCTTGCCGCCCAAGATCCCGTACCTCGAAACCATCAAGGGCACAGCCAAGAACGTCGAAGGAAAGCACAAGAAGCAGACCGGCGGCCGCGGCCAGTTTGGGGTCTGCTACATCGACATTTCGCCCCTGCCCCGCGGTAGTGGCTTCGAGTTCGAGGATGCCATCGTGGGCGGCGCCGTGCCCCGCCAGTTCATCCCGGCGATCGAAAAAGGGATGCGCGCCCGCATGGTCAAAGGAGTCATCGCCGGCTATCGCGTGACCGACGTGAAGGTGCGCCTGTTCGACGGCAAGTACCACGACGTGGACTCCGACTCACGCTCCTTCGAGATCGCGGGTTCCAAGGGCTTCCAGGCCGCGTTCAAGCTGGCCAAACCGTGCCTACTCGAGCCCATCATGAAGATCGAGGTCACCTGCCCGGACGACTGCATGGGCGACGTAATTGGCGACCTGAATCAGCGCCGCGGTAGGGTCGAGGGCATGGAATCCAACGGCAAGGACCAGGTGATCCGCGCGCACGTGCCCATGTCCGAAACCCTCAAGTACTCGTCCGACCTGCGCTCGATGACCGGCGGTCGCGGCTCGTTCACTCTCGAGTTCTCGCACTACGACGAGTTGCCCAGCAACCTGATGGAAAAAGTCGTGGCCGACACCAAGGTCGCGGCCGAAGAAGACGAGTAGGGGCGACCTGCGGTCGCCCTCGCCGCGACCACGAACTTCTTGCGCCAATCGCGCGATTGCGGTTGCCGTCTGCGCCTTGACATGTGTAGCACATGTGCACATGCTCTGAGCATGGCGGTCATGGTGCAAATCCGGCATGTGCCAGACGACATTCATCGCAAACTGAAGGTTCGCGCCACCCAGTCAGGCATGGCCCTGTCCGAGTTTCTCTTGCGTGAAGTCAGCGCGATTGCCAATCGGCCCACGCTCGACGAGGTGGTCGACCGGATTCGCAGACGGCGCCGGCCGGCTCAGCCTTTCGACTCCGCCGCACTGGTGCGCGCGGAGCGTGAGTCCCGCCGGTGATAGTGATTGACGCCTCAGCGGCGGTCGATCTTCTCCTGGGAATCGAACCTCACGCGGGAACCATTGCGCGTCTGATCGCTGACCAGGGGCCGCTTGCCGCGCCCCACTTGCTTGATGCCGAGGTCGGCCAGGTGCTTAGGCGGCTGGTTGCGAGCCGCGCGCTGTCCCTGCCACGTGCTCGGGAGGCACTCGATGACCTGGCTGCGCTGCCCATTCAGCGATTCGCACATGGTCCGTTGCTGGCGCGGGCATTCGACCTTCGCCACAACACCACAGTCTATGACGCCCTCTACTTGGTGCTCGCCGAGGGACTTCGCGCGCCGCTGCTGACGAGAGACCGAGCCCTGGCCTCGATCCCGGGACATCGGGCCAAGGTGATGGTCCTGCGGTAACGTTATCGCTCCCGAAGCTCAGGATGCTCGTCGAAGAAGGTCTGGCGGCTGGCGTGGCTGATCGTGACGACGGTGCGACCTTCAGTCTGCACTTGCGCCTGGCAAGCGAGGCGCGAGTTGCGACGCACGTCGAATGCCTTGTCCAGGCTGTCTTCTTCGCACTCGTCCATTTCCGACAGGCTTTCCAACCCTTCGGCTATGTAGACGTGGCAGGTCGCGCAGGCGCACACGCCACCGCAGGCCGAGCCGAGCTGCGCCCCTGCCTGCTCCGCGGCTTCCAGAATTGTCGTGCCTGCCTTGACCTCGATCTCGATCCCGTCAGGCTCGAAGCGGACCTTGGGCATTACTTGCCCACTTTGCTTTCCACCGCGCCGATGTCCTGGCCGCGAAGCCCCTGCTCCAGCGCTTGGTTCATGCGACGGGTGGCGAAGTCCTTGGAAACCGCGTCGAGCGCCCGGATCGCCGCTCGGATGGCCAGGTGGTCACTACCGGCCTTGCTCGTCTCAAGTGCGCCCATCGCCGCTTCGATGGTGGGCCGCTCACCCTCGACCAGAAGATCGGCGGACGCGGACAGGGCTGCGCGTGTCGCCTGCAGGATGCGGTCGGCTTCCACGCGCTCTACCACCAGCAGGCGCTCGCTCACATCCTGCTCGGCATGGGCGAAGGAATCACGAATCATGCGCTCGATCTCGTCGTCAGTCAGGCCGTAGCTCGGCTTCACTCGGATGGACGATTCCTTGCCTGTCGTCTCCTCGCGCGCCGACACGCTTAGCAGACCGTCGGCGTCGACCAAGAAAGTGACTTGTAGGCGCGCCATGCCCGCCGGCATGGGCGGGATGCCGGTCAGCTTGAAGCGCGCCAGTGAACGGCAGTCCGCCACCAACTCGCGCTCGCCCTGCACCACATGCAAGTCGAAACCGGTCTGGTTGTCGGCGTAGGTGGTGAAGGTCTGTACGGCGCCGCAAGGCACTGTGGTGTTGCGGTGGATCAGCTTCTCCGCCACCCCGCCCATCATCTCCAGGCCTAAAGAGAGCGGCACCACGTCCATCAGCACCACATCCTTGCGCGCGTTGCCCGCCAGCAGGTCGGCCTGCACCGCCGCGCCCAGGGCCACCACCTCGTCGGGATCGATGTCGGCCAGAGGTTCGCGCCCGAAGAGGCTGGCGACCAGTCGCCGCACAATGGGCATGCGGGTGGCGCCGCCCACCAGGATCACGCCGGAGAGCTGCTTGGACTCCAGGCCCGCGTCGCGCAGCGCCCGACGCACAGGCAGCTCGCAGCGATCCAGCACCGGCTTCACCACCGCGTCCAGCTCCTCGCGCGTGAGCCTCCCGCGCCAGATGTCACCCGGTCGCCGCTCGATCGCAACCTCGGTCGCGCTGAACTTGGTCAGCGCCTCCTTTGCATCCCGTGCCGCATCCAGCACACGCCGGGTCAGGTAGCGGTCGCCGGCCGCGTCCTCGGGCAAGCCCATCTGCCGAAGCAAATGCGCCGCCAGGGCGCGATCAAAATCGTCGCCGCCCAGGGCCGAGTCGCCGCCAGTGGACTTCACTTCAAACACGCCACCTTCCAACTTCAGGATCGATATGTCGAAGGTGCCGCCGCCCAGGTCGAACACGGCGAAGGTTCCCTCGGCCTGCTTGTCCAGGCCATACGCCAGCGCCGCCGCCGTGGGCTCGTTGAGCAACCGCATGACCTCGAGCCCAGCCAGGCGGCCGGCGTCGCGTGTGGCCTGGCGCTGACCGTCGTCGAAGTAGGCCGGCACCGTGATCACTGCGCCGTCCAGCTCGCCGCCCAGCGCCGTCTCGGCCCGCGCCTTGAGGACGCGCAAGATCTCGGCCGAAACTTCCACCGGCGTGACCGCGCGCTGTCCGCCCAGTACCGAGAAACGAACCACCGCCTCGCTCTCGCCGCCGGGCGCGAACTCGAACGGCGTCAGCCGGCGCGTGGCCTCGGCGTCACGCGGCCCCCGACCCATGAATCGCTTGACCGAGGCGATGGTGTCCTGGGGGGCCTGGGCCGCCAACCCGCGCGCCGCCTGGCCCACCACCACGCTGCCGCCGGCCGCATAGTGAACCACCGACGGCAGCAGCGAGCCGTGCTCGTCGCGCAGGCAAGTCGGCTGGCCAGCCTGCACCACGGCCACCAGCGAATTCGTGGTGCCGAGGTCGATGCCCACCGCGCGCCCCTTACGAACCTCCTTGGTCTGCGCCTCGCCGGGTTCGGAAATCTCGAAGAGCGTTTCTACCGGCATGCTGAATTCCAGATCAGTTCTTCGATTAACCGACGGCCGACGATCCGACCCGCTGACTGTGCCGCCGCTGCGCTCCGGTGCTCACATACCGCGTGTGTATGCTCCGCTCCGGTGCTCGCGTCGGCTTCGTCATCGGGCCGGCTTGTCGGCCGGCACTCGAAGGCGGATCTGATGCAGTAGAATTACTTGGCCGCATCTTCTTCGCCTTCATGAGGCTCCGCCTCCTCGAGAAAACGCCGGTAGTAGCGTGCGGCCACCAGGCGCGCGGTAATGGCGGCAAGGTTGGGCTGCGCGGCCGCGAAACCCGCGGCCACCTCGGCCATTTCCCTATTGTGAAGGGCCTGCACACCGGCGACCAAACTGGCGACCTTCGCACTGTCGCCACGGGCGCGCGCCTCGGCCAGGGCCTCGCGCAGCTCCATCACCTCGACCAGCAACGCCGTGTCTACAGGTTGGGTCGCCCGGCTGTCCGGCCGATCGGATCGCTTGCTGCCGGCGGGCTCGCCCACCTCGATTCCTTCCAGCGACAGCAGATATTCCGCGCGGGCCACCGGCTGGGACAGGGTTCGCCACGCGAGATTGAGCTGCACCGACCGCTCCAGGGACGCGCGCCGTGCCCGAGCGTCCGCGCGCGCGAAGCGATCCGGGTGCAAGACCTTGGTCATCTCCTTGTAGCGCCATTCGAGATCCGCAACATCGAGATCGAACTTGCGGGGCAGGCCGAACACGCGAAAGTGATCGGCCGTGCGTAGAGGCGGCTGCACCGCCCCACACCCGGCGCACAACATGCCGTCACCAGCGTTCTTCTCACAAGACCAGCAGATCATGGCTGTGCGCTAGAATCGCACACTCTCACCACAACGGCAGGTTTCCTTCACGTTGGGGTTGGTCCACTTGAACCCGCGGGCCATCATGCCGCTGGCATAGTCCAGCGTCGATCCGTCGAGGAACAGATAGCTCTTCGGGTCGATGAACACCTTGACTTGGCCGCCCCCGAACTCCAGCACCTTGTCCTCGGCAAGCGCCTCCGCGTCCGACCACTCGAACAAGTACGAAAACCCCGTGCACCCTCCTGTGCGGATGCCCACCCGCAGGCCCTTGGGCGACGAGGAACGCTTGGCCGCGGCCTTGCGAATCTCTTCCACTGCTCGCTCTGTGACTTCGATGGGCAAGGTCAGCTTTCTCCTAGGCTCGGCTGCGTCTGCGAGCCGCGCTGCTTTCTGCGATAGTCAGCGATCGCGCTCTTGATGGCGTCCTCGGCCAACACCGAACAGTGAATCTTCACCGGTGGCAGGTTCAGCTCCTGGACGATCTGCGTGTTCCTGACTGACATGGCCTGCTCAAGGGTCATTCCCTTGATCCACTCTGTCGCCAGTGAAGACGACGCTATTGCCGAGCCACATCCAAAGGTCTTGAACTTGGCGTCCTCGATGACGCCCGCGTCGCTGACCTGGATCTGCAACTTCATCACGTCGCCACAAGCCGGCGCGCCCACCAGGCCGGTTCCCACGTTGGGCGCTTCCTTGTCCAGGCTGCCCACGTTGCGCGGGTTTTCGTAGTGGTCGATGACTTTACCGCTATACGCCATAACAAATTTCCTCTTGTACTTCTCGTTCTATCTCTGGCCTGCCCATTGGATGCTCTTGATATCGACTCCGGATTGCGCCATCTCCCACAGGGGCGACATTTCCCTGAGCTTTCTGACTTTTTGCGCCACCAGATCGATCACATAGTCGACTTCCTCCTCGGTATTGAATCGGCCGAGACCGAAACGAATCGATGTGTGCGCCATTTCCACCGGAACGCCCATGGCGCGCAACACGTAGGACGGTTCCAGCGAGGCTGACGTGCACGCCGAGCCCGACGACACCGCGACGTCCTTGAGCGCCATCATCAAGGCTTCGCCTTCAACATAGGCGAAGCTCATGTTGAGGCTGCCCGGCAGCCGATGCTCGAGCGAGCCGTTGAGCACCGTGTCCGTGACCCGCGCCTCGATCCCGAGCCGCAGCCGTTCGCGCAACGCCAGCAGCCGCTTGCTTTCTTCTGGCATTTCGGCCGCGCTGATCTCTGCGGCTTTGCCGAACCCGACGATGCCCGGCACGTTCAGAGTGCCCGAGCGCATACCGCGCTCGTGGCCGCCCCCGTCGATGATCGGGGCGATGCGCACCCGTGGCTTGCGCCGCACGTAGAGCGCGCCCACGCCCTTGGGGCCGTACATCTTATGCGCCGACAGGGAAACCAGATCGGCGTGCGTCGACGCAACGTCGAAGGGGATCTTGCCCACGCCCTGGACCGCGTCGATGTGAAACACCGCCCCGCGCGCCTTGACCACCTGGCCGATCTCGGCCACCGGATTGATGGTGCCTACCTCGTTGTTGGCCAGCATGATGGAAACCACGATGGTCCTATCAGTCATGGCGTCGGCCACGGCCTGCGGGTTCACCCGGCCGTCGCGCTCGACGGGAAGATAGGTCACCTCGAAGCCCGACTTCTCCAGCCGCTTGCAGGTGTCGAGCACCGCCTTGTGCTCGGTGGGCACAGTGATGATGTGGTTGCCCTTCTCGCGGTACATCCACGCCACACCTTTGATGGCCAGGTTATCGGATTCCGTCGCGCCGGAGGTGAAGATGATCTCCTTGGCCGAAGCATTGATAAGGTCGGCCACCTGCTTGCGGCCTTTCTCCACAGCTTCCTCAGCCTCCCAGCCGAACCGATGATTACGGCTGG
>Ga0182011_10001966_pt1 | contig 17704 bp, 16 predicted proteins | sample 711E1DmetaG_FD_120481 | JGI IMG/M metagenome (GOLD analysis project Ga0182011, IMG submission 120481) | Permafrost microbial communities from Stordalen Mire, Sweden - 711E1D metaG | ecosystem: Environmental > Terrestrial > Soil > Wetlands > Permafrost | place: Sweden: Stordalen | collected... | reverse complement strand
CTCCTAATCTTAAAATCTTATAATTATGACATTTGAAATATCACCTGAGAATCTTGATCTTGAGCAAATTGAAAAAATTCTTAATAATAAAACTAAGCTTTCTCTTTCAAAAGAATCAATTAAACTTATAACTCTTTGCAGGAACTACCTCGACCATAAACTTGAAAATAATACATCACCCATTTATGGAATTACAACCGGTTTTGGATCGCTTCACAATAAAACAATTAGCAAAGATCAGCTCAATAAACTCCAGGAGAATCTGGTAAAGTCGCATGCCTGTGGTACAGGTGCAATTGTAAAAGAGGAGATTGTCAGACTTATGCTGCTTCTGAAAATTAATGCGCTGAGTCTTGGAAAATCAGGTGTTCAGGTTGCTACCATTCAGAGGTTGATAGATTTTTTCAATGAAGGTATCAGCCCGGTAGTTTATGAACAGGGTTCTCTGGGTGCATCAGGAGATCTTGCACCTCTCGCACACCTTGTCCTTCCTCTTCTTGGTATGGGAGAGGTGAAATACAAAGGCAAGATATCAGAAGCCTCTGTGATCCTTAAAAAATTTGGCTGGTCTCCGGTTGAACTCCAATCAAAGGAGGGTCTTGCTCTTCTGAATGGAACACAGTTCATGAGTTCTTATGGAGTATATATTATCGCGATGGCTGAAAGGTTATCGGCATCTGCAGATATAACTTCCGCCATCTCTCTGGAAGCGTACGACGGCCGACTTGATCCGTTTTTCGGGTGTGTGCAGAATATCAGACCTCATAAAGGGCAGATTGCTACAGCAAAGGCCTTTAGAAAGATGCTGGAGGGAAGCCAGCTCATTTCACGCGAAAAAGCACATGTACAGGATCCATACTCATTCCGGTGCATTCCTCAGGTACATGGAGCAAGCAAAGATGCAATAAGCTATGCTAAATCAGTAATGCTGACGGAGATCAACTCTGTAACCGATAATCCTACAATATTTCCGGAAGAAGATCTGATTGTTTCAGGAGGAAATTTCCACGGTCAGCCGCTTGCTCTTATTTTCGACTATCTTGCTATTGCACTTGCGGAGCTGGGTAGTATCTCAGAAAGAAGGGTTTACAGATTGATCGCAGGACAAAGAGACCTTCCTGAATTTCTTGTGGCAAACCCCGGGCTGAACAGTGGCTTTATGATACCCCAGTATACTGCCGCCTCAATAGTTAGCCAGAATAAGCAACTTTGCACACCATCCTCGGTCGATTCCATACCTTCATCAAATGAACAGGAAGATCACGTAAGCATGGGTGCGAACGGGGCGACGAAATTATTACGTGTTGCTGAAAACCTGGAAAAAATACTGGCAATTGAACTATTTACTTCTATTCAGGCGCTCGAATTCAGAAGGCCACTTAGATCATCAAAGCTGTTGGAAAATATTGTAAAGTCTTTCCGGGGAAAAGTACCTTTTATTAATGATGATAAGGTAATGTATACTGAAATTGAAAAATCAATTCAATTTCTTAGAACACTTAACTGGAAGCAAATTTTGGAGGACAAGCATTAACAGCCTCGGTCAGGCGACAAACACAGGCTTAAAAATTACGACCCGGCCTTGCCCTTTGCTGTTGCTTAACAGTCTGCAACTCATTAAGAAGTTGAATTTTATATTGATTTTCTGCCTGGTAATATAATATTACCTTTACCGGAGGCAGAACCCCCTTGAGTTTCCTGTGAAATGAAACGGCAAGGTTGGACTCCTGTACCAGGCAATCAACATATTTATCTCCCATTTCTTCCAGTTGCTTATCAGTAAGCGCACTTTCATTTTGATTAAAGTTCCTGTTAAGTTTCAGTTTTTCCACCTGTATAAGGTTTCTTTGACCCTGATAGTCATTATATACAGGCCAGAATTTTTCTGCCTCCTCTGAAGTTAAATTCAGTTTCTTGGTGAAGAATCCGATTTTATAATTGTTAAGCTTTTCCAGATTTGTATTCTGTGCTGATGATCTGATAACCGGGAACATTATTATTATCAGTAAAAAAGTAACTACTCGTTTCATGGCATTGAATTTATAGCTGTGCATAAATATCATTTATTTCAACATTTTCATTTAAAAGATAATCAATTATATCCTTTTTGCTTACATCTGGTACCTCCTCAGAAAGGACCAGGGAAGACGCGTTTTCTTCAAGTGATGAAAGATCTATATCGTTCAGATATGAATCAGGGCTTATTTCATGGAGTACTTCTGATACCGGAGAATTTACCTTGACCGGAGATAGAAGCTTTATTGTCGTATAAGTGATTAAAATTAAACCTGCAACAGAAGCTGCTATAAGAAAACTGGTTTTGAACCTGTTATATACGCTGACCTTTAAGACTTCCCGGTCAATACCCGAAGCGGCAGTAATTATTTTTCTGTTTACCTCCTCAAAGTAGTTGTCAGGTACTTTAAAAGGATTTTTTTCCGGTATTTCATTTAACTTGTTCATCATTTCCTTAGATATTTAATAATTAGGAAGGTTTAATCACTGAGTATTATTTTTTCGATTTTCTTCACTGCATGATGATAAGATGCTTTCAGAGCGCCTTCTGAAGTTTTCAACACTTTGCTCATATCATTGTATGTCATTTCATCAAAATATTTCAGATTAAAAACAATGCGCTGTTTTTCAGGAAGTTGCAAAATTGCATTTTGAAGCTTTAATTGTGCTTCATCTCCGTCAAACCAGATGCTGCCTTCATGAGAACTGGCAAAGTAGCTTTCCAAATCATCTATTGAGACTGCAGCATTTCTTTTTCTTTTATTTATTAGTGCAAGCGCTTCATTGGTCGCAATAGTATAAAGCCAGGTATAAAGAGAACTTTCACTCCTGAAATTCCCAATACTTTTCCAGGCATTGATAAAAGTGTTCTGAAGAGCGTCATCGGCATCTTCATGCAAGATTACCAGCCGGCGGATATGCCAATAGAGCTTCTGGCTGTATTTCTCAACTAAAAGCTGGAAACCTTTATTCAGATCAGTCTTTAGTAATTCAGAAATGTTATCGTCGGGCCTGATGGTATTCAATTTCAATGGTGATTTTCTTCTTAGATGGAAAGAACTTTAAAAGGTTTAAAGATAAAAGTCCTGATTGAATAATAAAAAAGTAAAAATCCACGAAAAAGGGGATTTTCTGCTGTTTGAATGCAGAATACCTTTATCCTGTTCAAAAAGTAAAAATTTGAAACTTTCAGAAAAGAATAACTAAACTAAAAAATTAAAAACAATGAAACAGACATTTTTCAAGCTATCAGGAGTTTTCTTTCTTCTTTTATTTACACTAAATGGATGCAAAAAGGATGACTCAACACAAGATCCTGTAACAAAGATTGTTTCGGTCGGTAAACAAATTACCTATTTCAAGATTGTCACTCCGGCAGCAACAGGCATTATAGATACAGTAAATAAAACCGTATCTGTAACTGTTCCAATCGGCACCGTATTAACAAGTCTGGTTACCGATATTTCTATCGCAGCTGGTCATACAATAACACCAGCATCAGGACAGGCACAGAATTTTAGCTCCCCGGTTGTTTACTCAATTAAACGCCCTGACAATACAATAACAACCTGGACGGTTACTGTAGGAACCGGAGGTGTATCTGTAGATCAGGATATTACATCATCAGTGAACTGGACCGCGGACAAAACATATTTTATCACAGGGCACATTTCTATTGGCAATAACTCAGTGCTTACAATTCAACCAGGCACTGTAATAAAATTTTCAGCAGGTGCGAGTCTGTCTATAGGAGATGGCAGCAATGCAACTCTGATCGCCAACGGGACCTCCGTCAAACCTATTATTTTCACATCCAGTGCACTTGTTCCTGCTGCCGGGGCATGGGAGGGTTTATTTTTTGAAGATTATACATTAAACAATTCATCTTTATCATACTGTAATATTATGTATGCAGGCAGTAACACAAATTATGGTGCTTTAAACATAGATGGATGTGACCTGTCGATAAGTAATTGCACCATTAGTTTATCAGGCAGCTATGGTATATGGACCAATTATACTAACAGTTTAGGAGGCTTCAGTACTTTTGACAATAACAATATTAACTCAACTTCCCAGTACGGTCTCGTTATAGATGCACAGAAACTCGGAACAGTCGGAACAGGAAACACATTCACAAACTGTTTCGGTATTTTGATTGATGGTGATTTTAAAAGTACATCTTCCCAGACATGGAAAAATTTAACTATTCCTTATATAATTGAAGGCGAGGTTGATATAGATGGGAATCTGACAATTGAGCCTGGTACTCAATTCAGGTTTGAAGCTGCCGGTTGGTTTGCCATAGGTTACTATGCTGCGACTACTTTTATTGCCGATGGCACGAGTGCATCCCCAATTAAATTCACATCTAATGCATCAAGTCCAGTTGCAGGTTCATGGAGAGGAATAACGTTTTATGATTATACCCAGACAAATTCAAAAATGAATTATTGTATTTTTGATTATGCAGGCTCCAATGTCAATGAAGGTGCTCTATACATGAGTGGAACCAGTTCTATTATCTTCACCAACAGTACCATACGCAACAGCAGCAGTTATGGTATAGTTCTCGATTCAGACGCAGGATTTCAAACCTTTACAGGGAATACAATCTTCAGTTGTGTTAATCATCTCATATCAATCAGTACTAAGCATCTGCCGGATTTAGGTACACCAAATACGTTTACTGCAGAAACAGGAAAAGGTATCCAGGTATCAGGTGATGCTCAATATAGCAATGATGTAACATGGAAGAAACAAACAGCTGATTTATATATAACCGGGGGAGAAAATGATATCGATGGTAATATAACCATTGAAGCCGGTTCAAAATTAATGTTTGTTAATGACTCTTATTTTTATTTCGGGTACTATGCCAACACTAAGATTACGGCTGTTGGAACCAGTGCCAGCAGGATAACATTTACTTCAGCATCTACAAGCCCGGTAGCTGGTTCATGGAAAGGGCTTTATTTTGCAGATTATACTCAGAGCAATACCGGTCTGTCATATTGCGATTTTCTATATACCGGAATGTCAGGAGTACCTGCTATTTATACAAGAAAACCAATCAATGTCGGTTATACAAACATCAGTAGTTTTAGTTCGACTCACGCTGCCGAGTATAAAACAGGCATTACTATGCCAACAGGCCTGGGCAACAATTTTACCTGGACGGCTAATTAATAACTGATACCTGTATTCCTTTTGAGAAGCCTGTTTCAGTCGTACAGGCTTCTCTTTTGAATAAAGCCTTGTTTTCAGGAATTTTTTAATCATCTGAATAATATTATTTTTGATTATATCAATTCCGAAATCATGAAAATCAAAAAGCAGGCGATATTTATTGTCCTATCCATTTTTACTGTTCTTAATATATCATCCCCTGCACAGGTTCATACAACAGATTCCTTAAAAAAAATTATTGCTGCGGTTCAGGATGATTCCATTAAAATAATTTTACGGAACAAATTAATTCTTGGATTAACACCGGCAGATAGTATTGAGGCCCAACAGCTTTTAAAGCAGAATATTATTGTTTCGGAACAAAAAATGAGTTCATATCTTCGGGGGGACTGCTTTCTTACTGCAGGCATATTTTACAATAAGCAGGCAGAATATGAACTGGCAATGAATAATTTAACAAATGCCATGGATCAGTTCAGCAAGGGAAAGAACAAAGAATGGTCAAAGGCTTGTGCCAGGACTCAGATTGTCTTAGGGTCAATTTACCATCAGCAGGGTGACTTTGCCACTGCTTTGGGTATGTACCTTCAGGCAGAAGAAATTACCACCCGGAACAGCGAATATCCTGATCTTAGGGATGTAATCAGTAAAATTGGTGATTGTTATCTTAAGTTAAATCAATTTGATACTGCAGGTATATATGCAAGAAAAAACCTTGAGATTGTCGGAAAGCTTACAAACCCTTATGATATAGCAGCAGTTTATATTGATTATGGTAACTGGCTGAATGAAACCAATAAATATGAAGAGGGGCTTAAATACTATGATAAAGCAGGCAAACTGCTGCAAAGGGCTAATAATCAGGGACTATATCATACATATTATTATAATTATGGTTTCCTTCTCAGCAGGAAAGGGAAATATCAGGAATCGCTGGGTTATTATGAGAAGGCATATAATTCAGCTTTAAATTCAGGAGTTTTATTTGATCAGATAGATGCCAGGTACAAGATGGGCCTGATGAATTATTACCTGAAAAATTACCGGGTTTCTTCTATCATCCTGAATGATGCCTTGACTAAAGCTAATGAAATAAAATCAGCTCTTCTTCAGAGAAACATTTATGATGCATTATCGTGTCTTGAATCTGACAGGCATAATTATCATCAGGCATTTGATTTTTTAAATAAATATATTGATGCTGCAGATGCAGTTTCTTCAGATGAAGCCAGAAAGCAGATGAATTTTGTAAATGCTAAATATAAAGCCAGGGAGAGATCTTTTAAAATAGAAAAACTGGAAACTGAACAGAAAATACAAAACGCAACTATCGAGCGAAGAAATGCGACGGTATTGGCATTATCTGATATACTTCTGATTTCAATGATAGCGGGTTTTACTATTTACAGGAATTATAAGATTACCCGTGAAATCTCCAAACAAAAGGCAATGATCCAGGAACAGCGAATCCATGAGCTGGAACAGGAAAGGCAGATTATTGCTTTGAATTCTACTCTCCAGGGTGAAGAAACTGAACGCTCAAGGCTTGCTCGTGACTTACACGATGGATTAGGTGGATTATTATCTGGATTAAAATTAACATTGATGAATATGAAAGGCAATGCTATTATTACTCAGGAAGGATTGGATCTGTATGATCATGCACTCGGACTATTGGATACATCAATAAAAGAACTGCGGCATGTTGCCCATAATCTTATGCCTGAAACACTTTTCCGCTACGGGTTACATCAGACCCTTTCAGATTTCTGTGATGGAGTCGGGAACAGCGGTTTAAAGGTAAAATTTGCATTTTACGGAATTGAGAAGAGATATGACGAAAAGCTTGAAATTGCTTCCTATCGGATCGTCCAGGAATTGGTAAACAATGCCATGAAACACTCGGATGCATCTGAAATAACAGTTCAGGTTGTCAGTGAAGAGAAAAGGTTGTCTATAACTGTTCAGGATAATGGCAAAGGTATGGACATGAAGGCAGCAGGGCAATCCTCAGGAAAGGGATTGGCAAATATTAGATCAAGAGTTGCTTCTTTTGGTGGTCATTTTGACTTATCTTCGGAACATGGAAAAGGTACCGAAGCAATCGTCGAATTCAAAACATAATGGAACAAAGAATTGCATCTCGTTAGTTATTGTTGAGGATCACCCTGTAGTGGTGGAGGGCTTGCAATTAATGTTTACTTCCTCAGGCAGATATTGTATTGAAGGTGTAGCCGGAACAGGAAAGGAGTGCCTTCAGTTGCTTAAATGGTTAACACCTGACGTTCTTTTGCTGGATATCAATTTGCCTGATATCAGCGGAATTGATTTGTGCAGGTTAATTCTTGAAAAACACCAAAATCAGAAAATCCTGGCTCTGACAACATACACAGAACGGGTTTTTATCCAGCAAATGCTTGATAATGGGGCTTACGGCTACGTTTTGAAGAATGCATCTTCGGAAGAGATAATGGAGGGTGTCAATGAGGTCTTTTCAGGGAATAGATATCTCTGCACCGAGGCTGAGAATTTATTAAAGAAAACCCCGGAAAATGAACTGATGATAACACGGCGTGAAAGCAGTGTTCTGAAATTACTGGCTGAAGGATTCACAAACCTGGAAATCGCTGAAAAGTTATTTATTTCTCCGTTAACGGTTGACAGTCATCGTAAAAACCTGATCGTAAAGTTGCAGGCCAGAAATACGGCGTCATTGATAAAGATTGCGTCGGATAAAGGGCTGATATAAGATACAAACCATTAGTCTTTTTGCCCCCCTGCCCCCCTAAAGGGGAGTTAATACGCCAATACAAGAGGTAGTTCTGGTAAAATCACAGTTTTAGTCCCCCTTTAGGGGGAAGTCCCGACTAAGCGGGACAGGGGCAAAACTCCCAAAAGAGAATGATTTTAGGGGTTGAATTATCCCCATAATTATGATAAATTTGCTCCGAATCAATTAATCCGTATTACTGATGGCTCTTCAATGTGGAATTATAGGTATAACCAATGTTGGGAAAACGACGATTTTTAATTGTATATCCAATACCAAAGGGGAAACAAATGCCTTTGCATTCAGTGCAACAAAGTCTAACATGGGAGTTGTCCAGGTTCCCGATCCAAGGTTGTATGAGCTTGAAAAACATCAGGTTACTGATAGGATCGTTCATACCACTGTTGAAATTGTCGATATTCCAGGATTAGCGAAAGGGTCTAATAAAGGTGAGGGAGTTGGTAATAAATTCCTTGGCGATATCAGAAATACAGATGCATTAATTCACGTTCTGCGATGCTTCGATAATGAAGCTCTTCCGCATATCGACGGTTCGGTTGATCCTGTGCGTGACCTTGAAACGATTGATCTGGAATTGCAGGTAAAGGATCTTGAGTCGGTCGAAAAAAAGATTGAGCGACTTGGACGTGCAGCTAAAGCTGGCGATAAAGATGCGAAACACGGAGCAGAGATTCTTCATCTGTACAGGGAGCATTTTGAAGAATTTAAAAATGCAAGAACACTTGAAGTGAAGGAAGAAGATAAAAAATACGTTGATGACCTCTTTCTTCTCACCATGAAGCCTGTAATGTATGTGTGCAATGTTGATGATAAGTCAGCAATTACAGGTAATAATTATGTTGAAAAGGTTAAGGAATATCTGAAAGTGCAGAATGCAGAAATTGCTGTAATAGCAGGGGCAACGGAAGCAGAAATTGCAGAACTTGAAAATACTGAAGACCGTCTGGCATTTCTTAAAGATGCCGGACTGGCTGAACCGGGTGTTGATAAACTTGTGAGAGCAGCCTATAAGATGCTGAGCCTCCAGACTTTTTTCACTGTGGGACCGATGGAGATAAAAGCCTGGACCATTAAGACAGGGATGACTGCTCCAAAAGCTGCAGGTGTCATTCACAGCGACCTTGAAAGAGGATTTATCAGAGCTGAAGTCATGAAATATCACGACTTTGTTTCACTCGGAACAGAGCATGCATGCAAGGAAGCAGGAAAATTTTATATCGAAGGCAAGAATTATATAGTTGAGGATGGCGACATACTGCATATAAGGTTTAACGTATAAAGTCCTTATGATTAGGCGGTTCCTGATATTGATGTTTTTATCTGTATTCTCCGGGCTGAGCTGTTTTTCCCAGATAATAACTCCTGATAACAAACTCCGCCTGATTATTAGGCAGGAGGGACAGGCTGAAGTTACACTTCCATATTCCGATATAAAATCCATCGAATTACTTACAACTAATGTTTCAATTTTATCAGTGAAAGATAAAATTGTGCATATAAGTCTGTCACCTCTGACTGTTGAATGGTTTATTCTACAAAAATATGATTATCAGATAGTAGATAAAGTTGCTCCCAAGGGTATAATATCAGCTCCTGATTTAAATAAGGCTATGGATTGGGATTATTATCCAACGTACACTCAGTACGATTCCATAATGCAAAGTTTTAAAACTCTTTATCCTTCTTTATGTCGCCTCGATACAATCGGGACAAGCATAAACGGGAAATTAATTCTTGCTCTTAAAATTTCTGATAATCCCGCTATTGATGGTGACAAACCTTCAGTCTTTTACACTTCAACAATGCATGGCGATGAAACTGGTGGTTATATTCTGATGCTTCATCTTGCAGATTATCTTCTTAAAAATTATTCATTGAGCGACCGGGTAAAAAATCTCATTGATAATCTTGAAATTTGGATAAATCCACTTGCTAATCCCGACGGTACTTACAATAATGGCAATGTAATAAACTCCCCCACCCGTTATAATGCAAACGGATATGATCTTAACCGTAATTTTCCTGATCCATTCACTCCCAACACTGTGAAACAGAAGGAAACTCTTGATATGATAAAATTTTTAAGGAAGCACAAGTTTGTTCTCTCGGCAAACTTTCATTCAGGTTCAGAGGTCGTTAATTATCCCTGGGACAGGTGGTTTTCGAAGTTTCATGCAGATGATTCCTGGTTCAATGCCATCAGCCGGTCCTATGCCGATACTGCCCATGTATATGCAGGACCGGAATACATGAATTTCCTCGACAACGGGGTTACCCGTGGAGCCGATTGGTATATAGTTTATGGAGGAAGACAGGATTTTGAGACCTGGGAGTTACATGGAAGGGAGGTGACAGTTGAGCTTGATGATCAGTTTATTACACCGGCTCCACAGTTACCACTTCTCTGGCAGAATAACTGGCATTCATTATTCGGTTATCTTGAAAATGCTTTATATGGGATTCATGGGCTCGTCCGAGATGTAAACTCACATAATCCTCTATCTGCAGAAGTTTTTATTAATGGTCATGACAAAGATAGTTCTCAGGTTTATTCCGATACGCTTTCAGGGAATTTTGTGAGGTTTCTAAGTCCCGGTTCCTGGAACCTGACATTTTCTGCTGCCGGTTATCGTGATACAACAATTAATGCCATAGTATATTCCGGCCAGAAGACTGATTTAATTGTTGACATGTCAACAATAACAAGTGGTATTGAGCCAATTAACTCAATCGCTCATTTGCTTATTTATCCTAACCCGGCAACAGATTTTATTAATATAATACTACCCGATAAAACGGTAGGTCGGATGAATCTCAGGATTATAAATCAGGCAGGCAAATTGGTGGCTGATTACAACACTGAGGTTGTTCATGGGATACCGGTAATTATTGACACAAAATATTTATCTGCAGGTACTTATACGATTGTCTTCACAAGCTCAGTCACAGAAGCCTCTTTCCATGGCAGGATCGTGGTTATTAAATAATCACTTCCCATTTGCCACTGTAATTAAATCAACTATTTTTGCACCTTACTTTTATATCAGGGGAAGTTGTTTTATCATCCTTTGGTGAATCTGTCTTTAATACATTAAGAATCAGGAGTTAATTATGAAAAGATTTTCAACTATTATTATTTTGATTTTTGTTTTTGTAAAATTGGTTGGTCAGGGAGCTTATCTTCCTCCTGACAAACCGAAACTTGTAATAGGGATTGTTGTAGAGGAGCTGAACTACAATCAGCTTGAAAAGTTCCATGACAAGCTATGTGAAAATGGAATAAAAAAACTTATTAATGAGGGAACATACTTTAAAAATGCATCTTATGAATATTTGCTTACTCAATCCGCTCCGGGGCATGCGACAATAGCAACAGGAGCAGAGCCCTCATTTCATGGAATAACGTCAGATGACTGGTACGCCCCGCTTAAGAATGAACTCATTAATTGTACTAAAGATGTAAGTGTCAATTCGATAGGAGGGAGTTTTGAATCAGGGTTACATTCCCCGGTAAACTTACTGGTATCAACATTTTCTGATGAGCTTGAAATAGCAACAAACAAAAAAGCTAAAGTTTTTGGAGTCGGTTTAAGAGAAAGTTCAGCAATATTCTCCGCCGGTCATGCAGCAAATGCAGCTTACTGGTTCGATAATACCACCGGAACATGGATGTCAAGTTCTTATTATGTTGATGCTCTTCCCGTTTGGGTTAATGACTTTAATGCTATGAAGTTTTCAGATACATACCTGAATTCTACCTGGAACCTGTTAAGACCTGCCAAGGATTATGCTGATTGTCTTCCCGATTCCAACAGTTTCGAAATCGGGTTCAACAACATCAATTATTTCCCGTACGATCTGAAAAAGTTGAGATCAAAGAACATGTTTAATTCCAAAAATGACTACTCTTTGCTGAGGGAGACCCCATTCGGTAATTCTCTTACAACCAACTTTGCCATCAGACTTATACAAAACGAACGTCTGGGTAAGGATGATGTGACAGATTATCTTTCAATCTGCTATTCTGCTACAGATTATATTGGCCATAGATTCGGTCCGTCTTCAGTGGAGATGGGGGATGCCATTTTACGACTTGATGATGATATAAAAAACCTTCTCAACTTTTTAAATGATAGTATCGGTAAGAAAAACGTCCTTATATACTTTACTGCAGCTCACGGAATTTCAGAGATTCCTGCAGTCCTGGAAAAAAGCAGGATACCTTCAGGATATTTTCAGCAGAATCAGGCTTTGCAGCTGCTGAGGAGCTATTTGAATGCAATTTATGGAGAGGGAGACTGGGTAAAAGGTTATTCCGAAAGGCAGATTTTTCTCAACAGGACTCTGATTGAAGACGCACGTCTCTCACTCGATGATGTACAAAAGAAAGTTGCCCGTTTCCTTGTTCAGTTTACAGGTGTAGAAGCTGCCTATCCTTATTCTGCTTTTGAGGCTAATGACTTTGGAAATGGTAATCTTAAAAGAATCATCAATAACTTCAGTCCTCAGAGATCAGGAGATGTTATTGTTATTTTAAATCCAGGCTGGGTAGAGAAAGCAACTGATTTTGTTACAAATCATAATTCGCCCTATGAATATGATTCGCATGTTCCTTTGATCTGGTATGGGTGGACAGTTAACAGGGCGACGGTGACCCGGCAGGTTAATATAACTGATATTGCCGCTACGCTATCCATACTGTGTAAGGTTCCATATCCTAATGCATGTACCGGGGAACCGATGTTTGAGTTATTCAGATAAAATCTGATTATTCATTTTCGGGGTTTGCCTTCGCGCCGTAATTTATAATAATAAGTAGCCCCAAAATTATTTGAGGCCATTTGAAATCAAAGATTTAAAACGCGAGTTAGCCCCCCTTTAGGGGGGTTGGGGGGCCGAAAGGTTAAAGACTTTTGAATTTATCCCTTATACCGCATGCTTCTGTAAGTAACTCCGGATTTTTTTCACAGCCATTACCTAAAATAATAAGATCAGCGCCGGAATTAAAAAGCTCTTCGACTTCAACTGCATTTTTTATTCCCCCGCCAACAGCCAATGGAATAGAAATATTTTGGCTGACTGCTTTGACAAGGTTGACAGGAACCGGGTTTGTTGCTCCACTACCTGCCTCGAGATATATCATCTGCAGACCAAGCATTTCCCCGGCCAGGGCAGTAGCCACAGCAATTTCAGGTTTATTGCACGGAATTGCCTGGGTCTGACTTATATACTCGACAGATGTCGTTTTTCCGCTACTGATAAGTATATATCCGACTGATACAAGTTTCTCCCTGACATTTTTCAGATGAGGCGCTGCAATTACATGATTTCCAATGAGTAATTCGGGATTCCTGCCTGAAATAAGCGATAGAAGTAGGATTACATCTGCTTCAAGAGTAAGCTGAAGAAGGTTCCCGGGGAAAAGTATTACAGGAATTGAACAAAACTTCCTTATTTCGTTTATCAGATTATCAATACTGGTAAATGTCAGACTGCCACCGGCAAAAATATAGTCAGTTTTGCTCTTTACTGCAGTTTTAAGAATGTTCCGAAGTGAATCTCCTTTGGCCTTATCAGGGTCAAGCAGCAGCGCAATACTCTTTTTAACAGGGAAATTATCTGCTTTCATAATTTTTTTTTGTCCAGACAATAGCGTAGTTATCGTACTTTGAATAGAACAGTTCAAATGATTCATTTATTTTACTGGTGCGAACGTGTCCCGTGATCTCTCCTGATTCCCTGACTATGAAAGGATCAATTGTGATATTGTTTCTTATGCTTATGCCCTCTTTGTCGCATATTTTATAAAGAGCTTCTTTTGCACACCAGTGAATATAGAGGTGATACCTGCGTTCTTCCTGTTCTTTTGTGACTTTTTCCTTTCTGTTAATGAATTTAAATGCAAACGCTCCTATGTTTGAACTCATATACTCGAGGTCTATGCCAACCTTCTCATTTGTACTTAGCAGGATTGCTGTTAGTTTATGCGAGTGTGAAATACTTATAAACCTCGAGCCATCATTCAGGAATGGCTTGTTATTCTTATTATAAACAATCTTGGTATCACTTCCTATCAGTTCAGAGAGTAATGCCCTCACACTCAGAAATTCAAGTTTCCGTGAGCTACTGCTGAATCCTTTATATTTCTTCTTTTCATCATTATCAAGTAAAACAAGTTCCAGAAGAGTATTCAGATCCTCTTCTATTTTCCATACACCCAGGATGGAGAACTCGTTAAGATAATGTTTTGTAATACAACCCATTGGAAGCTATTAGTTGTTATTTCCACTTCAGAGTTTCAACCAGGTGCATAATATCCTCTCTGAAAAAATCAATTACCGGAGCAAGTGAATCCGCATTTGGCTCAGAGGCGAAATAAAGAGATCCTCTCAGGTAATGACTCAGGCTGTCGGTAACATAAAACTCAACGGCCGATGCGGTATTCCCTTTCAGATCATATATAATTCCATATACTTTGTTATCAATATTGCTGACTACATTCTCTTTAATTGCATCAGCTTTTGATACATGATATTTTACGTTAAGGTCATAGCTCTGATCGAGAAGGCTATCCAGATCATTCTTAACGTCCTTGTATGTCAGATATATTTTAGCTTTATAAGAGGGGAATTCGATATTAAACCAGCCTGGGTCAGACCCCTTTTCTCCCTGAAAAGTAAGATTTCCGTATGCCGGATACTCAAATGATACCGGAATTTTGAGGTTTTTTCCGGTCTGCTCATTGAACTGAACATATTTATGAATAGGGAGATCAATCCTGAAATGGCCCCTGGGTTTTGGAACAGGAATATGACTGCAACCAAAAGAAGCACCCAAGAAGATCAATAGTGTCAGGATTCTAGTCCTTCTTATTTTCCCCATTATTTTTATCTATTTTGACACGGATCTCCTTTATTCTTCTTCTATCGGCAGATTCGATCCTGAAAATAAAATCCCCGTATTTGATTATCTGGTCCTTCTGTGGAATTTCACCGGTCAGTTCAAGAATAAGTCCGGCTAGTGTTTCTGACTCTCCTCTGACTTCTTCGAAAAGTTTCTCGTCGATGTCGAGTACCTTACAGAAATCATTCAGGAGGATCTTGGCTTCAAAGATATATGTATTTTCATCCAGTTTACGGAATAATAACTGATCTTCATCGCTTTCATCAGTTATCTCGCCAACAATTTCTTCCAAAATATCTTCTAGTGTTACTATCCCCGAAGTGCCTCCATATTCATCGATAACAACAGCCATATGGATCTTCTTTGTCTGAAACTCTTTAAGTAAATCATTTATCTTTTTTGTTTCAGGTACGAAATATGGTGGCCGCAGCAGAGCCTGCCATTTAAAACTTCCCGGATTATTTGTATAAGGAAGAACATCTTTGGCATAGAGGATTCCTTTAACAGAATCGAATGAACCTGAATAGACCGGGATTCTCGAAAAACCTGAATTAATTATTATGGGAACTATTTTATCAAATCCATATTTGATATCAATTGCAGTTACATCTGTCCTTGAGCACATTATGGCGCTGACATTGATATTCCCGAAATTGACGATTCCTTTAAGTATTTTTTCATCTTCAGTAAAGTCTTCAGATGTCATTTCAAGAGCATCGGAAAGGTCATCCATGCTGATGTTCGATCGCCGTGTTCCTGTTCTTTTCTTCACGAATGAGGAAGAGAAGATAAGCAAAGATGTAATAGGTTTAAAGACCTTTTCCAGTACAGTTAACGGGTAGGCCATAAACAGGGCAATTGAAATATGATTTCTTGAAGCATAAACCTTTGGCATCACTTCGCCAAAAAAAAGCAGTAAAAAAGTTATGATTACAACGTTAATTATAAATCCAAGAACAGGTTCCGAGCTGAAATTAAAAATTCTAAGGCTGAGAAATGCAGCCAGTAGCACTATTGCTATATTGACCGTATTATTTGCAACCAGCACTGTGCTCAGAAGTTTTTCGGGGTTGCTGTACAGTTTCAGGACTGTCTTCGATTTTTTGTCTTTGTTTGTCTTCAGGTTTTCAAGGTCCTCAGGTCCTAAAGAGAAAAATGCGACTTCAGAGGCAGACATCAGGGCAGATCCAATGAGAAGGATAATGATTACTAATAGGCCAATAACTATTTTAAAATCAGGAGTATTTATACCAATACCTGAAAGTAGCATTAAGCAAGATAGCGGATAATCCGGTTCCAACTGGTTTCTATTAATAAAACTATCTAAAAAGGCAGATCATCTTCATTCTGCGCGTTTCCGGGTTTGCTGTCAACACCAAAATCATCGTCGGTTAGATTGGTTTTGTCCGACCAGTTTTTGTTATTGCTTTCATTGGCCGGCTGATATGGAGCGGGCGGGTCATTTACCACTGAACCTGAGATTCCTTTATCGTGTGCTTCACCCTTTAAACTTTCTGTTTGCGCTGATGTAGTGCCGGATGCTTGTTTCTTCTCAAGCAACAGGAGAGTATCTGCAAGTATTTCAGTTATGTACTTGTTAACTCCATCTTTATCTACATACGATCTGGTTTTTATTTTTCCGACAATATATACCTGAGAACCTTTTTTAATGGTTTTTTCGGCAACTTCAGCCAGGGCACGCCATAAAACAATATTATGCCATTCAGTCGAAGTTATTGTTTCGCCTTGTTGATTTGTGTAGGTCTCGCTTGTAGCAAGCGGGAATGTCGCTTTGGCAACCCCTTTATCAAAATAACGTACGACAGGATCTTTTCCAACATTACCTACAAGTATAACTTTATTGATAGACATATAGTTATATATTTATAATTAATTCAATTTACGGATTGTAAAGTTAATAAAAAAACCACTTTCAGCAACCATCCCCATGATTAATTGATTAAGATCCAATCGATCAATATTTTACTTATTTTTTAGTGATTTGTTTTTTTACTGGTAACTTGGCCCCGTTTATTGCGGTCATTTATCTATTTCATTGTATTTAAGGCATTAATAAAACCTGAAAAAAAAATTATTATGTAAGTGTTTCTATTTAAACAAATAATATATTTATATTTGCACAATTGAAAAAACGAATACTCAAAATAATTTGTTGAATTTTAAACTTCACGAAAAATGACTAAAGCAGACATTGTTAATGAAATTGCCAAGAACACTGGTATTGAAAAGGTAACAGTTCAAAAAACTGTAGAAGCCTTAATGGAAACTGTAAAAGATTCTATGGTAAAAGGTAGTAACGTTTATCTCAGAGGTTTTGGAAGCTTCATCGTAAAGAAAAGAGCCAAAAAAACTGCAAGGAATATTTCCAAAAATACAACTATCATTATTCCTGCTCACAATATTCCAGCTTTTAAGCCGGCAAAATCGTTCATAACAAAAGTAAAATCACACGTTAAGAAATAATTCTCTATGCCAAGCGGTAAGAAAAGAAAAAGACATAAGATGGCCACTCACAAACGTAAAAAACGTTTGCGGAAGAATAGACATAAAAAGAAATAGCAGATCAGTAAGTGGTCATTCATGAAATATAATAAACCTAAAGATCTGATGGTCTTTAGGTTTATTATATTAATATGTCGGTAGTGGCGGATAATATATTAACTCAGATTAATATAGTGAAGTGGTAAACAAGGATTTAATCATTGATGTTGGTGATTCCGAGGTTTCTTTAGCGTTGTTGGAAGACAAGCAGTTAATTGAGTTAAACAAGGAAAAACGTAATGT
>Ga0182011_10001961_pt1 | contig 17728 bp, 10 predicted proteins | sample 711E1DmetaG_FD_120481 | JGI IMG/M metagenome (GOLD analysis project Ga0182011, IMG submission 120481) | Permafrost microbial communities from Stordalen Mire, Sweden - 711E1D metaG | ecosystem: Environmental > Terrestrial > Soil > Wetlands > Permafrost | place: Sweden: Stordalen | collected... | reverse complement strand
CCCACGAACTTCACCGAAATGGTGCCGATATGCGCGGCCGGCCCCGCTGCCGCCTGCGCCTGCGCAGGATCGCCCGCGGTTTGGGCGAACACGCCGGACACAGCCGCCATGAGCAGAATGATGACGAAAAAAGCCCGGAGGGCCGGACTACTGGGTGAAGTTTTCAAAGCGTGTAATTTCTTGAAGGAAAGTTAGTTTCAAATCACCTACCGGCCCGTTGCGTTGCTTGGCAATGATTAAATCCGCCGCCCCGGCGGCGGTCTGGAACCGCGAGTCGAAGCCCGATTACGCTCGAAACTCGATCCAGGGCAGGGATGCCATAGGCGGTTTTCGTTTTGCCGATGTCGTGCTGGCGCCGGGCCAATCGGCCGGCTTCGTCCTCGTCTCAGGCATCTCGGCCGATCCCGCGGCGACGGCAAGGTGGGTACGATGGGTCAAAGCGGAAGGAAAGGTGCGTCGCTCGCTGGAGTTCACCAAGACCCACTGGACGCAGAAGCTCGCCCGCATCTCCTTTTTCACGCCGGATGGCGAGCTCAACAACTGGCTCGCGTGGGTGAATTTCCAGCCGATACTGCGCCGTCTCTATGGCAATTCGTATCTGCCGCAGTTCGACTATGGCCGAGGCGGCAAGGGCTGGCGCGATCTCTGGCAGGATTGTCTCGCGCTAATGCTTTCCGATCCCGGCTCCGTCCGGCCGATGCTGCTCCACAACTTCGGCGGCGTACGGATCGACGGTTCCAACGCCACGATCATCGGCAGCGGCGGGCAGTTCATCGCCGATCGCAACAACATCCCGCGGACATGGATGGATCACGGAACGTGGCCGCTGTACACCTCGTTCCTCTACATCGACCAGACCGGCGACCTGAAGTTCCTCCTCGATGAGCGCGAGTACTTCCGCGATCCGCAGATCCTCCGGTGCCGGCAGCGCGACGCGAAATGGACGGACGTTTACGGCTACAATCTGCGCACCCGCGGCGGCAAGGTCTATCGCGGAACGGTCCTGGAGCACATGCTGGTCCAGAACCTGACGGCGTTCTTCAACGTCGGCGAGCATAACGTCTGCCGTCTCGAAGGCGCTGACTGGAACGACGGCCTCGACATGGCCGCCAAACGCGGCGAGTCCGTCGCGTTCAGCGCGTTCTACGCCTGGAACTTGGAGCGGCTGGCGCAGATGATCGAGGCGCTGGCGGCGTCCGGACGCGGCCACGTGCTGCTGGCCCGCGAGCTGTTGGTCCTGCTGGATCGGCTGCCCGGCCAGCGCAAGATCAACTACCGGTCCGTGGCCGCGAAACAGAAGCGCCTGGCCGCGTATCTTGATGTGGTGGCGCGCGACGTTTCCGGCCGGCGGGCGTCCGTCTCCGTTCGCGATCTCGTCCAGGATCTGCGGGCGAAGAGCCAGGATCTGTATTCGCGGATCCGGACACAGGAGTGGGTGAAGGCCTCGGCGAAGTTATCGTTCTTCAACGGCTACTACGACAACGACGCCCGCCGCGTGGAAGGCCGCCGCGACGGCAAGATGCGCATGACGCTCACGGGCCAGGTCTTCCCGCTCATGACCGGGATTGCGGGCGATGCGCAGGTCGATTCGGTGATCGATTCGGTCCGGCGGTTGCTGGCCGACCCGAAGACCGGGGGCATCCGGCTCAATACCGACTTCGGCGGAATTCAGCCGGCGCTGGGCCGCGCGTTTTCGTTCGCGTACGGTGAAAAGGAGAATGGCGCGGTCTTCAGCCACATGGCGGTGATGTACGCGTTCGCGCTGTATCTCCGCCGCCGTTCGCGCGAGGGCAGGGCGGTGTGGTCGACGCTTTACCGGATGGCGGTGGACCAGTCGGCGGCGAAGATATTCCCGTGCGTTCCCGAGTACTTCAACGCCGACGCCCGGGGACTTTACTGCTACCTCACAGGTTCGGCTTCGTGGCTCATCTATCTCCTGCTCACGCAGGTGTTCGGCGTCCGCGGCGAGCTGGGCAACCTGGTCATCGATCCCCAACTGGCTCCGCAGGATTTCGATGCCAGGGGCGAATGCGCGGTCCGGACGTGGTTCGCCGACCGGCCGCTTTGGATCGTTTTCCGCAATCCCATGAGGCTGGCGCCCGGCAAGTACCGAGTCGGCCGCGTTGCCATCGGCTTCACGGAGCTTCCGGCCGTCCCCCGCAAGGGAGGCGGCGTGACGCTGGCCCGCCGCATCATCCGCCGCCTGCCGCCCGACGGGTTCCACCGCCTGTTTGTCGATCTGATGAAGGCTGATTATTGAGTGTTCGGTATCGGGGTGACACGCCTGGAGGGTCGAGCTCCGGCGAGACCGGAATAGGGTTGTGGCTTGCGGCGTCGCAGGAGCTCCGCCCTCCAAGGTCTGTTCATGGCGTGTCACCAAGATACCGAAGGGTGATTAAGTGTCTTGTAGTTGAGCCGTAAGCGTTTAGAATGACACCAGTTTTCACTCTTGGAGATGTGGCATGAAACCATTCCTGTCTGACGGAGCCATCAAAGCGATCGTGGAGGGCAACCACGGAGCGCCGTATGACGTGCTCGGCATGCACGAGATCAAGGGCGCCAACTCCGGCGTCGTGGTTCATGCGCTCCAGCTTTTCGCGGCGAAGGTCGAGGTGGTCGACAAGGCGGCCGGCCAGGCCGTGACGATGGGGAAGATTCACGACCAAGGGCTGTTCGAGTATTTCTTTCCCGGCCGCCAGCCGTTTGCGTACCGGCTGAGGATGACCGGCCACGATGGGCACGTCTGGGAACTGGAAGACCCGTACCGGTTCCCGCTCCAGATCACCGATTTCGATCTCCACCTTTTCGGCGAGGGCACGCACTTCCGCACCTACGAGAAGATGGGCGCGCATCCGATGACCGTCGACGGGACGGAAGGCGTACATTTCGCGGTGTGGGCGCCGAACGCGGTCCGCGTCAGCGTGATCGGCTGGTTCAACCGGTGGGACGGCCGGCATCATCCGATGCAGAGCCGCGGCAACTCGGGCCTATGGGAGATCTTCATCCCGGCGCTTCAGCCGGGCGACCTGTACAAGTACGAGATCAAGGGCCGGCATGGATTTCTCGGCCAGAAGTCCGATCCGTATGGATTCTTTGCCGAGCTTCGTCCCAAGTCCGCCTCCGTGGTCTGGAATATCCGCAACTACCAGTGGCAGGACGAGGCGTGGCTGAAAACGCGCCGCGAGACGAACTGGTTCGAGTCGCCGTTGAGCGTGTACGAAGTGCACTTGGGTTCCTGGCGGCACGTGCCCGAGGAGCACAATCGTCTGCTGACCTACCGGGAGCTGGCCGAGACGCTCGTTCCCTACGTCAAGGAACTCGGCTACACGCACATCGAGCTGCTTCCCATCTCCGAGCATCCGTTCGACGGCTCGTGGGGCTACCAGACGATCGGATATTACGCCCCGACTTCCCGCCACGGCACGCCGGACGATTTCATGTACTTCGTGGACCGTTGCCACGAGGCCGGGATCGGCGTCCTCATCGACTGGGTGCCGGCGCACTTCCCGAAGGACGGCCACGGGCTGGCGTACTTCGACGGCAGCCACCTGTACGAACATGCCGATCCGCGCAAGGGCGAGCACAAGGACTGGGGCACGCTGATTTTCAATTACGGGCGGAACGAGGTCCGCACATTCCTGCTCTCCAACGCGATGTACTGGGCCGACGTGTTCCACATCGACGGCCTGCGCGTGGACGCCGTGGCGAGCATGCTGTATCTGGACTACTCCCGCAAGGAAGGCGAATGGATCCCGAACCAGTACGGCGGGCGCGAGAACCTGGAGGCGGTCGATTTCCTCAAGAAATTCAACGAGATCATCCACGGCGAGTATCCGGGCTTCCTGACTTTCGCCGAGGAATCCACCGCGTGGCCGATGGTCTCGCGGCCGACGTACCTCGGCGGGCTGGGCTTCGACTTCAAATGGAACATGGGCTGGATGCACGACACGCTGGAGTACTTCTGCAAGGATCCCGTCTACCGCAAGTACCATCACAACGCGATCACGTTCTCCCTGCTGTACGCGTTCACCGAGAACTTCATCCTGCCGTTCTCGCACGACGAAGTGGTGCACGGCAAAGGCTCGATGCTGGACAAGATGCCCGGCGACCTCTGGCAGAAGTTCGCGAACCTTCGCCTGTTGTACTCGTACATGTTTGCCCATCCCGGCAAGAAGCTGCTGTTCATGGGCGACGAGATTGCGCAATGGCGCGAGTGGAACCACCACGAGAGCCTCGACTGGCACCTGCTCCAGTACGATTCGCACAGCCGGCTGAAACAACTGGTCAAGGATCTGCACCGGATCTACCGGGAAAACACGGCGTTTTACCAAGTTGATTTCTCCTGGGAAGGTTTCGAGTGGATCGATTTCCACGACTGGGAGTCCAGCATCGTCTCCTTCTTCCGGCGGGGCCGGGATCCGAACGACGTCATCGTGTGCGTCTGCAACTTCACGCCGGTGGCGCGGCACGGCTACCGGTTCGGCGTCCCGCTGCCGGGCGTCTACGAGGAGATCCTCAACAGCGATGCGGCCAAGTACGGCGGCAGCAACGTGGTCAATCCGCCGCGCATTCAGGCGGACGAGATTCCCTGGATGGGCCGCACCTGGTCGATCCCGCTGACCGTTCCTCCGCTCGGCGTCGTGTATATGCGCCGGATGAAGGGATAAGTACCTGCTGTCTCTGCCGTCTGCCGTTGAACGACCGGGCATTTTCCGCTACGGCCCACCGCGTCCCGCAACGCCTTCTCGACTTCGCAGGGCTCAGAGGATATCAATTCCCAGTATCTGGCCGCTTGCGCACAGCGAATCAAGACATGACAACGCCCTTTGCCGGTTTTCAGGACGAGTTGGGTCGTCTCGTTGCCACCTTCGAGAAGGGCTTCAAGGATTTCACCGCGCCGGAATACTCCGAAGCGCGTCTCCGCGAGGATTTTCTCAATCCTCTTTTCCGCGCTCTCGGCTGGGATATGGAGAACAAGCTCGGCCTCGTGCAGAGCCAGCGCGAAGTCGAGATTGAAAGCCGGACCGATGTGGAAGGGCGGGCCAAGAGGGCCGACTACCTCTTCCGCGTCGAGAACCGCGAGCGTTTCGTCTGCGAGGCCAAGAAACCCCGGGAAGTGCTCAGCGAACGCTACGCTTTTCAGACCAAGCGCTATGCGTGGAACAAAGGTCTCCCGCTCGCCGTCCTCACCGACTTCGAAGAGATCAAGATATACGTCGTCGGCGGAAAACCCCACATCGACCGCGCCGACGAAGGGCTTTGGAAGACGTGGAACTTCCGCCAGTTTCCGCTGGTCGCGCAGGAACTCTGGGACCTCCTGGCGCGGGAGCGCGTGGCGGCTGGAAGCATCGAGACGCTTCTCGATTCTCTGCCCAAGGCGAAGCCGGCCAAGGGCAAGGCCCGCCAGCAATGGCTGATCAGACCGGAACGCACAAAAGGGCTGGATCAGGACTTCCTCGAATATCTCGATGAACAGCGCCGCGCGCTCGCCTCCGACCTGCTCAACAACAATCCGCGCGAGGACATCCTGGCCGATGGGCGTATCAACGAAGCCGCGCAACGCATTCTCGACCGCCTCCTGTTCCTGCGCATCTGCGAAGACCGCGACATCGACACCGGATGCCGGCTCGCGAAGATCGTGGAGATTTGGCGTCGTGCCTACGGCCACGAGGACCAGCGCAAGCTCAAGCAGGGTCGTCTCCTCCTGAAAGAAGAAACCGGAGAGTACAAAGGCGCGGCGCCTCGGGAATCCCTCTGGTGGGCCGTCGTCACGCATCTGCGCGCGCTCGACCGCCGTCCGCCCGGCAACATGCCGTTCTTCAACGGCAACCTTTTCAAACCGCATTTCAGCGAGGATCTCCGCGTCGGAGATCAGTGGCTATGCGACTTCATCGAAGAGATCAGCGCGGACGAATCGCCGTATCTGTTCAGCGTCATCCCCGTGGAGATCCTGGGCAGCGTGTACGAGCGGTTTCTCGGCAAAGTCGTGCGCCCGCAGGGCCGGGGCGTGACCATCGAAGAAAAACCGGAGGTCCGCAAAGCCGGCGGCGTTTACTACACCCCGCGCTATATCGTGAACTACATCGTCGAGCAGACCGTCGGCCGCCAGCTCGACGCCATTGCCGCCGCCGACAAGGCGTTCGCGGGCTTCGACAAGAAAACCCGCGCGTTGCGCCTTCTCGATCCGGCCTGCGGGTCCGGCAGTTTCCTGATCCGCGCTTTCGAGCGCGTGTGCGAGCACTACCAGCGCCGGTTCACGGCGCGTAAGGATGACCGGAAGCCCGAGCGATGCTGGACGGACCCCATCACGGGCGACGTGCACCTGACCGTGGACCTCAAACGGCGGATTCTGCGCGACAATATCTACGGCGTGGACCTCGACGCCCAGGCCGTCGAAGTCACCCAGCTTTCGCTGTACCTGAAAATGCTGGAAGGCGAGGACCGCACATCCATCGCGCGACAGCGCGAACTGTTCCGCGGCGACGACGCTCTCCTCCCGCCGCTGGAAGACAACATCAAGCACGGCAACTCCCTGATCGCCTCCGATTTTTCCCTCGTGCCCGAAGATCTTGTCCGAGTTCACGCCTTCGACTGGGATGTCCAGTTCGCGGAGATCATGAAGGCCGGAGGATTCGACGCGGTAATCGGGAATCCGCCGTATATCCCAATCGAAACAATGGAGGAAGGGGAGCGCTCATACTATCAATCTGCCTATCCGCAGGTTGCACGGAAGTTCGATACATCCATCGTGTTCATTTTGCGCGCCTTGCGTCTTGCGAAGTCCTCCGGTTTTGTCGGCTATATTTCCTCGGTCACATGGGAAACGGGCGAGAATTTCTCTATCCTTCGGAAGCACATGTTTACGGAGCACGGCGTCTGTGAGGTCGTCAACTTGCCGTTCGATACTTTCAAGGACGCGTATGTCGATACAGGTGTCTACATTCTCCGGGGTAAGCCCTCGCAGACCTATCGGATATGCCGCTATCCGAAGAAGGCGAAAATCACATCACTTGCAGACGCGAAGTTCACCAATGTCGATGCGAGCCTGACTGCGGCACCCGATTATCGTCTCGTCCTCGATCCAAATGCCCAGGGCATACTCGTCCGCGCTTCCCGAAGCCCCGGATTCAAGTCCTTGGGCGAGATCACAAAGTCCACTCAGGGCTTGGCTGGAGATCGCTTCAAGCGTAGTGATTCGGCCCGATCCGCTGAGTGGTATCCCTTCGGCGAAGACGCCCAAGCCTATCGCTACGAGCTCGTCGTTAAGGCGAGAACATACGCTTTCATGCGTGACCATCAGTCACTAAAGCAGTTCTACGAAGCTGAGCCCAAGATTCTTATCAGGCGTATCATCAATCGGCAGGATCGGCTTGATGCGAGCTATTGCGACAAACAAATGGTTTTCAAGAAAGACATCAATCCGTTTGTGCTCAGCGGGGAAGAAGCCAACGCCAATCTTGTTCTCGGCGTCATCAACAGTCGCCTACTCTCTTATCTTTATGTAAACACATCAGCAATTGCCACGAAGGACGATTTTCGCCAGACGACACTCGCCGAATTGCGCCGCTTGCCCGTTCCTGTTCTCCGCTTTGATATCCCCTCCGACCGCGCCCGCCACGACAAGCTGGTGGAGTTGGTGGACAAGATGCTGGCACTGACGCCGAAGCTGAGGGCGGAGACGAACGAGTCGAAGCGGAAGACGCTGCAGAACGCAGCGGACGCGACGGACCGGCAGATTGACCGGCTGGTGTACGAACTCTACGGCCTGACGGAGGAGGAGATCAGGATTGTGGAGGGTGGCAATCGAGGGAATGAGTGAAAAGGGCGACAAAGGGCAGCTGCAGATGTTCGGCGGCGATTGGCCGCAAAAGAACGCAGAGATCGCAGAATCCGCTTTCCCTTTCGTGTTCTTCGCGTTCTTTAGCGGCTACGGTCTTATTTAATCTGCTCTAAGAAGAACGGATCGACTGACTGATAGAAAAAAAGGGGGAGCCTCTTTCAATCGCGGGAGGTCCGGCGGGCTGTTCAACAAGGAACGCGGTCAATGCTTAGGAATCGTCAGGTACACCGGGCCGGAAGCTCCTTCGATGAACAGCGAACATAGGGGGCCTGCCGGTTGGAGCGTAATCGGAACACCGAGGATATCGATCGCTGTCGTATCCGGCGGCACCAGTACCGTCGCTCCCCCAGCCCTCGCCCACAACGCCACCACCATGTCGTTCGTGCCATCCAGTCGTAGTGCATACAAGCTGCTCGGATCCACAGAGAGGAATCCAGTAAATGACCGCCCAGCCGCCGCGGTGGTGAGCGTTCGAACGGCTTGCATGGCGGGTTTGTCGCTGTAGTCCTGCGACAGGAGTCCGAAGTTGTGTTCGGCGTTGGTCGAGACCGAACCGTCGTCGCGGATGTCATAGTAGATGATCAGGGGGAACCCAAGCGACCAGGCTGTGAGCAGTTCGCGGGCAACCATCACGGCCTGTTGCAGACGCGCTCCAGACGAGTGTCCGTCGCCAAACCACGACGACGAGTAACCCCATTCCGTGTCCCATGTGACCGGGTTGGATGGCACGGACCCACTGATGATGGAGCGAAAGGCGAGCATATCGTCGGTGGCGGTTTCGGGAGCGTTGGCGCGATAGGGGTGGACGCCGATAGCATCGGCGCCCGTGCCGCCCCCTGCTGCGAGGCAGCTACGCAGGAACGAAAAGTCCGTGCCGGATAGGCCTGCTGTTGTCACTCTCGCCGAGGGATCGCCCGCGTGCACGCGGGCGACCGCCGTTGTTACAAGTGCGACATACTGTGCCGCGCTGGGTTGTGGCGGCCAGAAGCCTGCGATATTGGGTTCATTCCAGACCTCAAAGCACGCCTGGTGGCCGGCAAAATGGCTCGCCGCTGCCTCGGCGAAAGCCCCAAAGGCCTCGATGGCTGCCGCATTGGTCGGCGGTGCGCTGCCACCGCTTGCCGTATAGAGCGGATTGCCGTAATCCAGGATAAACAGCGCCTTCATGTTGCGATCATCGAGGTCCGCGACCAGTGTGTCGTATGTCGAGAAGTCATAGACGCCGGGGCTGGTCTCCACCACGCCCCAGAGGAGGTCCATCCGAACCCAGGAGAATCCCGCTGAATGGGCGGCATCGAGCGCCGCGTCATCCTGCGTGAAGTGAATGTTCACGCCCAGAAGAGAGCTCAGATTGGAACTGCCGGCTGGCGCAGGAGTCACAGGCATCTGGAACGGATCGAGGTTGACCAGTAATTGCTCCATAACCTGTACGTCGTCGAAATCCATGGTCCCGACGGCTCCCGCTTCCAAGGGGTCGGCGGCCAGCAGGTAGATCTGGGAAATCCTGCCGTGGACGATGCCATCGTTCATTCCGCTCCAGTGCAGGTCCGGGGTCGCCAGATCGACCACGTCGCGGCACCACGCGGGCGGATCGGGCGTTTCGAATGGACGGAGAGCTCTGTACTGAAGGGTCTGTCCGCTCTCGTCCACCACGCGCAGGGTAACGTGGATGCCCGCTGGGGATCGAACTCGGAAGGCGATGGCTGCCGCAGACAGCGGCTGCGGCAATGTGAGGCCGGCACTGACATATGCCCCGCCGGCACTGAAGTCATAGGCCAGGCGCATGCCGTGGCCGGTGTATCCCGTCGTCAACGTGAGGGATCCCGTCGCGCCCGGGAATTCCGGGCCGTTCGCGAACGTCCATGGGGCAGGCGAGCTGCCCCCTTCAAAGTCGTCCACCAGCGTTTCCGTGGGGGCAAAGAGGTTGATAGAGGACCAGACGCTGGTGATCGTTCCGGACAGGAATCCCACCCAGTTGTTCGAGAGCAGGTTGTCGCTCTTCTCCACCAGGTGGTTTCCATTCGCGACTGCATTGCTCCACGTCAGTGTTCCATCGCAAGAGAACTGAGTGATTGCGGCCTCGTTCGAGACGACGAGGCAATAGAACATCCGGTCCTGTCCGAACACGGGCATGGCGTAGAACAGCATCAGCGCCAAGATGCCGCTGACTTGGGTCGACAGAATCCATCTGCGGTCAGCGCGTTTGCCATTCGTGACCATGCTCTCGACCCGAAGTTCATGTACCAGGCGCTGCATTTCTGCTCAGCGAGGGATCGTAGAAGTGGTGTCGTGGCCCACATTGTGATCACCGCGCCGCATAGCATCCTTGGTTTCCCAAATCACTACCCCGTTAGGAGTTCTTGATAAAGAGCAAAGCCACAAGGACCTTGGGTGTAGTGACCCGCCCAGTGGCTCCCGCGACGGACCGAGGCGCTGCATAACGTGTGCGATGCCTTTGCCGGACTCTCCGCCGCGTGAGAGGATTGTGCCCGCCTGCCGGCATGTCCGGCGGGCGGGGCTGGCCATCACCGGTCAGTCCCGGCGACCCGATTCGTTTGCTACTCTCGGATCACAAACAGTTTCTCGACACCCAGCCAGACGCCTCGGTTGGACGTCAACGGCAAGAGAACAGCGCCCGAGGTTACTGACGGTTCGCCGGATTCAGGCTTTTGATATCCAGTTTCTGAACGTCGCCCTCGTAATATTGGATCTCCGCGGGAAATTTGGCCATGAATGAACCGGCGACGGATGGCCAGGCATTGCCACGGTAGGTGTTGTAGGCTCGGATCGAGGTGATCCAATCGTCGAGGGCGGTTTTACATTCGTTGACCCCTTCTTCCATTGTCTGCATGGCGTGCTGGGAAGTCTCAGCGGCCCTCAGCTGGGGGTTGTTCTCAACCGTAGCCTTGATGCTAAGCCATGCTTGGTTCATCTCGCCGAGCGTCTTCTGGACGCCCTGCGCAGCTTTCACTTGTTCCGATTCGGAGAGTTTCCCGGCCGCGACGGCGGATTGGAACTCCTGGATGGCGGGAAGCACCGCGCTCCGCATCGCTGCGTAATCTCTAAACGTCTTGGACTCGTGGTCCATGTACTGCTGGCTGATCGTCCAGACGCCCTCGATCTTCTGCGGCACGGTGTTGAGCGCCGCCGAATAGTGCGACTTTGCACCTTGGACGCCCTGGTAGTTCTGGTTCAGCGTATTCCAAACGCCGACCACCATTCCGCATCCGCCCACGCCCAATATGATCAACACCGCGAGAACCACGGAGCAACCGATTCCCAACCTGCTCATTTCGCTCCCTCCTTTTTCGTATCCTTCGCTCTCAGATTCTTGTCCGTCTCCTGAATGATTAGAGCCACGCCCTTGTCGTAGTTGCTGAAGTCCAAGAAGTCCTTGGCCTTGTCCATAATCCCGGCGGCGTCTGCTGATGTGAACCAGGGAAGGCCCCGGCCTCTTGAATAGGTCATCTTGAGGTCCGCATCAGGCCGTATCAACCAGACAAGTCCGTTCTGGCCGCCTTCCGTCGCGGCCGTCGCCCTGCCGAGGCCCAACCACCTGCCATAGTGCGTCGCATAGTCTTCCGGGTGTTTAACGCCATTCTGGACAATCACGACCATCTCGGCAATGCCGTCCTGCTTCAGCCGTTGGCAGATGGCGTCGCCGGCTTGAATCGTCTCCGGGCCAAGGATGTGCGCATTGTCGATCACCCAGGACGTTGTCAGCCGGGTGAACGGGGGGTCTCCGGCGGGGACGGCCTTGTTCGCGTCCACCCCTTTCCAGGGATTCTCCTGCTTGCCGCAACCACTCCAGAGCAACAGCAGCAGGATTGTCAGAATCCCTAAACGCTTCATGCAACAACACCTCGCCCGCCGTTGCAGAGCGGACAGGAATGCGTGGCTTTCTTCGAGCACCCGGCCCCGCCACCGCCCGCGCAGGCGCAGGCACAGGCGCACGATACACAGGCGCAAGCGCAACTGGCTGAAGCGCCGCCAAAACCTCCTCCGCCCGATGATCCTCTTGAACTGCCACCGCCTCCCAAACCGCCGTAATAGATGGTTCCACCGCGCGAATACCATCCACTACCGGCGCGGCCCGGTCGTTTACGGGACGAGACCCAACTGAGTACCACGACGATCGCCAGGATGATGAGGAAAACAGTGAACGGGTCTATACCGAGGGCAGGAGCGCTTTCACCTGGGACAGGAGAGTTCTCACTCGCCACCACGCCGGGCATGCGGGCCTTTGGAAATGCCGCGGAAAACCGAACCTGCTGTCCCGCCCCGAGGTGCTGCCTGACCCACGTGATCTCCTGGCCCTCCACCTTGGTGGGCGGCGGCGAGGCTTTCACCTCGCTGGCCTGCGCGGCGATGTTCATGGTGACGGTGAGCTGGCCAATGCCGGTGCGATCGTACCAGCCGGGGGTGAAGTCGAGCTCGAGGTTTTCGCCCGTCGCATGGAACAGTCCGGATTGTTCAATGCTGAACGAGACCTCGAAAGTCTCGCCCGGCAGATAGTCCCGGTCCAAGTCAATGCGGACGCCGGACCAGCCGCCTTCGCTGGCGTTCGAGAGACTGCGGGCAGCCCCTCCGCCCTTTCCGATGGCGAAGTGGCTGTTGGGAACGCCGACCGTGATCCATGGAATATGCCCGCCGGTCACCGACCATTTCTGTTGGTATTCGACGGTGACTCGACCGTCCGAGTGGGGGCTAAGCCGTACCCCGTAGTCGTCGATCCGGTAGGTGCCCGTGTCGCCTGAGCAGCCTAGACAAGGCATGAGAAGAGCGAAGAGAAAAGCCGGCCATCTGGCGATCATGTCGCGCCTCCTTTTCCATTCATCTCGTCGAGCGGACAACCGCCACCACACGTCTTGAACAGATCGCACGCCGCGCACTTCTCCGGCGCAAACTCGTGTTTCCGCAGTTTCCTGCACGTCGGATGGTTCCAGATGATGTTCCAGTCGTCTGTCAGGATGCTTCCGACAGCATCCGGCCAGGACTGGCACGGCAGGACCGTCCCGTCCGGTTGGATGGTCATGTTGAGTTGCGCGGCGGAACACCCTTTCATGCCCAGACCCAGATCCACCGGATTCAGATCATGGTAGCAGGTGGGTGAGTACCACTGCAGTTCCATCCCCAGTTCTTTGGTCAACGCGAGCGCTTGTTCGAGCAGCACCTTCACCTGATCGGGCGGCAGGCCTTTGGATTGCCTGTGGGCAATGCCCCTTCCTGAGCAGATGAGGCTGTTGCAGGCCATGTGATGCAGGCCGAGAGCGTGGCCCCACTTGATCGTGTCGAGGAAAGTGCCGGCGTTGTCCTGCGTGAGTGTCGTGTTGGTGACGACATTCATTCCGAGGGACAGGGCTTTCCTGATACCGGCTTCGGCCCTCTGCAGGGCGTCCTCTACGGCCATCATCCCGTTGTGCACCTTGGGATCGCAGGATTCGACCGTCACCTGCATGTAGTCCAGGCTCGCATCCTTTAGCTCTTTCGCACGCTCCTCAAGTAGGATGCCATTGGTGACGAGACCCGTGACGAACTTCTCGGCATAGCCGACGAGACGCACCAGATCATCTCTCAGTAACGGTTCTCCGCCGGTGAAGACGATCTGCGGAATGCCGATCTTCCAAAGCTTGTCGATGATATGGCACCACTGGTCGAAGGGTAGTTCCACCATATCCCGTTGTGCATCGCCCAGATAACATTTCGGGCATGCGGCGTTGCACCGGTAGGTCAAGGCCAGATCCATCCTGGCGGGGGAGATCCATTGGGCGGCATCGATCTCTTTCATTCCGAGCCCGGCGTCGACCGGACAGGCACCGTCAGCAATGGCCATGATGGTGCCGATGTGCCGGTGAAGGTCTTCGGCAATGCGAAGTTTGTTCTCCCGGGGATATCGTTCCTTCATCTTCCCAACAACATAGTCAACGACCTGCTGGGATTCGTCACCCGCCCCCTGCTGAAATTTCCACATCCCTTCGATGTAATATCCCAGGAACTCCGCCGCCACATTGTCCAGGATCAACGGCGGCGCCCCGCCGTCGATCCAGAGAAAGTTATGCGGAATGGGGTCGATCAACCGGAGATGGAACCGATGCGGCCGCCCGGATGGCCCGGTGACCGTGGCATGCATGATTCCTTCAGTGCTGAATGGTTGCGGCCGTCTCCTGAATATCATAGCCCTGCTCCTTGCTTGTCTTCCGTTCACTCATCTTGCCTATGCCAACGAGACCGTGTGCTCGCCGTGAATCAAAAGGACGGCGCATTTGAGCCTCTGGATCTCCCGATCATTTCGCATCTTGTCGAATGGAGACAGGGGTATCTGTGTTTTTGCACGGAATGCCGTCAAGAACGCGCTTTGCACGATAACACCACTGACGGGCCGGCGGCTTGCCAAATGCAAGGCGACCGCTGCACCGAGGGATCGTCCGTGGAGAATGATTCTCTCTGGATCTATTCCTTTTTGTTGAACAAGATGATTGTAGACGATGTTGATGTCCTCGTACGAGTTTTCGGTGCTAGGCTTCCCGTCGCTGATCCCGTAGCCTCGATAGTCGAAGGTGTAGACTTCAAATCCTGCAGCTCGGTATTCCTCCATGACATCGCGCACGCCGCCAATATCCTCGGCATTTCCATGGGCGTAAAGAACCACCTGTGACGTGATTGTATTGGTGAGCGCAAGGATCGCAATCCTGTGCCCGCTTGGCGTGGCTATGCGGTACACCCCATTGCCTTCCGTGTATGTTGGCGGTGGGGGTTGGAAAGCAATGCGATCGGAGAAGAACCATGCCTCGGCACCCGGGTTTCGGTTACTTTTCGGGCTCCTTTCGGGTGGGGAATTCGCTACAATCAGTCGTTAGATGACTATTCAGGACAGGAGGTAGTCTATCAGCTCAGGAAGGAGTTCTGGGTCGGCTTTACACTGGAATTTCCCATGATAAGCTGACAGGGAGTGTCCGCATAATAACAAGTTCGGCTGAAGGAGGACAGCTTGAGGCAGTGGTACTATGCGCTGAACACACAGCAAGAAGGGCCAATCCCTGAAGACCGACTCGTGGCTCTGCTGAACTCCGGGCAACTGTCGCAAGACACACGGGTGTGGACGCCCGGCTTGGAGAAATGGACTCCCGCCATGGAGGTCCAGGACCTGCCATTTTCCCGCGACACTTCCCCACCACACGCTTCGGCGAAGGAACCTCCGGTACCATTGAAGAGAGTACGGGTCATTGCCCTGGCCTTTGTGTTCGTATCTCTTGCCGTTGTACTAGCGGTCGACGAATGGAGAGCGATGCACGTCCTTTTCATCGGCAACAGTTACACCTACGTCAACAACCTGCCACAGATGATCGCGGACCTGGCGAGGGCTGGTCATCAGCGACCCCTCAAGTTTGACATGGAGACGCCCGGTGGCTACACGCTGGAGCAACACTGGACCGGCGGGAAGGCGGCCACGAAGATCGCGGCCCGCCATTGGGATTTCGTTGTCTTGCAGGAACAGAGTATGCGTCCGCTGGACAATCCGAAGTTGATGTTCGATTACGCAGCAAGGCTCGACAGCGAGATCAAGAAACAGGGCGTAAGAACACTGCTCTATCAAACGTGGGCACGCCAGGCCGTCATCGGGAGGCAAGAGGAATTGAACAAGGCGTATCTCGATCTCGGCAGGGTACTGAACGCGTGCGTGGTTCCCGTCGGCATGGCATGGGAGGGGGCGCTTGGGGACGATCCGCAGCTGGCGCTGTACAGCGCTGACAAGAGTCATCCAACCATGGCGGGTACTTATCTGGCGGCGTGCGTGTTCTACGCGACGATTTACGACAAGAGTCCGGAAGGGCTGCCCGGCAAGATCGGCGGCCTCGGCAACGACGAGGCGAAGAGGTTGCAGGTGATTGCCTGGAAGACGGTTCATCAACTGGCCGGGGCAAAGTGAACGACAACGGGGCGGTGGGCCAGGAAGGATGAACATGCCAAGATCTTCTCTTACGACAGGGCTTGGGTCAGCCAGCTTTCATGCCGACAGACGTCCCGCTCGTGGCCACAGCAGCTATGCCTCGCCGAACGCGGCTTCGCACACACGATCACATCTTCGGGCACATTTGACCAAGTCTTTGGATAGGCCGGGACATTCGAGTCTGGGGTGGAGAGTGGGAAGTGATACCCTCGTATCTGGACCCATCATTACCGGTGCGCTATAATTTCCGCCCTTTCGAACAAAGGACTGCCATCGTGAAGAAACTCAACCTTCGCCGTCTTCTCTCCGTACTGGTCCTGTCGGTGATCATTCTAACCGGCACGTCGGCATCGGCCATCGGCGCGATTCGCGCGACGGCGTCGTCGGTCCAGGGAGGGGCATCTGATCTCGCCGCCCAGAACACGGTGGACGGCGATCTTCATACCCGCTGGAGCAGTGCGTTCTCGGACGATCAGTGGCTGCTCCTCGACCTCGGCGGCCCGCAGGATTTCGTCGGCCTTGAGCTGTACTGGGAGGCCGCGAGGGCAAAGGCCTACGACGTTCTGGTTTCTTCAGACCGCGAGCACTGGCTCAAGGTGTGGAGCGCCACGAACGGCACCGGAAGCGTCGACGATCTCTACTTCGGCAGAAGGCACGCGCGCTACGTGAAGTTGGTCTTCCGCGAGCGGGCTACGGCCTGGGGCTACTCGCTGTGGGAAGTTCGACTCAAAGGCACGGACCAGGAGATCCTCGCCACGTCGTCGTCGTCCGCGGAAGGCAGCAGGCCGGAATACGCCGTCGACGGTAGTTCTGAAACGGTGTGGCGGAGTGGAAAAGCCGGCGAAGCGTGGATTCAGCTGGACCTGTCCGGTCCGCGCACCCTCGGCGGTCTCGTCCTGGACTGGGCACAGGACTACGCGCGGGCCTATCGGATCGAGGTCTCGGCGGATGGCAAGGCGTGGAAGACGCAGGACGAGGAGTCGCGGGGAAAGGGCGGGCGCGACGAGCGGCACTTCAACGTTCAGAACGCTCGGTTCCTACGCATCGTCTGCACGGGTGCAGGCCGCGGACCCTATGCGCTTCGAGAAATAGAAATCGTGAGTTGGGACACGGTCGCCCTGCAGAGCAGTCTGGAGAAGGTGAGAGGATTGGTCGGCGGGGAGGGGTGCGGCTTCAAGGTTCACACGGGGAGAGACGGTTCCTTCGCGCCCGAGCCGTGGCCGTTCCAGATCGGGTTCTGGGTGCATGATCGCGCGCGGGACAGGTTCTACACACCCGAAACGCTGGCCACGGAGTGGAAGCTGGATAACGGCCGATGGCCGATCGACATCGTTTCGTGGAAGGCCCCGGGGCTCGAGGTCAGCACCACGGTCTTCTCGCGCTGGAGCGGCGAGCAGAATCGGCTCCTCACGTTCGCGCGGGCCGAGATCCGCAACCTGGATCCCGAGGCCAAGGACGTGGACTGCCATGTGTGGCTGAGGCCCAGCCCTCTGGCGCAGGCGAAGGGCAACAAGGGCTGTCGGGAAATTGAGTACGACGGGAGCCGAGTCGTGAAGGTGGACGGCGCGGTCGCGCTCCTGGTGAGCGGAAACGCGACGACTTCTGCAGAACAGGCCGTCTCGTGGGCCGGCATGACATCGCTGTCAAGCGCCGGCAGAGTCGTCGGCAATGATCAAGGCGCGAAAGCCTCGGTGGTCCTGCACTACACGATCAAGCCGAACCTGTACGGTTCCCTGGCAGCGCGTGTGCTGCGGATATCTGCGATCGACAATGTGACGGGTCTCGGCGCAGTTTTCGACCGGAACGGCGCGCTGCAGGCTGCCGTCCGCGCTCTCTACAAGATCGCCTTTGCGCGCGTGGAACGAGTCTTCTTCCAGAATGCGGACGATCGCGATGCGTTCGTCCGGGGCGGTCTGGTGAACGGGGATCGAGCAGAACTT
>Ga0182011_10001960_pt1 | contig 17744 bp, 13 predicted proteins | sample 711E1DmetaG_FD_120481 | JGI IMG/M metagenome (GOLD analysis project Ga0182011, IMG submission 120481) | Permafrost microbial communities from Stordalen Mire, Sweden - 711E1D metaG | ecosystem: Environmental > Terrestrial > Soil > Wetlands > Permafrost | place: Sweden: Stordalen | collected... | reverse complement strand
GAGAGGGCGAAAGGAATATAGCCATCGAAGGTGAGGAACTCCGGGTTTGCCAACAGCTGACAGGATTAAATGGAGACCGGTTCTTTGGTATCGATCAGGATCCAGATCAGATGATTTAATCATGGTCAGATAAATCCTTGGTTGGTCGGGTTTAAAGTCAAGTTTATTTGCATCACATCAGAATATTTCTGAAGTTTGGTATCAGCGGCATTTCCTTCTACTAGTAGCTAATAGCACGAAAAGTAGAGAGTCTTCAATCAGGGATGCTGTTTCATTCTTGATTTTCGCAATTTTCATAAAGTAAGTATTACAGTGATTCCCTATAAAATAATATTAAGCTTATACATTTTTAGGTTATAAAATCAAAGTTGAAGAAATCAGGTGACAGCTGGTAATAACCGTGTTTCTGTATTACTAATTTGTCAGGCTCATAAATATAGCAGGCTAAACTTATTGCTTCTTAACAATATCATTACCAATGAAAATCTGATAATCTTTTATTCTGCCGGCGCTATTATTCCCGGTTTTTGGAACATACTGGAAACCTGTAATCTCTTCATCTTTTCCTAAATCAATTACCAGATAATGTGGATAGTCAGGTTGCTGGTTACTATAAGCGGAATTCCAATAGTTGAATGTTTGTCCGTCAATTGCATTTTCAGCACTACCGTTTTCCTTCATTAATTCTTCACTGCTCACGTACGCAATTGTCCAGTTTTGATGGCTGATCGGATTGTGATTTACGTCAAGAATATCTAATTCAGCAATAGCAGCAATAGTTTTTTTGTCAAATGAACTAAGTGCTTCAAAGCAGAAATAGCGACCTTTAGCTGATGTTGGAAATCTAATCGTCTGCATTTCATCTCCAGCAGAAAACTCTCCTTTATGATTTGGTTTTAGATGGTTGATATTCAACTTTACGTCGGGACGTTTGGATAGTGAAAAGTCCTTCCCCGGTTTAAGATCATTTAGTATTGGTTTGTCCAATCCCTGTAAATCAGGTTCTTCAGGACCTAGCAAATCGAGTACCTGTACTTTGTTAACTCCTTTATTAAGCCAGGGAGCAGGAATATACATGGTTTGTGTTGGACCAATATTCCAGTAACGGCCAAGACAATGCCCATTAACCCAGACAACACCTTTTCCCCATTTACTTACATCAAGAAAAACATCACCGACTTTATCGATCATTATTTCTCCCTGCCATATCCCTGGATTTGATTGCGTGGTTTCAGTTTCTTCATATTTCAAATTATGCAACATGTTATCATCGTAAGAAAGATTATATATCTTCCACTCTGTAGCTTTAACCGGTTCATTATTTTTAGCTATAAACTGAATCGGGCTTATCAATCCTTTTCTATCGTGAACTTCGGGACCAAAGTTAATTCGTCCCATAGCATATACTAAGACATCTATGATGGCTTCCTTATCTCTTTTTGGGATTGTTATTTCAAAATTCTGTTTACGTCTGTCCATTACACCAAGTTTTTTGCCGTTAAGGAAAACCCAGGCAAAATCGTGAACAGCATTCACCTTAAATGTGCATTCCGACCCGGCAGGTAATTCAGTACGGTAAAGGATACTTCCATGTGGCTGATCGTAATATTCCATTGTTTTAGGATTTTCAGTAACAATGGGAGCAGGGAGGTTTTTAAAAAGAGGGGCAAACGCTGTTAACCTTACGGAAGGGAAAGTTGTTGTTGGATTTGCAGCAGGTGGCTCTGGTAACGCTGATTCACCGGGCATTAAGTATTTGGATATTAAGCTGCGGGTTTGCATAAACTTGTCTGTGATCCAGCCAGCTTCGCTTACAGGTGCTCCATAATCGTAACTGGAAGCATCTGGTTTAAATGGTCTGTCTGCACCTGACCAAAAACCAAAAGTAGTACCACCATGAGCCATATAAATGCTAAATGATGCTCCTGTCTTTAACATGTACTCCATGTCTTTTAAGTATTGATCTGTATTGCCAAAAGTATGAGGTGCACCCCAGGTATCGAACCATCCCGAGTAAAACTCTCCACACATCAGAGGGCCTTCGGGTTGTATCGCGCGCAACGCTTTAAAGGCCTCTTGAGGATTAGATCCAAAGTTCACGACATTGAACAGGTCTTTGCGGACTCCTTTGGTTATGTGATAGGTAGGATTACAGGCAAAAAGAGGAACATCAAAGCCTGCGTTGACAACGGCACTTCTCATTATTCCCATATATTCAGCATCATCTGCATAAAATCCATATTCATTCTCAACCTGTACCATTATTATCGGGCCGCCTTTTGTAATTTGTAATGGCCCTAAAACGCGCCCCACTTCCTTTAAGTAATTCTGGCAAGCCTTAATATACAATGGATCTTTTGTACGCAATTTTATGCTATCGTTTTTAAGTAACCACCATGGCAGGCCTCCCATTTCCCATTCAGCACAAGCGTATGGGCCAGGACGCAGAATTACCCATAAACCTTCCTCCTGTGCGATTTTGCAGAATTCAGCAATGTCAGCATCGCCATCCCATTTAAATATGCCAGGAGTAGGTTCCTGGTGATTCCAGAATAAATAGGCACATACGGTATTCATGCCTAAAGACTTCATCATCTGAAGACGATGATGCCAATACTCTTTAGGTATTCGGGAAAAATGCAATTCCCCGCAACGAATCTGAAAAGGTTTGCCATCAAGTTCAAATTGATTTTTACCGATACTGAATGTATGTCTGGATTGTGGGTTTTGCCATGATGACAATGTTAACAGGAACAACATACAAGCCCCTGTATATAAGGTTGAAAACGATTTTAATTTTTGCATTTCAATTTGAATTAGATAATTCTATAATCACATTATTTTCAAATCTAAAAATAAGCAAATATTAGCTTCTTTTTCAATTGCTGGGTCTTTTCTCAACCTATGGAGTGACGGTTTTGTCATCTATCATTCATCAGATTTACCTGCATACATTTTTGGGGTCAATTACAAAGTTGTTTGGGCTGTCCACTTCATGGGCCGAAGTCTGAAGGCAACCCAGGAGCACTTAAGTGCGATGAGTGTTGGGGACTCAGAGATGCCATAAATTAAATATCCAAATATTTTAATAAGTGATAAATAAAGCCCTTTTTAATTACAACATTATCAATAAAGTCATTACTTTTCGTGAATAATCATATATATAAACATTAATGGAATATACTGAACTAATCCACAACCGTGAAAGCATCCGCAATTATGACCCGAACCGGACTGTCCCAAAGGAGATTCTGAAGAAAATCCTCGATGCAGGAAGAATGGCGCCATCAGCATGTAATTATCAACCATGGAAATTCCTTATGATATCTTCATCTTCTATGCTTGAGAAGGTAAGAACCAGCTATCAGCGTGACTGGTTCAAAGACGCTCCTCACATCCTTGTGATACTTGGGTTAAAAAATCAGGCATGGAATCGCAGTTACGACGGATACAATTCCATTGAAACCGACGTTGCAATTGCCATGACACATATAATACTTGCTGCTGAAAATGAAGGTGTTGGTGCTTGCTGGGTTGAAGCTTACAATCCAACATTGTTAAAAGAAGCAATTAATCCTGGCGAAAACCAGCTGATATTTGGAATTGTACCGTTAGGTTATCCGAAACCCGGGTTTCAAAAAATATTTATGAAAAAAAGGAAATCTCTGGAAGAAATCGTTGATTTCCTGTAAAGATGGTTTTGACAGAATTGAAACAAGTTGCAAAAAAATAACAGGGAAATTTGTTTAAGAGTTTAAAGAAGCTACCTATATTCAGGTTGCTTCCTTGCTAATAACATTACTTAATTAAATCATATATGAAAAAGATTATCCCCGTCATTATCAGCGCCATGGTATTACTAATTGCTGGCTGCGAACAAAATTCTGAGATGCAGACTTCGTCCAGAATTTCTTCTTCAAACCAATTTGTGATCAGACAAGGTTTTATTGAAGCAAATGGTGTTATGATTTATTATGAGGCATTTGGCAGAGGTAAACCTTTGATGATTGTTCACGGAGGTCCAGGTGCATCACATGATTATTTTTTGCCATACCTCCTGCCCTTAGCCCATACTAACAGACTCATTTTCATTGATGAACGAGGTTCGGGTCGCTCCCAGAAAACTGAGAATTCATCAGATTATACTGTAGAGAATATGGTGGAGGATGTGGAAGCTGTTCGTAGAGAGTTGGACCTTGGCAAAATCAGTCTTCTGGGACACTCCTATGGCGGAGTTCTTGCCCAGGCTTATGCCCTGAAATATCAGCGGAACCTTTCCCACCTGATATTATGCAGTACATTTCACAGCACTAAAGAAATGAACGAGGTTTTCAAAAAGATATTGGAAAAGATGACTCCTGAACTTCGGTCACGAATCGAAAAGATGGAAAAAGAAGGATTGTTCGGTCACGGTAAAGACTTTGAAAAAAACCGGTATACATCAGAGTATATGACTGCTGCATGGGGTGAAGGTTATTTTCCATACCTATACCAGAACCATCCTGATCCCAACTATGATCCGATCGCTAATGGAAATACTGCATGGGATTTATATCGGGAAATGTGGGGATCGCATGGTGAATTTATAATAGATGGCAACCTGAAATCAGTCGAGTATTCTGACCGACTTTCAGAAATTAAGGTTCCTACACTCATAACTGCCGGCGATAATGACGAGTGTGACCCATCTCTTTCCCGGGAGATGAACACAAAAATAGCAGGATCTAAACTTGTCATCTTTCCAAAAAGCGGACATATGACATTCGTGGATCAGCCGAAGTTATTTATTTCGACAATCAATGAATTTTTGCACTCAGGTAAATAAACTGTTACTTAAAAATTTGTACATTTAGTGGTTGGAAATTCTATTAGGATTAATCTTTGTGTACTTTATACCTGCTTTGTTTACTTTGCGGTTAATGGATTTAGCCTTCAATCCCTTAGTATTTCTATCATTTCCAAAATAGCTTCCGTATCCAGGGTATCCTTTACGGGAGAGAGCCCCAGGAGGGGTCGTACATTATTAAGGTCATCCACTGTAACAAGATCTTTACCAATTATTATAAGGTATATCAAAGCTGATTTCAGTGTATTTGATTTTACTCTGAAGGAATGCTGACTGTTGCGTGCAGGGAAAATATGTACAAATCTTTGAGGATTGTCATGAAATTTCAAAGTCCATTGAGAACTGTCTGATAATGATATAATCCTGAAGCAATCCATTTTTGTCCCAACCCAGGTAGCATAATTCTCTCTTATTAAAATTTCTTTCTGCTTAAGAAATTCTTCTGCTTCGTTACAAATATTTCTGATTGATAATGAACCTGTATAAATATCCATTACTGATGTTCCAAGATGCTTAAGATCTTTGGTGAGTGATTTAAGATCGGAACCGGTTTTATCGATATTGTTATTAATGAATTCTTTAATAAATCCAATATGATGTTTTAATGGATTGAATAAGAAAGGTTCAGGTATTTGATAATCAGTATTCATAACGTTGATTACAAAGATAAACCAAACATGAGGAAAAATAGAAGAATGATTTATATCGTTTATCCTGATATTCATAATTGATTATCTTTAAATCAAAAAAAGACACTCTAAATCTGAATCCGGCAAATCCTGGAACAATTATTTTTTGTGACTTCATACTGACAAAGGTTCATAATAATAACAGCGATTGCCGGGGAATAATAAATTTCATAAACCAAAAAAATACAAACATGAAAACAACTTTACTGAAAATTTTTCTTGGAATAGTGGCTATTGTCATTATTTGCAGTGCAAAATCAAGCAAAAGAGATCCGTTAGCACTATATGCTGAACTGGATAAAAATGCACCTGTCAACACTTTGACTGCTAAGGAAAAAGAGAATGGCTGGCAGTTATTATTCGACGGCAAAAAGACCGACGGATGGCATGGATACAATATGAAAGTATTTCCTGATTGCTGGAAAATCGACGACGGAACTTTTACGACTACCAATTCTGGCAGTCAGGAAGGCCTGGACATTGTCACAGATAAAGTTTACCGCAGTTTTGCATTCAGCGTTGAATACAAAATGGTCAAAGCAACAAACAGCGGAGTTATATTCCAGATCAACGAAGATCCAAAATACAAATACCCGTATGAAACAGGTCCCGAATTTCAGATTATTGATCATGAAAACTGGCCTGATAAACTCGAGGACTGGCAGATGAATGGTGCAAATTATGCAATGTACCCACCTATGGCTAAACCATATAAACCGATAGGGGAATGGAATCGTCTGTTTCTTGTAGTTGACGGGAATTTTGTTACACAGATGCTGAATGATGTGGTTGTAGTGAAATATGAAAAAAACTCCGAAGAATGGAAAAAACTCCGGAATAGCGGTAAATGGGCAAATTATCCTGATTGGGGAAAATTCGACGAAGGTCATATTTCTTTACAGAACCATGGAACCAAAGTTTGGTTCAGGAATATTAAATTGAAAAAACTATAATTCCACCAGGAGTAGGTAAATATCAAAAATAGTAGCCTTGTTATTTAGATTTGCTTAATTTCCTAAGATTTAAATTATGTTCTCATCTTCAAGACAGAATTTTCTAAAAACCATTAATCATAAACAACCGGACAGGGTTGTAGTGGATTTTGGTTCAACGAGTGTTACTGGCATACATGTACTTATAGTTGAAAAGCTTCGCGAATACTACGGTCTGGAGAAAAAACCGGTTAAGGTTGTTGAGCCCTACCAGATGCTGGGGGAGATCGACTCAGAGTTGATTAGTGCAATGGATATAGACGTAATCGGATTGTTTTCAGCAAAAAATATGTTTGGTGTCCTTAACGTAAACTGGAAAGTACATAGAACACCCTGGGGGCAGGAGGTCCTTTTCCCGGGTGGATTTAATTATACATATGATAGCAATGGAGATATCCTGATGTATCCTGAAGGTGACACATCTGTTCCTCCGAGTAGTATGATGCCTAAGAGTGGTTACTTCTTTGATGCCCTCGACCGGCAGCAGCCAATTGATGATTCGACACTTAAGGTTGAAGATAACCTTGAGGAATTTGGCCACATAACAGAACCGGAACTTGAGTACTGGAAGACCCAAGTGTCTTCCCTGGAGAAAAACTCCAAAGCAGTAGTAGCTTCACTCGGAGGTACGGCTCTCGGAGATATTGCACTTGTTCCTGCCATTAATCTAAAGAACCCAAAGGGAATCCGTGGGGTTGAAGAGTGGTATATTTCAACACTCATCAGGGAGGATTTTATTAAAGAAATATATGACCGGCAGACTGATATAGCAATAGAAAATCTGAAGTTATTGCATGAAGTTATCGGGAATAGAATCGATGTGGTTTTTACCTGTGGCACAGATTTTGGCACTCAGAATTCTACCTTCTGTTCACCTGAGACATATGACAGGATGTGGTTGCCTTATTATAAAAAAGTGAACAACTGGATACATCAGAATACAAACTGGAAAACATTTAAACATTCCTGCGGGGCGGTTGAACCATTAATGAGTCATTTCATTGAATCGGGTTTTGATATCATTAACCCCGTTCAGATCAATGCCACAGGGATGGATCCAGGGAAGCTAAAGGAAAAATATGGCGATAAGCTTGTCTTTTGGGGCGGAGGGGTTGATACTCAGGGCACTTTTGCCTTCGGAACACCCGGCCAGGTTAAAGAACAGGTCAAGTCTCAATGCGGAATACTTAATAATAACGGAGGTTTTGTATTTAATACAGTTCATAATATACAGGCCAATGTTCCATTTGAGAATGTTGTGGCTATGCTGGATGCTCTTAAAGAACTATAATGCTCTGAGCTCTGAGCAAAAATCATTGTTATTTGCAACACATGATATCAAACACATTTAACTGGAAATACCTGATAAGCATCTGCCTTGTATCCGCAATGGGCGGATTGCTTTTCGGATATGACTGGGTGGTAATTGGAGGCGCCAAACCCTTTTATGAGCCTTTTTTTGGAATTACTAACCATGCATTTTTACAGGGTTGGGCAATGAGTTGTGCACTTACAGGATGCCTGGCTGGTGCAGTAATCTCAGGATGGCTCAGCGACAACCTTGGCAGGAAAAAATTGTTGATACTAGCTGCAGGATTATTCGTTGCAGCTTCACTTGGTACAGGTGCCTCCGGTTCATTTGGCATGTTTGTGTTTTTCAGGATCATAGGCGGAATTGGGATTGGCCTGGCATCAAATCTCTCACCGATGTATATAGCTGAGATTACGCCCGGAAATGTAAGGGGTCGTTTTGTTTCAATCAACCAGCTGACAATAGTAATAGGGATTCTGGCGGCACAGCTGATTAACTGGAGGATTGCCAGGCCCGTTCCTCCCGGAGCATCTGCTTCAGATATTCTGATATCGTGGAACGGACAAACAGGCTGGAGGTGGATGTTCTATGCGTGTACAATCCCGGCAGGACTCTTTTTTCTCCTGATGTGGTTTGTACCTGAAAGTCCAAGATGGCTGGCGCAAAAAATTGAAAATCAGACCAAAGCCAGAAAGATTCTTGCAAAAATCGGAGGGGAGGAATATGCTTTTTCGGAATTTATGTCAATTGAAAAGACACTCTACGAGACTAAAGAAAAGACAAATCTCAACTTGCTGAAACAACCCGGTATATCAAAACTACTGGTTCTGGGTATAGTGTTGGCAGTGTTCCAGCAATGGTGCGGAATAAATGTAATCTTTAATTATGCACAGGAGATTTTCACCAATGCAGGTTACAATGTTTCAGATATTCTGTTTAATATCGTAATAACCGGATGTGTAAATCTTATTTTTACTTTCATCGGTATGTTTACCGTCGATAAGCTGGGACGAAAAGCTCTGATGCTGCTTGGTGCCGGTGGACTGGCAGGTATTTATTCAGTTCTTGGGGCAATGTATTTTTTTCATATTCAGGGACTTCCTTTATTAATTATGGTTGTGACTGCTATTGCATGTTATGCAATGTCACTTGCCCCGGTAACCTGGGTCGTCCTGTCTGAAATTTTCCCGAACCGTATGCGCGGAACTGCAATGTCAATAGCAACATTTTCATTATGGGCAGCATGTTTTATTCTGACCTATACATTTCCACTATTAAACCAGTTACTGAAAGCCTCAGGCACTTTCTGGCTCTACGGATGTATTTGTTTACTCGGATTTCTATTTATACTTAAACGATTGCCGGAAACAAAAGGCAAGTCACTTGAAGAGATTGAACATGAATTTACATTACAATAAATAACCTATCATAAAATGAAAAAGCTAAGACAGAAAGGGAAATATGTTGCTCTTATTTCCACATTTATCTTTTCTTACCTTCTTACAAATGCTCAAAATGTTCTGACTATTGATGCTTCAAATGTGACCAGGGAAATCAAGTCGGGTCAGTTCAAAATGGGAAACCCGGGTCAGCCGGGTCATGAAATATTGATAAATAACCAGTATATGACAATCGGAGGTAAACCGGTTGTTCCTGTGATGGGTGAAATACATTTTTCAAGATATCCGAAAGATCAATGGGAAGATGCAATTTTAAAAATGAAAGCTAATGGCATCAACATCATTGCATTTTATGTTATCTGGATTCACCATGAGGAGATCGAAGGGCAATTTGACTGGTCGGGGAATAAGGATATCCGGAGTTTTATAAAGTTGTGTCAGAAACATAATATGCTCGTCTATCCAAGAATTGGTCCATGGGCTCATGGGGAAGTCAGGAATGGTGGCACACCTGATTGGATACTTAAGAAAAAATTCCTTGTTGACAGGTCTAATGACCCTGTATATCAATCTTATGTGGACCGGTATTTTAAACAACTGGCAGGTCAGATGCATGGTTTAATGTATAAAGATGGCGGACCGATAATCGGTGTTCAGCTTGAAAATGAATATAACAGGGGGAAAGAACATATTTTATGGTTGAAGAAAACGGCTCAGAAATATGGTATTGATGTGCCGCTTTATACTGTTACCGGATGGGACAACGCCTCAGTTCCCGAAAATGATGTTATTCCACTGTGGGGATCTTATCCCGAGGCTCCATGGAATGCGGATCTTGAAAAAATTACCCGAAACCCTTCATTTGAATTTGATTATGACCGGAATATCGAAACCAGTTATCCTTTTTTCACTTGCGAGCTGGGTGTCGGAAATCAGATAACAGAATACAGAAGGCCGGTTTTTAACAGGTTCGACGGGTTAACAATTGTTACTGCAAAAATTGGATCAGGAAGTAATCTGACAGGTTATTATATGTTTACCGGGGGCTCAAATCCGGTTGGGATATTGAGCAGCATGGAGGAAAATCGGGATGAAACAGGTTACTGGAATACATATCCGAGAATTTCTTACGATTTCCAGGCAGCAATCAAGGAAACAGGAGAACTGGCTCCTTCATATTACCAGATTAAAAAAATACATTATTTCCTTAATGAGTTTGGTGAAATTCTTGCCCCAATGGTCCCTGTCATAGCCAAAGTAAAGGATCCGGCCGTTGACCTGCAATATTCCGTAAGGGTGAAAAATAATTCAGGTTTTCTTTTTGGGACCAATTATTACAGGGGAACCCGAAAGCCTGAACAAAAAAATATGCAGTTTAAAATAAAACTTAATGGGGAAACTTTACAGTTCCCCTCCAAACCGGTTAATATTCCTGACAGCAGTACTTTTATATGGCCCTTTAATTTCATGATGAACAATATAGTTTTGAAATATGCTACTGCTCAGCCATTATGCAAGATTGATCAGAAAGATCGTTCCGACTGGTTTTTTATACAGAATTTTGGTATTCAGCCGGAGTTGTGCTTTGATGCTTCTTCAATAAAGTCGATAGAATCAAACAGTGGTAAAATAGATAAAATAAACAGCCAGTATATTATTACAGGTTTAATACCCGGCATCACCAACTTTGTCAAAATTGTAAATACAGAGGGGAAGGAGCAACGAGTCATCGTTCTGTCATTTAAAGAATCAGATCAGGTATGGCTTTTTAATTCAAGCGGCAACAAACAATTATTTATCAGTGATGCAAATTTGTATCTGAATAATAATATGTTACATGTATATGGTCCTGGAAATAAGATGAAAGTAATTCAGTTAAGCGATAACTCACAGATTAAAGGAATGGATGCCAAAACTGAAATGATTGGCAATTATAAACAGTATAAGTTAACTGTAGCTTCAAAAAGCTTTCCTTCTGAAATTACTCCTTTGTCTATTCTTTCGGGTTCTGAAAGACTCAGAGCTTCAGTTAAGAGCGTTAATGCTTCCAATCAATTGTATAACAAAATCTTTATTAAAGAATTTAACCTGGATAATCCTTCTGCCATCAGGTCAGCAAAATTAATTCTGGCCCCTGATATTTCGTGTAAAATTGAAGTAAATAAACTATGGCTTAATCAGGAAATCATACCTGCTAAATTAAATCAACTTGATATTACCGGGTATCTTCAGAAAGGGAATAACCAGGTTATGATTGACTTCCCTTTTAGTGAAGGCGACAAATCTTTTGCTGCAAAAATAAAAGTGGAATATATGAACTCGGATGAAGTAACTATCGTCAGTGATCAGTCATGGCTGACAATCGAACAGTATACAATACCATCTTCACTTGTAGATTTAAAAGGATTGGCAAGACCGGAAATTATATCAGATAAAATTGGATCGAATACAGATTACAGCCAACAGTCTTATGAATATTTGCTCAAAATTCCCGATAATTATATGGCTGGTTTGAATCAACTCTATTTGCATGTAAATTATAACGGAGATATTGGTGAATTACGGTTTGGGCATAAACTTATATCTGATAATTTTAATAATTTTACTCCGTGGCAGATAGCACTGAAGCAATTTGGGGACCAGATCGAAGGACAGCAATTGAAATTTGAACTCTTCCCTTTCAAACCAGATTTCAAAATATTCTTTGATAAGGCAATAAGCAAAGATGAGATTGAAAAAACAAATATAAGGGATATACAGTTTGTTCCGGAGTATGGCATTGATCTCCCGCTTGGTAATTAATTCAACAAAAACAATTGAATGATCCGGGTTTTAAAAATAAGCTGGTTATTGATTTTGTTAGCAGGCTGTAGTGTACGGCAAAATGAAATCAGGGGAAAGCTGTCCCTTGCCGGTGAATGGAAATTCAGGATTGATTCTCTAGATAAGGGAATTGAAAATAAGTGGTACAACGATCTGGCTATTGAAACAATCAAACTTCCCGGATCAATGGCCGAGAACGGGAAAGGTGATGAGGTTACTCTCAAAACCGACTGGACCGGTGAAATTGTCGATAAGTCTTATTTCACCGATAAGAAATATGAAAAGTACCGTCAGCCGGGGAATATAAAAATTCCCTTCTGGCTGAAACCGGTTAAGTATTATAAGGGAGTTGCCTGGTATCAGAAAGAAGTTGATCTTCCGTCAGGATGGAGTGGGAAGAATATTGTTTTATTTCTTGAAAGACCTCACTGGGAGTCGACTGTATATGTCAATGGGAAAAAAGCAGGCGTTGAGAATAGTCTTGCCGTTGCACATCAGTTCGATATAACTGATCTTCTGGTTCAGGGGAATAACCTTATCAGTATACGTATCGATAACCGTGTGGTAATACCTGTAGGTATAAATTCTCACAGCATAAGCGACCATACACAGTCGAACTGGAATGGAATAGCAGGAGACATAAGCCTGAGAGCTACATCAAAAGTGTTTATAAGTGATGTAAGGGTCTATCCTGATGTTACGGGGAAAAAGGCGAAGATAATTGTTGCATTAACAAACAAAACAAAAACTCCTTTCAGGGGAGAAGTTGCCATTCAATGTGAAAGTTTTAAAACAGGCAATTCACAAAAGTTGAAAAGTGTGGCAGTTTCTGCTAACACCGATTCAAATGAGTCTCAGTTTATTATTGACTATCCTATGGGAGATAAAATAGCATTATGGAGCGAGCACAAACCTTCATTATACAAACTTTCCGTGAATCTGAAAGGTTCAAAAGGGGAAATACTGGATTCTAAATCGGAAGACTTTGGTATGCGTGAATTTAAAACCAGGGGAACACGATTCGAGGTTAATGGCCAACAAATATTCTTAAGAGGAACACTTGAATGCTGTATTTTCCCCATTACAGGGTATCCGCCAACAGATACCGATTCGTGGATAAAGGTTCTTCAGACAGTTAAAAATTATGGGTTAAATACTGTACGGTTTCATTCATGGTGCCCTCCGGAAGCTGCTTTCGCTGCAGCTGACAAACTTGGGTTATATTTTCAGATAGAATGTTCATCGTGGGCCAATTCGGGGACTTCAATAGGCGATGGTGGAGCTATTGATGAATATATCTATAAAGAAGGAGACAGGATACTCAGTGCATATGGAAACCACCCTTCATTCTGTATGATGGCATATGGAAATGAACCTGCCGGCGTAAATCAGAATGCATACCTGGGAAAGCTCCTGACATACTGGAAAGCTAAAGATAACAGAAGAGTATACACCTCAGGAGCCGGTTGGCCGGTTATTCCTGAAAACGACTTTAACCTTACTGCAGAACCACGTATACAACGATGGGGCGAAGGATTGAAAAGTATTATAAACAGGGAAGCTCCGCAAACAATGTTTGACTATCATGAGATTATATCAAAATATGCAATTCCTACTGTAAGTCATGAGATAGGACAATGGTGCGTTTATCCCGATTTTAAAGAAATAGTAAAGTATACCGGGGTGCTCAAACCAACAAATTTTGAGATTTTCAGAGAATCTCTTACTGCAAATAATATGGGAGATCAGGCTGAAGATTTCCTTATGGCATCAGGAAAACTCCAGGCACTGTGTTATAAAGCTGATATTGAGGCAGCTCTTCGTACGCCAGGATTTGCAGGATTTCATTTGCTTCAGTTACATGATTTTCCAGGACAGGGAACAGCTCTGGTAGGAATCCTTAATCCTTTTTTTGAATCCAAAGGTTACATTACTGCGGAAGAATTCAGGATGTTCTGTAATGAGACGGTACCTCTTGCAAGAATTCAGAAACTGGTTTACAATAATAATGAGACTTTTAAAGCATCAGTCGAAATAGCACATTTTGGTGAAAAACCGATAGAAAAAGCTGAAATTATATGTCAGGTAATTGATGAAAAAGGTGAAATCCTCCGTAAGGAGATCTTTACAAAAGATAGAATAGAAATTGGAAATTGTTCAGAAATCGGGTTATATCAAATGGATCTATCGGATTTAAAAACAGCTCAGAAACTGACTCTTGAAGTATTTTTAGCAGATACTCCTTACAGGAACCAATGGGATTTTTGGGTATATCCTGCAAACCGGGAGGTAAATAATGGCAAGGTTTTGGTAACAGATAAGCTCGATAAAAATGCCGAAACTACATTGAAAAACGGAGGCTTTGTCCTGTTGCTTAATTATGGAAAGGTAGGAAAAGAGAAGGGAGCTCAGGTTGCAGTAGGATTTTCAACTGTTTTCTGGAACACTGCCTGGACACATAATCAGCCCCCGCATACGCTTGGAATCTTATGTGATCCAAAACATCCGGTTTTTAGTGATTTTCCAACAGAGTTTCACAGCAACTGGCAATGGTGGGATCCGGTTTCCCATTCACAGGCAATGATTCTCGATAGTTTTCCAGCTAATCTTAAGCCATTAATTCAGCCAATCGACACATGGTTTGAAAACCGGCGACTTGCCCTGGCCTTTGAAGTAAAAGCAGCAGGTGGTAAATTGATGGTCTGCAGCATAGATATGCAGAACATTTCTGAAACAAGACTGGTATCTAAGCAATTATTGTTATCTATTTTGAATTACATGAACAGTGATGCCTTTAACCCTCAGGTTGAAGTTGACTTAAGTAAAGTGAACGAGTTAATGTCCGACCAGAGGTAAATCAAACCAAATCGAATTACATACGCCCGACAACAGGTAATAAATCATACCGGGAATTAAATAAACTATTTATGCGGAACAGGAAGTTATAATTACTTCAAAAAAAATGTCAAATCCGGATAATAAATCAGATTTTACTTAACTTGCATGGTAACAATAAACGGAAATGAAGATTCTGCTTGTAGAAGATGATCCTAAAATATCGTCGTTCGTCAAAATTGGTTTAGAAAGTAATAACGGTCTTGTCGATACTGCTTATGACAGTGCAATGGGTGAAAAGCTTGCTTTGTCAAAAAAGTATGATGTTATTATACTTGATGTAATAATTCCCGGCATTTCAGGATTTGATTTATGCAAGAAAATAAGAAACAATGGTAACCTTACACCAATAATAATGTTGACTTCTCTTGATTCTGTTGAGGACAAACTTACCGGATTTGATTGTGGAGCTGATGATTATGTGGTAAAGCCATTTAGTTTTCAGGAGCTTTTTGCAAGAATAAAGGCATTGATCAGGAGAAACAGGGAAAGTATTGTGAATCCTGTTTTAAAGGTCCTTGATCTTGAACTTGATTCAATAGCAAAAAAAGTTAAACGAAACGGGAAAGAGATAAATCTTACAGCCACTGAATATAAAATTCTGGAATTGCTGATGAGCAATAAGGGTAAAGTTTTTGACAGAATGCATATAGCTGAGAAAATCTGGGGCCTTTCATTTAATTCAGGAACAAATGTAATAGATGTTCATATTAACTCTCTCAGGAATAAAATTGATAAAGAATTCACTCAGAAACTCATACATACAAAGAAAGGATTTGGATATGTATTGAGTGAAGAATCACAGGAGAAATAATCTTTTAAAAAATAACAGATAGCACTTTTTCCTGGATCAACAATTCATAGAGCTTTAAATTCTTAATGTGATTTTAATCCAATATTAATGTTGGCTTAATTTATCACGTTACCTTCCTATTTAGCTTTGATTAATCGGGATTTACAACTTGCCTTCAGATAAATCTATTGTTTCTCAGATCGTTAATAATAAGTATAATGAAATTTGATTTAAGTGAACTACCTTTTGATTTGAACGCTCTTGAGCCGTATATTTCTAAAAAGACACTTGAATTGCATCATGGGAAGCATCATCAGGCCTATGTATCAAATCTTAATAATCTGATTGCCAGGACAAAATATAAGGATTTTAATTTGGAAACCATAATCAGAGTTGCCGATGGTACGATATTTAATTATGCAGCTCAGATATGGAATCATACTTTCTATTTTGACGGTTTAGTACCAGGAAACAATAACAAATTGAAAGGCGCCTTTGCAGAGGTAATTAAAAACAACTTTGGTTCTGTCTCATTTTTTAAAAACCTGTTTATCAGATCCGGGGTATCATTATTCGGAGTCGGCTGGGTCTGGCTGGTTCTGAATCCTGACGGGTCAATGGAAGTGATACAGAAGAGCAATGCCGGTAATCCAATGCGTGTCGGTTTAAATCCATTATTGGTATGTGATGTGTGGGAACATGCTTACTATCTGGATTATCAGAACAGACGGCAAGACTATTTAGAGGCATTCTGGAAACTTATTAACTGGGAAATAATTGAAAAAAGATATAATGAATTTACTGCAATAGAGGATTAGTTAATTCTATCTTAAAATGTCATTTTGAGAGAATATTTGAAGAGTTATAAATGTCTAATCAGAAAGCGCTAAACAATCAGGCCTGGATAACCAGTCAGGTCAAGATTAAGAAAAAGATAGTATAATTCATATTAATACTGACTAATCATGAAAATCTATATTAAAAATATGGTGTGCCCCGGAACAAGATCTTTTGTAATCGAGGAACTTGAAGGACTTGGTTTTAACTATTACTCATTTGAATCAGGGGAAATTGACTTTGAAGAAAATTTATCATGGGCTGAGAGAAATAAATTAAACAAATCTATGCAACAATATGGACTTGAATTATCATTTGGAAAGAGCAACATGATATCAAAAATCCTGGATGTTATTCATAATCTTACAGATAATTACGCTGCTACACGATAAAGAATTTCTTAGTTTTTAACAGAGAAAATGAGAATCAGATTTGTAGACAGTCATTTATTAATTTTTAATTCATGCAGACATGGAAAACTTAATGATCAAAACAAAAAAAAGAAGAGAGGTAAGAAATTCAAAACCTCATGAAACTAATAGTGTAGTTGTCGAAAGAAAGACAATTACCGATGAGGATATCCGCAGGAGAGCATATGAGATCTCCATGGAGAATGGTGATGCTCCATTCGATGAAGTGGATAATTGGTTGTGTGCTGAAAGAGAGTTGAACGGATACTACGAGTAAGATGATACATGACATAGGGAAAGATGCAGAGGATTTTTAAACTTAAAAATTACTTAATAGAATTCATGTAACTGATGAAAAAACTAAACATCCGTCCTTCATTTCTGCAAATCTTATATCTGATAATCTTTACCTTTCTGTTTGCTTTTATAATTTATACTCCGACTTTAATTAAGGGTCCGGTAAGTCTGACTTCAAAATTAATTTTAGAAGAGGAAACTTTTGAAGGGATACTCATTTGTATTTTATTTATTATAAGTATTTTAATATTCAATTTGTATAAAAGTGAAGTCAGAAAACAAAAAGAGGTGATTAATAAAATTAATGATGAAAAAATGAAGGTTGAAGACAGGCTTAATGATTCAGAACAATATATTGCTATTATGAATGTTCAGATACAGGAGATTAAATCGATTTTTAATACTATCGACAAATATCCTGAAACGAAAGAGGGATTGAAAAAAGCTTTT